>Ga0307982_1004123_pt1 | contig 11514 bp, 3 predicted proteins | sample OrgLakmetagen989_FD_201847 | JGI IMG/M metagenome (GOLD analysis project Ga0307982, IMG submission 201847) | Saline water microbial communities from Organic Lake, Antarctica - #989 | ecosystem: Environmental > Aquatic > Non-marine Saline and Alkaline > Saline | place: Antarctica: Organic Lake... | reverse complement strand
CAGCGGTTTGAATGAAAATACATGTCGTTCAGTAACGCCAGGGTAACGCGGAGCCACCTGCCGAAAAACTCACCATCTCAGAGGCTTGGCAGATTGGAGCGTAGTGCAAAAAGATTGGCAAGCTACTGCTTGGTTCGCTGCTTCGTACAGCCAGCGAGACGCTGGGTCCAGCAACGCTTGCGTCCGTCTTCCTGAAAAACTGCAGTGAGTACGTTGGTCGGCCGTGCGCCTTTGTCTGCACGCGTGAAGGCGTCACTGTCACTGAGCTGCATCGATTCAGCCACAACTGAAACATGCTCAAGTCAGATGGAGGCTCATCACCCCATTGAATTTGTCCTGCTGTCGCCATTGTATTGCATGCCCTAGGTGACGATATACAAAATACGCGCAGTGACCTGTCTGTGTGCGGAGCTGTTAGATCAAGCGGCAGACTGACTTGTGCTGCGTGTGCAACAAAAACAGTGTTACAAATTGAAGGTAATTTCGAGCCGGAGAGGCGGTGCGTGTAGGATTGCTGCAATGAGGCGCCCCCAGGTGCAGTGGGCAAGCTGCGAAAGCGCAAGTGCTGGTTGTGGGGGGGTAGCTGTTGGCTGGCACCAACCTCGAAGCCGACTGCACCTGGGGGCGCTCATCCCGCTGCAGTACACAATGCACCTCTAGACCGTGTTTGCTATGAGGTACTTGGCTGTCATTTCGTGCTGCAGTACACAATGCACCTCTAGACCGTGTTTGCTATGAGGTACTTGGCTGTCATGTGCCCCCTGCTGGCAGTGCAGCGCCCCGTACTAGACGGCACCCCCCGCACCCTGTCCTGTACCTTGCTGGGGGGTGCACGCCCGGTGCCCCCCCAAGGCGCCCCCGCACGACAAACTGGGCTGCATGCTGAAGGTGGGGTGTGTGTGGCTAAATGGGCCATGGTGTGCCTGCAGGACAATGACGAGCAGCTGCATGCAGGCCGGGTGTGGCTCTGCCCCCCTGCACCTGCTCACTGCCCCCCCCCTGCCGCTGTCATAACGCTGAGAAAATCGAGGTCAACCAATAATGGAAGCAGAAAAACACATGCATGTGAGGCAAGCCTGTGACCTGAACAGTTCTGTCGCGTTGGCCAAGTCTGCCAGAATCTGGTAAGGGCGACTCTTCTCCAAAAGCACAGAAGCAAGTATGGGCGCCAAATTCACCTCACTTGTCACATGGGAATTCGACCACTATGAGGATATTCACGATTGGAGCCCGAATGCCATGCTGGCAGCACGTATGCGTGCATTTGAGGCGCTGCATTCCCAACGGCGGCGTCGCCTAATTGGCACAGTCCACGCACAGGACGATGCCGACAGCTCACATACTCCCTCAGATACAAAACAGCGTCATGTTGTGGTTGGCTCGGACGAAGTAGGATCAGCTGCTTCTCCTCGGGCAGGGGTTTTGTCTCTGGAAGACACTGGTGAAGAAAGCAGTGAGTGCAAAAGAAACGGTTGGTCGCGTGCGACGATGACTCGAAAGCGCCACTCCCTCCATATAACCACCCAACAGTCCACAAACTTATACGTGCAGAATTGAACACAGCTTCATCAATAGCTGATGGCGCCTCAAGTATCACCTTTGGTATCGCAGCAGGCGGCCGCCGCCGACCCAAGGCTCGTCCCAGGCCCCCGGCCCTCACACACGCCCCTTCCCATCAAGCAGAGGACGCAGACGACACAGGCAAAGAACGAAGCAATGTCTCATTCAAACCTGTGCCCCCATTGAAGCACGTTGCAGACCCCAGGAGTCCCCCCCCTCGGCCACACATACCCTCAGCCTCGCCCCCTCCCAGTCTGTGGTCCATGACAGTGGACAGAGCAGAGTTTGTGGAGATCTTCTCAGACCTAGACAGACAGGGCAGTGGAGGGCGCATGTTGTCACTCCCTATGGCGTTGTATGACAAGCTTGCAGCCCCTAGAAGCAACGCAGGGGGGGGCTCCCCACACCCTCACGACCGCTCAGAAGGCGCTGCAGCGCTGCGTCTCAGCCAATCTGCCATCGCAGAAGCAGAGCCCAGGCTGCGTGTGCTGCAGGTGTTTGTGCTGTTGGCTATGTTTGGGCGTGGGCAGCTGTTCCAGCGCATCACGTTCTTGCTGGACTTGTTCCGGATTGCAGAAGAGGTGGAGGACGACCCTGGGTGCTTTTTGGTGCACCGGGCAGCCGCTATCGCAGAGGACCTGCGAGCAAGGGCGCGCAAGGGCTTCAAGGGGCCCTCCCCCATGCCCATGTCCCCCCGATCCCAAGCAGACCTCAATGCACGCCTGGAGGCGGAGGCGGAGGCTGTGTCTTTGGGGGGGGCAATGGGGGCCTCAGGGCTCCTACGTGCCCCGTCTGCCGTGTCTATGCTGGATCGCAGCATGAGCATCGACACCCTGGGGCGGCTAGTAACCAGCATCACCCAAGTGTGCGTTGCTGTGGGGGCCGCCAGTGAGGACGCCCTCAGCAGCAGCCTGGAGGAAAGCACCGCCCAGCTGGTGGAGGCGGGGCGTGTATACACCTCCGCCCTAGCCAAGGACCACAGGGTGCTGCAGCTCATGACGGGCGAGAGTGTGCCTATTGATGGCGTCGCCAACGCCCATTCCAGGCCTGCGCAGGGGGCCTTTGCCTCCAGGGGAGACAGCAGGGGGGGTAGCAGGGGCTCCGGTCGAGTGGCAAGGGCTCCCATTGCGCGCCCTTCAGCAGTAGCTGTCATTGCTGCGGCAGGGGGGGGGGCTCCACGTCCCCCCCGGCGCCCTGGACCCCCCTCACCCAACCGCAGGCACAGCACAGGGGGGTCATCACCCCCCCGCCACTCCGGTCTGGCTGAGCAAAAATCCAGCGGTGCCATCAGTGAAGATAGCAGTGAAGAGAGTGATGGCGGCAGCATGTCACCAGCTGGTCGCGTGCGACTGCTGGGCGGTCAGTACCGCCGCAGTGCCAACCTGGGCACCCAGCTCATCAGTGTGCCTCTGCAAGGCTTCTCCCAATACGAGCCCAGCTTGGAAGCCATGGCAGCAATCAAGTCTGTGCCTGCGGCATTGGCTGCCAAGCGTGTCTTCGCACAGGCCACAAGCAGGCCACAGCTGCACCCAGGGGGGCGCTTGATGAGTGTTGCCCTGGCGTATACCTCCGCTCTGCCCCCCCAGCTGTGGATGCCACGACCCCCCCCGGATAGCCCCTTGGCTCTGCGAAATCCAGTGGAGGCCACGGCTCGAAAGGGTCATAAGGGTGGCATCCTGGCGCTGAACACCCCCCACGAAGCAGCGGGGAAGCCCCCCAAGACTGCAGGGGGCAATGCTTCCCAGTTGGAGCTTGTGGAGCGCCTTACCATGGCCATGGGGTATGCCCTGGGCGTGGAGGAGGCGCAGCACAAGCTCATCACACAGCTGGATGCAGAGGGGCACAGGCGCATGGCTGAGTGGAGGCGCAAGGTGGGTCGAGGGGGGGCAGGACCCCCCCGCCGCCACCGTATGAGCATTATGGAAAGCATCTCCGCCTCAAACCGTGCCGGCGCAGGGAAGCGCTTCGACTTGCAGGACTCCACAGTGCAGCAGCGGGATGCTGCACTGGCCCCCCCCACACTGGCAAAGGGCTCCACGCAGCCCGATCCCTCCCGGGGTGTGCGGTTTACACAAGGCGCCAGCCCCTCCTCGCCGTCCAACGCCGTGGCATCGCCAGTGCGTAGTCCTCGTGCATTTTCTCCACCTCAGGGGATGGCGACCCCCCATGGACAGCCCGCAGGGGGTTCAAGGGGGGCCGGTTTGATGTTGACCCAGGCCCCAACCCCCCTTGTCCCCCGAGACCGCGTGCTGTCTTCCACCGCATGGGCCCATCGATTGGACAAGTGGGCCCAGGCCCGTGTGCATGTGGACACAGTGCGCACCTGGTGTCTCACCCACCCCATCCCCCGTGCCCTGTGGGGGGCTGTGGGCTGGCCCATCAAGACACCTGGCAAGTATGAGCGTGCGTACACTGACGCCACGGGGCACATAGCTTGGGAGACACACAGCCTGCTGGATGGCGTGGGGGGTGCTGGGGGGGGTGACGACGGCGCCAGCGAGGCAGAGTCGCTTGCCCGCCAGCGCGCGCAGCGCACGGAGACCAGCCGCGCCCTCAAGGCCCTCATCCTGCAGACACATTTGAACGTGGGGGATGTGAAACGCATGCAGTCAGACTTCGCCGCTATCTCCCAGGATGGCATGACAGTCACCAAGGCGCAGTTTGCGCAGCTGATGATGCGCACCCTTGCTCGTCTCGCCCGCAGCAAGGGCATTGGCGCTGACCGTGCAGCTGTGGCCCTGGCCCGGGACGACGCCTTGGCAGCGGCAGCCTCAAATGGGCGAGCAGAGGCCATAGCTGCAGCCGCAGGCACAGACGTGGCGGCTGTGAGGGGGTTGTCGGGGGGGGCAGGCTCCGCCGCTGCCAGGGCAGACAGCAAAGCGGCCAAGGTCAGCTTGACTCACTTCCTGCAGCGGGGGTCTGAAATGAGCTCCCGCCGTGTGATGAGCTCTGCTGCAAGGGCGGCGGCATCGGGGGATGAGCACCCCCACACAGGGGGTAGCGAACGGGGTGCAGGGGGGGTCGTCACAGTGGAGCACATGGATGCCGCTCGCGAAACCGCCCGCATGCAAGCACTGCGTGAGAAGTGGTTTGGGGGCGTGATGGACCTCTTCACAATCAAGCGAGTCCAACGGCGAAGATTGTGGGGTGACGCCCCCCCCTCTGGTCAAACTAACCCCCCATCTGGCGACGCAGCACGTACAACTGCGGCGCAGGCCAGCAGCACTGGCGTGCGTTTCACAGGTGGGCCCACTCCCCGCTCGCGGCACGGGGCTGGCAGTGACGATGACGAGGACGAGCTGCCGGCCAGCTTCCAAGCTGCAGCCCTGGGAGTAGAAACGGGCTCCTCTCACCCTGGTCTATGGCGCTTGACGGAGCGGCTGTTCTCGGCATTTGACGCCTCTGGGGACGGGGAGGTTGACTTCATGGAGTTCGCCCTGGGGGTGTCCCGCATGTGTGAGGGAGACGTGGACGCCAAGCTGGGGCTGGTGTTTGACATGCTGGATGTGGACGGCAGTGGGGAGGTGTCCCCCCTGGAGCTCATTCTTATGGTGCTAGGGGGGCGCACGGCCATTCGGCAGAGCAGGCGGCAGCGGCGGCACTCACCTGTGTCCCTGCTGTCCCTGATGGGAAGTGCAACTAGCGGCGCACGCAGAATAGGAACAGGTGTTCGCGATGAAAAGTACGAGCAACGCGAACGCTTGAAGCAACAGATGCTGTCTTCATCAGGGGGGGATGATGGGACAGGGGGGGGGTCCTCCAGCGGCACAGGGGGGGGTGCAGATGGAGACCGGCGGGGTGCCCTAGACACCGGCATCGACATGGCTCTTATTGTGTTTGCCCAGCAGCTGGCCACCGCCATGGACCTGAACGGAGATGGGCGTATTTCCCGGGATGAGTTCTTCGAGGTGGTGAGTGCAGAGCCCATTCTGTATGAGTGCTTCAGCGATGCCCTAGACATGACAGTGGACGGGTCGGGGCCAGTGTTCAGCTTTGAGCTGCTGCATGTGATGCAGCAGCACTACTCTTATGACCCACATGATCCTACCACCATGCCCGCCCACATCCAGCGCAAGTACCTGGCTCGGCGGGGAAGCAGCCGCATGGGGACACGGTCCCCGCGCAAGGGGGCAGGCGGCAGCACACGGGTAGATGACGACACAGGACAGCTGCGCCTGCGGCTTTTGGACCGGGAGGTGGACATCCGTGCCTTCCGGCGCCTGATGGTGGAGCAATTTGGAGCGCCCAAACACAGCCAGCACCTGATGGCCAGCATGTTCTCAGTGATGGACGCCGACCATGGCGGAACAGTTGACCTCCGGGAGCTGTTTATGGCACTGCAGCTGGCCTGCCGCGGCAGCACATTGCAGCGAGCCAATTTCTTCTTTGACGTGTTTGACCGGCGGGGACGGGGGGAGCTGCAGCTGGACGAGGTGTACGACATGATCCTGGCCACAGCCCCCATCAAAAAGGGCCAAGGGGGGCTCGAAGAATATGAGCACTTGGAGGATGCCGCCTTAGGGGATGAGGCGCCAGTTACCTCTCCCACCCGTGATGCCAGTTTGGATAGCACTGATGGCACTGCAGCAGCAACGCGCGCGGAGCGTCGTGCTGCCCTGGATCTGAAGGCGGAAGCCCGCCGCCGCATGGACGAGCTAGATGAGAACGGGGACGGGTGTGTGGACAGGGACGAGTTCGTGTCTGCAGTGTTGCGAGATGAGGCCCAACTGCACTTCTTCATGCGCATCTTGGGGCTGGGCGCAGGGGCCCCTCCGCCCACAGAGGGGGGGTGTGTGCAGCGCGACCCCAGCGACTCTGCAGGCCTGCCCCCTGCAGCTGTGCGCGGTGGCATTGTTGAGAAACGCCGTCGCGATAGCGCAGCAAGTGCGGCCAAGGCGGCCGCCGCTGCGTCTGGTGGAAAGGGGAGCGACCCCTCCGCCCTGCCCCCGCTTCCCCCCACCTTGGACACCTCCATGCAGCGCACGGGAGAGGAAGATTCATTGGCGGGAGACAGCCCCATGCGCAGCGACGGCGCCTCCCCTCACAACCTGGCTGCCCTTATGTCCCCTGCTGCCCAGGCCCTGGCCGCGGAGGTGGCCGCCAGCCGCAGCAACAGGGCCATGGCTGACGTGGTGGCAGCGGCGCGGTCGCAAACAGGAGACCTGATGACCGGCAGTGCCTCGCCCCAGCACCGCAGCGGCAGCACCTTTGGCGGCACCAGCAGCGGCGGCACCCGGCCAATCAGCAGGGGTCGCCGACGACTCAACTCCATCAGCACCCCCTCCGCTCAAAGTGTGGGGGGTTCAGGCACTGTTGTAGGCAGTGCGCTTGGCTTTGCGGTATCGTCAAGAGACGCCCAGTCTGTCAAGACCTCCGCAACAGGGGGGGGGTCAGCCTCTGGGAAGGGGGGGTCACGCGCCCGATACCTCGGCAATGCCCTGAACAAAGCTTTCGCCAGTGCAAAAACCGACGAGCGCACGCTGGCTGCGGAGTTATCGGCAGATGGGTCCAGTGATGCCGCTGCTTCTCCCGGCAGCAGTCGAGGGAAGGTCGCACTGCGACACTTGGCGCAGCTGACCAACTTCGGGCGCATTGCCAACATGGTGGGCGCGGAGCAGCGTGCAGCGGAGGACAGGGCTGCCGAGGCTAAGCGCCAGCAACAGGCCATGGACAAAAAGGTTGCCCTGCGGCGGCGGGCGGCAGGTCCAGGGGGGTATTACAAGCAGTCCCCCGCCACGGCAGCCGCCCTCATGCGAGGGCGGCGTGCTCTCACCACCCTGCGCAGTCGCAAGCGACGCATCCTGGTGGAGAAGCGTGCGGCGCTTAAGGCAGAAACCCTGAGCACTGCGCAGGCGGAGGCAGCGGCTAGCGTGCTGAGCAGCATGGACGTGAGTCTGCGCAAACAAGCCACGTCGGAGGCCACACGTGCCGCCCTTGCCCGCACCATGGCGCTGGCAGCCAGAGCTCGTCGCACGGGGCGAATGCAGGGAGAGGGCAGCAACAGCGACAGCGACGGGTCGGAGCTGGATGAAGCTACCATGTGGCGCGAGGGGGCCATTGCGACACTGAATCTGAGCCCAAGGGGGGGCACTCATCAGACCTATGGGGGGGTGCACAAATCCAGCAAAGGCAAGGATGTGAAATTCGAGGCACACGCCTCGGCAGCCAAGGCGCCAAAGGGGGCCAAGGGGGGCTCCCTGTCTGCCCGGCCCGCCTTTACCACCACGGGGGGTACAGGGGCCCTCGAGGCGGGCCGGGAGGAGATGACTCTGCTGAAGCGCACCATTGGGCACAAAAAGCACAAGGGGGGCATCCTGGTGGACAAGGCCCTCATCTCCAGCGCCATGGGGGCCCACGGCATGCCGGCGGGGGCAGTGGCCTCCGCCTCCTCAGCATCCATGATGCGTCTGCACTTGCATGCGGCAGTGGACGGAGCGGGGAGAGATGTGTTTGGGCTTGGGTCAGCTATGCGCCGGCCGGGCGGCATTGGTGCTGAAGCTCACGAATCCAACAGCCGACGTGTGTACATGGGGTCTCACAAGGGGGTTGAGGGGGGCTCGCATAGCACCCGCGGGCCGAATGCCAGTGCAGGCACAGGTACAGCTATGCTGGAATCCCTGCACGACCTCATCCCGCGCGGAACACGGAACACTGCGGCGCGGGCGCTGGCAGACCCCCTTTTGCATCGGAACTCGGAGAGTGTGAACAACGGGGGGGCGCTGCAGCAGATGCTGACGGGGTCCTCTGTCGGCTCCAGTGTCAGTAGTGCCCAGCGGCTGAAGCTCTCCTCCCGTAAGGCATCCAGGGAGGCTGCAGCACAGGGGGCCCCTGTGTCTCTGGCGTCTGCTCGCAGCGCCAGCGCCAGCCGCTTGGGTCCCAGCGCCACCAGTGCTCGCGGCTTGAAGGCTGCCGTATCGCGCCATGACGATGTGAAGCAGCTGTACCTGTCGCTGTCGTCCAGCACGGGGCACGTGGGGCTGACGCATGTGTCATCTGAAACACGCCGCGGGAAACTCTACTCCCAGGATGGGCATGCGATCCTGCAGGAGGAGGGGGATGTGGGGGGGGGTCGACGATACCAAGCCTTCCTTCGGGACTCAGCTGCTCGCCAGGCGGAGGTCGCAGCGCGACAGGCCGCCGACAGCGCTGCAGCTGCAGAGGCCGCCCAGGTGCATTCAGCCCTATACATTCACCAGGAGGTGCGAATAGCAGCCGCTGCTACGGCGCAAAGCGACCAGCCTGACATCAGGGGGGATGGGCACGAGGGGCATGCACATGATCAAGCAGTCCCCGTTGACTTGGTGAAGGGCATTGCAAAGGACAGACGCAGGGTGCACCAGCGAGATATTCAAGAAGCTGAGAGACAGGAGGCTGTGGTAGCTTTTCAAGGGGTCAAGGGGGGTCGCCGTGCCTCACCTCGGGCAGGGATCAAAGCAGCTGCGAAGGCTCATGCACCCCCCCCTCGAGCCCCTGTTGTGCCCCCCCTTGATATGTCGCGCATCATTTCGAAAGTCGAGGAGCCTTCCCAGAGAAGTGATGCCACAGGCGTGGTGGCGGCTCTGAGCAGTCTGGTGAAGCCCTCCATCAGTGCACGATCCCTGGAATCCAGGGGGGGAAACACAGGGGGGAGCCCAAGGTACAGCCCTCGAGCACAGACCCACGTGCCGCCCCCTGCCTCCGTGTTGGCCTCAGCAGGCACCTCCTCCTCCCTGCATGGGGCGTTTAGCCCTGTCAAGGGGGGGTCGGGGGATGCACTGGAGCTCACTGCGCCCAGCACAAGCTCAAGGCGCCCCCCGCCACGCCGAAAGGGCTCCAAGAAACACACCCTGTCCCGCAGTCGAAGTGCACGCAGCCATCCGCCGACTTCCTCTGTTTCCGCAGATGGGCCCATGGGTGAGCGCATGGGCGCTGCCGCATCACACCTCATTCTAGGGGGGGGTGCTTCCTCCAGTAACACAGCGGGGTCCAGGGGGGTCACCCTGACGTCAGACCCGCGCGAGGCAGCGGGCCAGTCTGAGGAGGGCAGCTTGCTGTCGGCACAGCAGCAGGCATCTGGCGCATCCCTACACACCGCCATGCAGGAGCTGTCCCGTCTCATCAGCGAGGATCAGGGAGCCCCTATTGCCGCGTCTGCACACCCTATGATGCAGCCAGAGCTGCCGGGGGGCAAGCGATCCGGTGCATTCACAGCTGGAGCAGGGGGTGCAAATCGTCGGAAGCGGCGCGCCCCGGGGCGGTTTTCCAGCCGGGGCAGAGCGGGCACCTTGGCTGGGGCACTGATTGACTCCGCCTCCTTGAGTGCTGCTGGTTCAGTGGCCTTGCTGTCGGGGGACGCCGCCCTCTCGCAGGCCTCAGCTCGGAACAGCAGCGTCAGTGCCAGCAGCATGCGCAGACAGGCAGTGGCCAAGGGCACTGCAGCAGGGAAAGGAAGTCAAGGGGGGTTCCACTCATCATCCTCATTGGGCGCCACTGCACCAGCTGGCCGCCTAGGGGCTGCAGGGGGCCTAGGATCAGCCTCAGCACGTGCTGCTGCGCAGAGTATCCTATCGGCCTCGGCCAGCATGAGCGGCATGCACACACTACACGCCACTTCGGCACGGCATGGGCCCAGCAGCAGCTCCAGCCAGGTGAGTGCTATTCGTGCACGCGGAGCCCCTTCCTCCAGGGGTATGCTGGTATCGCTACTAGGGGCCTCAAATGCCTCCATCGCAGTGCGAGGGGGGCTCGAGGAGAAAGCAGCCCCCCCTGCACTGCTCCCAACGGGGTTCTTGGGGGAGACTGGTCTGTCTGCAAGCGGCAAGCCGGGGAGTAGCTCCAGGCACCAACTGCAGGCTCAGCACGGTCGAGAGGCCTCTGTTGGGGGCAGCAAGGGGGGGGTCGGCCAGTGGGGCCGCCCCCCCACGCGGGAAGTGAGCAGTACGGGGGGGGGCTGGCAGCCAGTGCTGGCTGGGGGGGGCGGCTTCGATGTCAACCCCCAAAGTGCAGACTGGTTGGTGGCAGGGCCGCACCGTGCCATGTTGGGGGACCCCACCACCACCACCAGCAGGGGGGGGTTGCCGAAGCCTCTGAACGCCAAGGCCGCTCTGGCGGAGGCAGACCGCCTCATTGCTGGAATGGAGGCAGGGGGTGTGTAACCCTCTGCGGCCCCCCTCCTCTCTCTATCGAACGCTTGCTGCGTAACGGCAGCTCCTGGATCAAATGTATTCTCTTGTTAATCTTCCACAGGTGGCGGGGGAGGAGGGGGGCTGTGTGACCTCGAGCCCCCCTGCACCCCATCAGGGTCGCCGCGCAGCACTGCAAGCGATATGCTGTGGGCATCATCGGCACCTTGGGCTGTCGTCTGCAGGCGCTGTGCCCGGGCAAAGCGGCCCCGCAGGCGCTGTACAGCCGCTTTGTGCTCGTAGGCCCGGTGCAGACGGGAGCGTACAGCCCCCTGCACCATGTCAGCTATCCGTGGGTCCGACAGGAAATCCGCCACAGTGCTGCCCACGGCTGCCTGGACAATTTGAGTCCCTGGGGAATTCGTGGAGGAGCCTCGGATGTTGGCTTGGGTGCGATTTCCCCGGCCTGGAGCTGCCCCCCCCCCAGCTGGGTGCGCGGAGTGCAGCACATCCAGGTATGCGTTTCCGAATTTGTTCTGCCACTGGTGCTCTTGGTCCACCACCTTGGATGGCGATACGCCCAGAGCCTGCAGTGGCTGGGCTGGTGCCCACGAAGGCAGCCTTGCCACAGCACTGCTCGAGGCTGCCGCATGCTGCCGAGTAGACCCCCCCCCTTTCACTCCATCAGGGGACCCCCTCAAGCGAGGAATACGGCTGGATCGCCGTTTGTCATATCCCGGTAAGGGCGTCTGCACTACAAAGTTCTGCTGCTGCACGTCATCCAATGCGCCCCTGGGGGGGGGGGGGGGGGGGGGGGGGGGGGGGGGGGGGGGCGGGGGGGGGGGGGGGGCGG
>Ga0307982_1004121_pt1 | contig 11514 bp, 7 predicted proteins | sample OrgLakmetagen989_FD_201847 | JGI IMG/M metagenome (GOLD analysis project Ga0307982, IMG submission 201847) | Saline water microbial communities from Organic Lake, Antarctica - #989 | ecosystem: Environmental > Aquatic > Non-marine Saline and Alkaline > Saline | place: Antarctica: Organic Lake... | reverse complement strand
AATTCATAAGTAAACCCCTCCTTTTCTCCTTTTCACCACACTATTAATTACAATTATTTCATTCAAATTTACAACACCATAATACTCTGCCCATAATTCTTGGGGTGGAAATAGTGGATCTATTTTACATAACTCACGTATTATAAATGATGGCTCTAGATAATAGTTTTTCAGGTATGGTTTAATATTCAAACACTCATTTACTTTCTCTATACATTTTTCTTTTTCGTAATATTTTCTCTCTATAGATAGGTAATAAATCCAATTTGTAAATTGGTTCACATAAATTCTTTCGGGGTCTTTAGTTAATCTATTATCTTTATCACATAAATCATAATAAGCCTGTTTGCTCATTATATTTTTAGTGGAAATAATAGTTCTTGCTTTCTCATAAGATATACCAAGGTTGTTCCTAGACGTTATTTTTAGTCTTAATTTTGCAGTTAATTCATCATCATATTCTCCAAAATATTCATTATCACTAACATTATCATAGCCTATATTTTCTCCTTGCTTGAATTTTTGTTTTTGTTTATTATCATCCATTTTCATTTTAACTACGTGTATTTTTTGTGTTATTGTTACGTCTTCTAATCCCATTTGATATATAACCTCTTTTACTTTCTTCAAATCCGCATTATTATTATTATCCATCCAATCATCATTTTCTAATATAGGTAATAATATCTTAGCCTTTTTATGTGGGATATCTTTATTTTTTCTACACGCACGCAATGCTGACTGGACTATACGTATTTGAGCACTCATATTTTCAGCAAATACTACCCCATCTAATAGAGGGAAGTCCCATCCTTCACCCAAACAATATACACATGATATAATTCCAAATCTTAATTTTTCAAACTTTTCAATTATGCTTTTTTTTGTATGTTTACTCATTTTACTATGGTATGTAGATACTAGTAAATCAGGTATATCAAAATAATTATTTTCCAGTAATAAATTTATAAATTGAATTATTCTCTCTGCGTTTACAGTGTTATTTGAATATATGAGTAGATGATTAGTCTTACCTTTACTAATACTCATAAGGGACGAATACGCACTTAATAATAATCTTTTTTCACATTCTTCGAATACATTGAATTTAATCAAATACTCCATCATTTTATCTTCATTTGTGTAAAGCGTAATAATATCATAATCACAAACAATATTATTCTCAATAGCCCATAACAATGTTCTTCTCTCTATAACTTTGCCAAAATGTTTTATATCATCGTTTGATATAATATCAGTATAGTTATTGTTAGTTGCTTTATTCATATTATTTATTTCTCGTGATTTCATACATTCTCTATTTATATCTATATCTACGTCAAATGTCTCACAAAATCCGTCATGTATTTCACTAATATTTTCATTACCACTTTCACTATCACACCCCCCACGACTAATAGGACGTTCTATTAATTTCATTGTAGCAGTTAATGATAATTGTTTTTTACTAGGGATATTTAACATCTGTATAAACCTTTTATTATTGAATTTTAAATTTATATTACTACTTGTTATATGATGAACTTCGTCCAATATTTTCATATCAAATTTATATTTACATTTTAATAAATTCGTTGCGTGATTGACTTTATAACACGAAGAATATGTAGTAATTATAATACATTTTTCTTTTTTTCTCTTTAAGAAAAGTATTATATCATTCGTATTTATTGCCCCGGAAACAACTAAATAAGGAACACCTTGATATAAGTTACAAATAATATCTCTCCATTGATTCATTAATAACTTATTAGGAACACCTATAATAATTTTGTTACAATTTAAACGCATTGCCGTCCATAATGAAATAAGTGTTTTTCCAACTCCACAAGTTAGTATAAGTATTCCCTTATTATATTGAGAGAAGTGTTCTATGGAACTATTAATTATTTCTTCCTGATCTGTGCGTGGCACATATTTTATTAAGGTTCCATTATCACATTCATCAGATCCATCAACACAACCAACTCCCCCAAAATTATCTTTATTATTACATATATCAGTATCACTATCAATAATATTATGGAGAGAATTATCAACCAAACCACCAGAATTATCAGAATTGACACCAATTCCAGTTTCATATAGTGGTTTCAATAAGTTTTTATTTACTCTATTAGAAATATAAATACCGCGTGTTTTAATTGACTCAATAAGTGTTTTCTTAATTGATTTTAATCTATTAAATAATTTTTTAATTCGCATAGCACGTATCAATTCATTTATTTCCTTTTGATCTAAACTATTATATTTAACGCCCAATTTTGATAAATAAGGTTCAACAAGAGGTATAATAGATTTATTATAGAACTCTATACCTCCGTCATGTCTTATATTATATTGCTTGAATTCATCATGTAATAGTCTCTCTACAATAGATGCACGGAGAGAACAAATCTCATATACAATAATAAAGCATCCCCGAACTATCTCTCCAGTAGCATATTGAGAATCGCGGTCAGGAATATTTAACGCTTTTCCTAATTTACAGCAATCGTGTAAATCGTAGGAAGGATGTGTTCTAATATAAATATATTCATTCTGTTTTCGTTCAGTGTTTGTGTTTGTGGTTGTGTTTGACATAGTATTATTGAAAATGTTATTTAATTAATATACAACTCTTGTTATAACTGTTTGTTTTATAATTCATTATAATAATTCAATTTTAATTTACTCTTTCTCTCCATTTATTAATTCAAATAACTTAAATACAAAAAATAAAAATAAAAAATTGATTAAAATAAAGTTAAAGAAATAATATATACAACTATATCTATCTGTGATAATTACATAATATGGCTTCTAATTCAACAAAAACCAATGCAAACGTAAAATTAGCGACAACATACCAGAAGAAAACTGATCGCGAACATATCCTGGATGCCCCTGATACATATATTGGTTCTATTGAAATTGATGAAGTAAAGAATTGGACGTTCAATCCCGAAACAACAAAGATTGAATATTCCACCTATTCGTGGATCCCCGGTCTTTATAAATGTTTCGATGAAGGGATTGTAAATACACGTGATCAATATATTAGAATGCAACAGAAGATCGCAAATGGAGAACCAAAAAGTCTCCCTGTGAAAAATATTGACATTGGTGTTGATAAAAAAACGGGTATTATTACGATGATTAATGATGGAAATGGGATTGATATTGTAAAACATCCGGAATATGATATTTGGATCCCGGAGATGATTTTCGGACATCTCCGAACATCTACTAATTACAATAAAAGCGAGAAGAAAGTTACGGGTGGTAAAAACGGTTTTGGGTTCAAGTTGGTTCTTATTTGGTCTACATGGGGAAGTATTGAGATTGTGGATCATATCCGTGGTCTAAAATATACACAGGAATTTAAGGATAATCTAACAGTTATTGACCCTCCAACAATTACAAAATTCAAGGGAAAACCATATGTAAAAGTATCTTGGATGCCGGATTATACACGTTTCGGGCAAAATGAGGGATTGAGTGATGACATGTATAACCTAATGTTAAAACGCATCTATGATATTGCTGCTGTAACAGATAAAACGGTCAAGGTTAAATTTAATTCACAAGAAATCCCAATTAAATCATTCGAACAATATGTTGATATGTATGTTGGGAAAAAAACCGAGACTAAACGTATTTATGAACAGTCAAATGAACGGTGGGAATATGCTGTATGTCTGACACCTGTTGATGAATTCACACAAGTTTCATTTGTCAATGGAGTATATACAAGTAAAGGAGGTAAACACGTGGATTATGTATTGAACCAAATCCTGAAACAACTTGTGGATTATATTGAGAAAAAGAAGAAAATCCGTGTAAAACCTGCTACTATCAAAGAACAATTAATGTTGTTTGTTAATGCAGTGGTAGAAAATCCATCATTTGATAGTCAAACTAAAGATTATTTGAATACTGCTTCGTCAAAATTCGGGTCTTCTTGTAAAGTGAGTGAAAAATTCATTGAAAAAATTGCTAAGTTGGGGGTCATGGAACAAGCACTTAGTATTAATGACGTAAAACAAGAAAAAGAAGCGAAAAAAAATGACGGAAAAAAAACACGTAGTGTAAGGGGTATTCCAAAATTGACTGATGCGAATAATGCGGGAACAGTAAAATCAATGGAATGTACTCTAATTTTATGCGAAGGTGATTCAGCTATGGCTGGTATTGTTTCAGGGTTGTCACGTGAAGATAGGGATTATTACGGGATTTATCCCCTCAAGGGTAAATTATTGAATGTCCGTGATGCGTCCATTACTAAAATTAGCGACAATGCCGAAATTTCAGACTTGAAAAAGATTATGGGTCTTGAAACAAAGAAGAAATACAAAACAGAGGATGATGTTAGGAAGTGTCTCCGTTATGGGAAGGTTCTATTTATGACAGATCAGGATTTGGACGGGACACATATTAAGGGGTTATGTATTAACTTATTTGATTCGCAATGGAAAGAATTGATTAAATTAAATTCATTCCTTGGATTTATGAATACTCCTATTTTGAAGGCAACAAAAGGGGCAAATATCTTATCTTTCTATAATGATAAAGAATATGAAGACTGGAAAAAAATTAATTCTACCAAAGGATGGAGTATTAAATATTATAAGGGTCTTGGAACAAACACCGCAAGGGAATTTAAAGAATATTTCTCCAAGAAGAAAGTAGTAGAATTTAAATTTAATAATGAAACATGCGATGATTCACTCGACATGGTATTTAATAAGGCTCGGGCTGATGACAGGAAAGCATGGTTGGAGAATTATGATAAGGAATTATCATTGGATACTACGCACTCACTTATTAGTTATAGTGATTTCGTCAATCGTGAAATGATCCATTTCTCAAAATATGACTGCGAAAGAAATATTCCTAATATAATGGATGGGTTAAAAACCAGTCTGCGTAAAATCTTATATGGGGCATTTAAACGTAACCTTGTTAATGAAATTAAGGTAGCACAATTTGGTGGTTATGTATCAGAACATTCAGGGTATCACCATGGTGAAGCCAGTCTTATGAAAGCTATCACATGCATGGCGCAAGAATTTGTTGGATCCAATAATATTAATCTTCTACTACCAAATGGACAATTCGGGACACGAATTAAGGGTGGTGATGACGCAGCAAGTGAGAGGTATATTTTCACACAATTAAATAAAATTACTAAGAAATTATATAACCCTGATGATAATCAAGTGCTTAATTATTTGGATGATGATGGCACGCCAGTTGAGCCTGAATATTATGTTCCTATTATCCCTATGATTTTAGTAAATGGTTCAAAAGGAATCGGTACAGGATTTAGCACGGATATTATGTGTTATAATCCAAGTGAGATTATCCATTATTTGAAGGATAAACTTGAGACAAATAATAGTTCTGTGGAAATTCACCCTTATTATGAAGGGTTCAAAGGAGATATTATTAAGGTTAGTGAGAATAAATATATGTTCAAGGCTAAATACGAAGTTGTAAAAGACGATATTCTTCATATTATGGATTTACCAATTGGAACATGGACTGCCAGTTATAAGGAATTCTTAGAGAAAATGTTGGACAATGGAAGTAAACCAACAAAATCAATTAAATCACCCAAGAAGAACGCAAAGGTTCCTTCATCAGGGTCTTCTGTTGCGTCAGGAACTACAGACGGGAAAAAAGAGAAAAAACAACCAAAAGAACCAAAAGAACCAAAATCTAAGCCGTGTTATATTAAAGATTATAAAGATATGTCTACGGATACGACTGTCGATATAACAGTTACATTTCAACCTGGAATGCTGAATAAACTAATGTCTAAACAATATGATGAGCATAGTAACATGATGGAAAAAGAGATGAATTTATATACTACTAAGACAAATACGAATATGCATATGTTTGATGACAATCAACAATTGAAAAAATACGGAAGTGTATATGAAATTATTGATAAGTATATGGTGGTGAGAATGAACTATTACTCAAAACGTAAGGCGTTTGTATTGGATAAATTGAAGCGTGATGTTACACTTATTTCAAATAAGGCGCGATTTATTGAGATGCAATGTAATGATGAGATTGATCTACGTAGGAAGAAGAAGGATGCAGTTATTGAATTATTAAAGAGCCACGATTTTGATATGATTGATGAGGACAATGATTATAAATATTTACGAACAATGCCAATTGATAGTGTGATTGAAGAAAATATTGAGAAATTAATGAAGGAAAAAGATAATAAAATGAAAGAATACGAAACATTAGAAAAAAAGAGTATTCAGAAGTTATGGATGGATGAATTAGAAGAGTTGGAGGAAGAATATAGGATTTATTTGAATGATAGAATTATTAGACAACAAGGACTAGAAGAAAAAGTGAAAAAGATTATTAAGAAGAAGATTATTAAGAAGAAACTTGTTAATAAAGTATAGAATATAGAATATATAATATAGAAAAAGAGGGATAAATTATATAGACTTTATATTTAGTGTAAATATATGGCATAAAAATATAAAAATAAATAAATATTTTTATTTCATTAACATTGAGTAATAAAATAAACTACGAATATAATAATATTAATGAATTATTCGTCATTTGTATTAACAGAAAAAGAGAGAAAACCAAAAGAAGATGCAATGAGAAAAGCAAATAATGAAAGAGCAATATTAATAAAAGAATATGCAAGAGTAAATAACCTACAAAAATTAAAATCAAATTACTTAGGTATGTCTTCATATTACTATAGTTATGAATATATGAGATTATATGAAGTGTCAAATATTTGCAATGAATTAGACAATGACATCAATCCTATTTTCAAATGTATTTATGATGAAAATATATTAAAATTAAATAATTTGTAAATATGTGAATATGTGAATATATTAATAACTATTTATGATCTTATAACTTTGTTCCATTAATAATATAAGTACTCTTTTTATATTATTAATCATAGCCAGTCCCATGTAAATATAAATACATATAATATAGACTAATAATATTTAGTATTTTACTTCTGTTAATTCATAAAAATTGATTTGATTTGATTATATTGATATAATTAAAGAGACAATTATGGATCAAGAACAACATACAACAATTTCAACCAAATATAATATTAAGTCAAAACCAAAAAGAAAATTATTATTAGGTTGCTGTCGTGCAAAGCTATGGAAAGGTGAAAAATGTAGATGTGGAGAAATAAAAACTATACAAAAATATATACGTTTATGGATTATAAAGATAAATAATTTAGAACAAATAGTATATAGAGATGATAAAATAACATATAGATATATAAACGTCTTTGTTGATAAAAATAGATCAAAAAATGATGGTAATAATAAAAAAAGAGAAAATATTATAGCATGTATAATAAATAATAATATTCCAATAGAATATTACAGATATTCATCAATATGGAATAATTTAAAAAATGAAATTGACTTATTTATAAAAGAATTATGTAAAAAGAAAAGTGTAACTTATACAGGGAATATTATTTGTATTCATAAAGCAGGAAGATGTAATCATTATGACTTTAAATTAATAATAAATAATAGTGAAGAGTTTATGGTTGAATTTAAATTTAATGCGTGTTGTGTAAATGATACCCCCCAATTTGTATCACCTATGAAACCTTCACAATATCTAGATAGTTCTTATGAAGAGTATTATTATGATAATTATTTCATTACATTAGTAAATACATATAATCTATCATTACCCACAAAAGAAGAGTATTTAAAATATATACATTCACCTAAACCAATATGTTTAAAAGAACATCAAGATAAATATTATAAGGGTTGTATTAAGAGTAGTAAATATTCTGGTAAATTAGATGATATTAATTTTTATGAGAGCTCGAAAAAGACATCATATAATAGTATTTCGGATTTTATTTCAAAATATGGACTTAAGCAAGATAAACTTACAGAGTATTTATTAGAAACACAAAAAGATAAATATTATATGTTGTATAAAGATGGTCACATTTATCTAGAGACAATAAATTTAGATAATTATATCATTATGGGAACAGCAACAATATGTAATAAAAATAGCTATATTGTGAAAACAAAATCTGGTGGTGACCTAAAAATATTATTGAGATGGAAGAACGGTAATGGGATTGCTTTTCCTAGTTTTCAAATATCGTAAATAGGAAGAATTTTACATAATTCTGTAGTATTCATAGCATTATTACCAAAATATAAATTTATAAATTCAGTAGTTTTTTTATTTATAAAAGATTTAATAATTTGTTTATATTTGTTTATCAAAATTTCGTTTGGTATTGAAACAGTATATTTTATACAAATTAAATGGTTCTCAACTAAATAATTTATATTATCATTTTCATTTATTATACAGTAGTTAAAATTATAAGACCCAACTCCATAACCTCTATTAACAACTAATAGTGGTGTATTATTTCCTTTTTTATCTATATAATTTTTCTTTTCTTTATTTGAATATTTTTTAATAGATACTTTATTATTTGTAATATCTGAACTATATATCAGGTGTGTTTTATTATTATCATCTGTCAACTCTTTTTTACATTGGTTCCAAACTATGTTTCCTACACTAACATTGAAACCTAATTCTATTAAGGTCTTAGAATTAGTGTATAATGTTTTCAAAGACTTAATATTATCTTGAGTTCCAAATATAGTATATCCAGAAATTATTATACTATAAGATGTATTATTATTGGTGGGTTTTTCATTTTGTATTATGAGTATTATTGTATTTTGTTGAGTTTCAATATACTTATCATCACAATCTAAAATATTTAAAATATTATAGTTTTTAATTATATGTTTTCTGGTTTTATCATAATATAAACAATTTAGAAAGTTTTTAGGTAATATAAAACTTATAATTCCGTTATTATTCAATAATTCTAACGATTTAATAATAAATAATATAAATATATTTGGTCTCCCATCAAAATAATTATGATATGATTTTTCTACATCAGATTTTTTCATTACAAAATAAGGTGGGTTCCCTATAATTAAGTCAAACTTTGTATCAAAATTATGGCTCAAATAATTATCATTTAATAATGTAATATTATCAGAATTATATTGTTTTATTGATTCAAATATTGTTTTATTTAGTTCTATACCGGTAATATTGATATTAGGTTTAATATTTTTTAACCTTAATATATATTCACAAGAACCGCATGATGGTTCTAAAATATTCTTAATATTCTTAATAAATGGTTCTAAAAATTCAATATTTTTACAAATTGTTTCTGGTGGTGTAAAGTAAATACCATTTTTTTTCTTTTCATTATTATTAATTTTTCTTGTTAAATCCCTTGATAATTCTGAATATTTAATTTCTTTTGGTTGTTCTATAGTTGTGTATATATTATTACTTACTTTTTCATTTTCAACAATCATTTTCACATTATTTAATTCTTCTAATTTTTCTTCGTCAACTTTATCTACATGTGATTTGATTTTATTATTATTATTTTCGCAAGGTGTTTTGCGTCTATTATGAGAGACGTAGTTAGATTTTTGAGAAAATATTTTTCCACATCGTTCGCAACTATAGTTAACCATTTTTGTTATATGTCGTTAATAATATTTTAGATCAATTTTTTATTGAATATTTTATTATTATCCCCCGTAATATATAAGATATAAGATATAAGATATAATGTATTATTTGACATCGTTAGGGTTGTGTTCAGGAACTTGCGAAATATAAATATATATATAAGTAATTGATATATATTTTTGTTTTTATGATTTGATAGGGAAAACTACTATATATTTTGCAATTTCTCTCTTCATTCGCTCCTTATTTTCTATGCGAAACACACCCTATACATCGTCAATATTTATTACTATATTATCTCCATTACTATTGTCTTGTAAATCAATCATTTGTTTGAGTTGAATATTTAAATTATTAATATCACTTTCAAGTGTATTATTTCTCTCCATAACTTCTTTTAATTTACCCTTCAATGCGTCTATTAGTTTCGTCTGGTTTATATTATTGTTCTTTATTCCATTCACATATTCATTTAATTCATTTAGGTTCATGTCTTTTAATGTTCCATCTATCATGGTAAAACTTATTTTTACACTTTCATTTTGTTTCTTTGTTCTCTCCTTTTTTAATACCTCAGTTTGTCTAATTACATCTGGTTTATTAACTGGCTCACCTGGTTTATAATTATCAATTAAATCATTTATTTTATTCATATAGAAATCTTTTAAATCTTGTTCTTTAATAAAGTAATCTACTGTTTTTTCACTTTCTTTTACATATTTCTCATTCCTATTTTCAAGGAGGTTTTTTTTATCAAAAGTATTATGATTGTGCGAGAATACTAATATAGAATGTTTTGGGTTCAATTGGACAAAAGGTATTGTATAATTTTTTAAAAATGCCTTTTCTTCTGCTAATGATGCGGTCTCATCGTATGATGTTTGATTAAGCAATTCGCGTTTAAAAGCAAATGTCCCTGCTGTGGCATGTTTTGGTGCGTATGGTCCAAATTGGAACATTTTTTCTATATGACTGAACCATATATATATCTCACTAGAACCAGCACATAATGCTGTTTTATTATTTAACAATGTAGTAACAGCGTGACTTACGCGGGTTGGAGGGTAATAATCATCATCATCCATATACACTATAATTTCACCTTTGGATTTATCATGCATAAGATTGCGTTTCTTACCAAGGGTCATTTTTTCATCATATTTAAAATATTTTACTCCAGGTATATCCTTCATTAAGTCTTCAATCGGGTCTGTCCCGTCATCTATAATAATCCATTCCATTTTATCTTGTGGATAATCTTGATGTTGATAACATTTTATCATTGATTCAATAAAAGGACGCCTGTTGAATGTCGGTGTACAAACACTAACAAATGGTTTATAGTTTTTCATTTGTTTCTTTTCTATCTTTTTCTGTGTGCGTTTATCATTCTTTGTTTTTTTTCCCATTTGATAAATAATATAATGTAATAATCATAATATTATTTAAGTCTAAATATATAGAATATAAATTAATATATTCAATAGGGGTAAAATATTTCACACGTCATTCATTATAGTATTAACATTATGTAACTATGCTATTTTTAGTAAATGATATCTTTAAGTAATTCAGTAATAGCTATACCTTTATATGTTAAATTTTTAATTGTAAACTCTTTTGTATCGTCATTTATAAAACCATAATCCGATTTTTTATACTCATACAATTCTTGTAAATTTAAAATATCATAGTGTATTAATTTTAATTTTATTTCATCCATATTAATTTACAGGGATATTTAAAAATAATTAATAAAACGCATCAAATGTATTTTATTATAAATAATAAATAATAAATAATAAATATATTAATTAGAAGAATAATGATAGTATTATTGGTATATTAATAACAAACACACCAACCCATAAACCAATAGATACTTGTGAAGGTAAATAATTACTTGATGATGAT
>Ga0307982_1004119_pt1 | contig 11517 bp, 13 predicted proteins | sample OrgLakmetagen989_FD_201847 | JGI IMG/M metagenome (GOLD analysis project Ga0307982, IMG submission 201847) | Saline water microbial communities from Organic Lake, Antarctica - #989 | ecosystem: Environmental > Aquatic > Non-marine Saline and Alkaline > Saline | place: Antarctica: Organic Lake... | reverse complement strand
CAGGCTACAGTAACTTACCGTAGCTAAGCTTTAGACAAATGCTGCTAGCTTTTTCGTAAAGACTTAAGGCCTATCTTATGTCTAGTCTGGTCCATCAAAACCCCCAGAATCTCTGTAAAAGATTCTAGGGTCACCTATGCTTCATAACTAGCTTAGGTCAATTTTGTGTAAATACGTAACGCCTCTCAATCGTAGCAAGCATGGATGACGACGATAAAATCGACCCAGATGAAAATGAGGACTATGAAGCAGTCGAAGATGGTCCGACAGGGCCTCTTTATGAGGAAGAGACACAGTATGTGACTGAGCGATGCGGTGGTTTGAAGCAGCCGTCAGGCATGTGGTAAGCAGCTATACACGCTTTATATTCACTCATTGAAAGACAAGGAGTCAATTTCAGTCACACACGGACGTTCCAACGTGTTGCTCTACAGTTACGATGCGGATCCATCCGACTGGCAGATCTGGTCGGTCTTAGTAGACGAAGACGAGGCGGCATCTGGCTTCAGTTCGGCGGTGACTGTGCAGTGGTTTGATTCCAATGGAGTCACCTTCTGCTGTGACACCCACGGCAACCGGATCACTTCCATTCAGGTTTCTCACGCCTAGAACTGAGGGCCTTGCTAAAAGTTCACAAAATGGATCCAATGGCACAATTATTACTCTACCTCGTACTATGACTAGTTCCTTTCTCGGTTCCCTGTTGCACGTAGGGCGACGGTCGAGCGTACACCTTTGTAGGCGGCGAATGTGGTCATCGCGATGGACCTCAGGACGAGGCGAAGGTCGCAGGGCCGTCTGGCGTCGCCGTGCTAGCTAGCGGTGCAGTGATTATAGCAGACACCAACAATCATTGCATTCGCCACGTATTTCAAGGCTGGGTGTCCACGATTGCGGGAGCGCCCCGAGCTCCAGGCGACAAAGACGGAGTTGCCCTGTACAGCGCCATGCGCAGCCCCTGTGGCGTGTGCTGTGACCCCATCGACGGATGCGTCTACGTCGCTGATACGGTGTGCCTCATAGGGCAAGTTTGGTGCATGTTGCTTTTCTGGATTCATTCGATTAGTGAACCCTTCTTCGACCTCACAGGGGAATTCGAAGATCAAGCGTATAACGCCCGAAGGCGCAGTCACCACTTTCGCTGGCGGTGTCGTAGGATTCCGCGACGGTCTCGGCCCAGAAGCTCAGTTCGAAGCGCCTTACGCGCTGTGCTATTGGCGCGGGCGACTGCTGGTTGCAGACACTGGTAATCACGCGATTCGAGAAATTGATTTGAGGTCCGGTGCCGTGCGCACAGTGGCTGGAGACACCGGCCTACCTGGCTACTCCAATGAACTTGAGGTACATAGGGGGGTGGGGGAGGAGTAAAATCATTGAAAGTCTGAGAGGTGCTTGCATTGGATTTAGTGGCACACTGGTAGCAATGCCAACTATCATACCGTCGCTGCTTTACATCACCCTTCACATTTGTTATCTCCATCATGCTCTACTCTTTACCCCCCCCCGAAAGGACTTGCAATTTGCCTTTCCGAATGGATTAACGGTCCGCGAAAGCGACACGGGCGATGAAGAGGCCATTCTTTGGGTCGCTGATTCTCGCAACGCTTGTATTCGGCAGCTCTTGATTGACGATGAACCTTACGAAGATCCAATTGAGAAATCGAAGGACGACAACGATGCAGATGGCCGGCCTCAGTCACAGCCGTCCATGCATTCAGCCGGGACCGAAAGCCACCACTTGTCAGCCTCGCATCGCCCCTTAACGTCGCCCGCTTTTCTAGAAACCGGTGGGCCTTCTCCAGTAGCGGTGCCGCCATTCACAGTGGGCGAGCCTCGATCGGGCGTGCCGATGAAGACCAAGGTCATCGCGTGCGAGTCGCTGATTGGCGGAGCGGAGCCCCCGGACCCAGATCGAGACCCGGAAGAAGGAGACCATCCCGACCCGATGCGAAGAGGCAACATCAACGGCTCCTTCGAAGATGCAACGTTGGAACAGCCGGTAATGGTTCCATTTATAATTCATTGCTCCTTTTCCTGGGCACACGCTCTTGTATATTCGAAGTGTATATAAAACTGATTGCCCCTAGACTGCGACTTTTCACTTTTGACATTCTCTGATCTTCTTCCTACGCCTGACGCGGCCATGTTTAGATGGGCCTAGCATTCAATAGTATGGACCAGCAACTCCTGTGCAGCGACTTCGCGAACAATAACGTGCGACAGGTGGCGTTTCCAAATGGCAGCCCAACGGCGCCGGAGCCCTTTGTAAGCGATGACGACGACGACGAAGACGACGATGCTGAGGGGGGTAACAACAACGAAGGGCTTGGAAGTGATGATGACGACGACAGTGACGAGAGCGACGAGGGCGATGCGGAAGAGGAAGCCGAAGAAGACGATTCTGACGCGTCGTCACTATCGTCGGGCACTGCTGGGGACGATGCGCTTTGAACGGAAGATTAGAGCCATCCCTGCTTATAATTGCCCTGTATCTGTGAGACCTCACGTTAGATTTGCCGGGCAAAAAAATACTCACATGTAGCACGAAAGCACGCGAGTTGGCCTTTCCGGTTTTCCAGAGAACAGAGAACGGCATCGCTAGCTGTAGCTGCGTAGCTACCGAAAGTACAACTAGGAAACGAAACTTAATATCGCGCTTCATACGTCCTCCTAGGCCCGAGTTGACTTTTTACCCGCCGCTTTGTTGAAAGCGAGCAAAAGAGAGCAAACAGAAGGATAGCAGTCGACATAGATTTTGAGTTTTGCGACGACTACGTGTACTTACTTGCATCCCTGTAGTGGAGCGTATACTTATGACCAATCAGATGACATAAATTTCCACATCCCCGACGGCACCAGAAATTATTGCCGACATGCCGAACTCCACGCACGGCGGTACTGCGGCACGTTATGCAGCAGCACGCAGGACTGAACGCCCATGAAGGCCACTGCTCCATAAATTTCTCGATCGAAGGAATAGCTTGATTTCAAAAATAAAGGAGCAGCATCGCTCCTATGGTTGCGCTAGTCGCCACATGGGCAGTACTAAGCTTAGTAGGTTCCGGTTCTGCAGTCAAGGCGCCACCGTGGCCGCCTGCTTCGAGCCTCTCAAAAGCACCGAAAGTGACTGTACTGCAGGTAGGCCAAGCATCATACATCGCACGGTTTGCGGCTCACATCGCTACTGCGCGTGGCTTCGCTTCGTCGCAGGGTTATAGCTACAAACTCGTTACTTTATCCGATGGAACTGCAACGAAAGGCCGCGCCGCTACTAACGATGCTTGCGTGTACACGAGTAAAGTTCGAGCCATCCATACGACTCTCGCGGGATTAGCCCACGAAGGGGACTGGCTGCTATTCCTAGACCTGGATGTCGCCTACGCCACGTGTGACCATACCCGCTTTACATCGCTCATGCCTTTGAATGACGGGGCCCATGGCGAATGCCACTTGATTGCCCAGGACAGCTCGCACACGGTAAACACTGGCGTTTTAGCGCTCCAGCGCTCGCCAGTGGGGATGTCTCTGATGTCTGCATGGTTACGTGAGCAAGAGCGCCTGGGCACTTGCGAAGGCGCTGCTGATCAACTTGCACTACAGTCCTCAGTACTGAGCCTCAAAATACCAGGCTACGCCAATGAATGCGACCCTAACTATGCTGCAGCGGCGCAAGAGGCCAAGGACGGTATACCGAGACCGCTGCACATCGCGAATTTGTGCTATAAGCGGGTGTTGGCTGCTGTTGGTTTGTTGGAAGGGCATCGAAGCGGGCACGGGCTCTGTTTGCTCGACCGATTGACGCACAGATTGAACATGCACGACGGGCGGCAGAAGTACAAGCCTGGTGACGTTTTTTGGCACGACAAGCATGCAGATCTCGAATCGCTTCACTGCGCACCAAGTGTCTCAAACCAGACTACTGAACGATCTTTGCATCAATCAGTCAGTGAAGCGCCTCTATCCAGCACGCTCTCCGTGGCAGAGCTGCAGCAGCAACGCCGTGAGAAACGAAGGCAGCAGCGGTTGGCAGCGGCCGCAAATGCTGGGAGGGTAGCAGACACTTCCAATAAAGAAATTACTTCAAAAGTTGTCGCCGAATCTTTGGTCGCGGGCGGAGGAATAGCGGCGGGCGCGCTGAAGTCTTTACATGTGCCGCCGTCGAGGTATTCTCTGAAGGAGTGGTCCTCATCTTCCTCCTCGAGTAGAGACAAAGAGCAACCACCACCAGCGCCCGCATGCCGCGTCAACGAAGCAACGAGCACTTATGAGACCTTCCGACCACCGCCTTCCGCTACCCCCAAGACATGGGAAGTGGCCAAGGCCATTGCTGTGCTGCCGGCCACGGGTGACTGCTACGCGAGGAGCGATTACTTCACACGCCCGGCCAGTGCGACTTACTGGGAAACTGGGAGTGCGACTCGGCTCAACAGTGGCGCATGCTGCTGTGCTTATTGGGACACTAGCGGCCAAGGAGGCCCAAAAGTGAACAATGCTTCAAAACTTCTTCAGCTCACCAGCGGTGATTCCAGTGCCTCACCGTCTAGCGCCGAGCCGCCGCCCAAGCTGTCACCTTTCTGTGTTGCCTCCTTCCCTGCCGTTGCCAAGCCTAGTTTATCATCTCCATCTGCTTCAAAGAGGGCCCTAGCAATAGCAGGAGGAGCTGATTCGCCTCCTTTGCCACCCGTGCGAGTGGTCGTGTGTTTGTCGGGGATGGTGCGCAGTGCACCGGAACTGGAATGCGCTCTCAACTCGATGCAAGCAACGCCAGGCTTCTTGACTCGACCAGGAGGAGTAGCCGTCGTGATGCATGCGTCAGTGCCTTCCTCTAGCCTCTCAGCCGTGCAAAGCCTACTCGATACTGCTCCTGTGTCCAAACTCGTGCGCCAATACGAGCTCGAAACGACGGACCCAAAGACGTTAGCACTGGTGCAGCGAGCCATGCGGCAATGTGGCAACGGCGCTTTAGATCGATTCGTGCAAGAACTGAAGAGGCGCCACAGGAATGTGCTCTTTGACCTCGGTGTGGACCACTCCTTTGCCTACATGTAAGTCTTACGAAGCAAATTTACCTTTGTCACGAATCGCCTTTGCCTCTAATTTTCTATCACCCATTTTCACGTACTTGTCGTACCGACTTAGCATACGCGTTGGCAAAGTGTATCTAAAGTTTGTTCTCGCCATCTCTTCAGTAATTATATCTATCATTTTCATCGTTTCTTTCCCCTTCAATCGTAGGGCGCGGCACCTGTGGCTCGCCCATCGTCTTGCGCGTCAACTCGAGGCAGCTCAGATTGTAAAGCTCGGTCCTTCACGAGGCCAATTGCACTTCATTGTGCGCGCTCGCGTCGACCACCACTTTGAGCTGCCAGCGCCACCTGCTCTTGCTCCGGGAAAGCCTAAACCCACGAACATTAACAACGATTGGTGGGCTGCCGTAGCCCATGAGGATGTACTTTCCTCAACCACTTCTTCAGCAGTAGGAGATGGGCCCTTCCGACACTCCAACCTTCTCCTGGTGGGCGCTGCCGCTCCTCTGTACGACAAGCGTGCCAATGGCGTGCCCTTAAATTTACGGTGCGGCGTGGACGACCAATTTGCGATGGGCTCGCCACATGTAATGGACGCGTACGCGAGCCTGTTTCCCGATCTGAACGACGACTTCGTGAAATTGCTGCTTTTGCACCGCAACGACGCCAATGGCCACACCAACGAAAGGATGATGGTTCGTTACACGCTTAGACACACTCTGAATGAAAAATTACCAATATTGCATCACCTGTCCCAAATCTGTGTCCTTCAAGGCCTGCTTTTATTCTCCCGCGAACTCATCCCTCCCTTTTCTCCGCCTCTTTACTTCCATAATATATTAGGCGACGCACTTGCGATACCGGTCGGTCACATTTGCCGAAGCAAAAGTGGGGGCGCGCATTCACGAGTGCAGTTGGAAGAACAATATTGATGCGCCAAACCAGGCACCTGCACAACATGACGTGAGCGCAGGAGTCGACAAGGATGCGTTCTATGCAGCCCAAAGGAAAAGGCAAGAAGACCAGCCACCGTGGCATTTTAATGACAACAATGGGCAAGGGACTACTGCGACGTCCAATAACACACCACCCAAGACAGGTGCTGCCAAAACAACTACTACCGCTGCTACAGTAGCACCATCACTACCGCTGCGGCGCCACAACGCGACTTTGGTGTTGTCGTCGCAGCGCTGTGGGTCCAATTGGATCAGCCGGATGGTGCGCACGCTCGGAGTGCGGCCATACGGCCAAGAAGCCATGCTCGACTTCTGCACGAATGCCCGGAGCAACCCTCGCCGCCCCCTGTACGGGGTCCCGCTCGACCGCTGCATGCTTCAGGACGGCAATTGCCGGCAATGCAACAAGGACAAGCCTCCGGGCGGCGGGAGCTTCAGCGAAAAGCAGAGGAGAGCGTATTGCAGCGTGCCGCATTACCAGAGCTGCATAGACCCTTTACTGGGGCACAAAAGCGAAGAACAAGGCCGCGGGAAATTCGGCTTTTTAATCAAGTAATGCTATGTTGCTAAATTTGGTCTATTGATTTGTACGGTTACGGTTCTTGAAATGCCCTCCTTTCCCCCATTTCATGAGCTCCTTTCTCTAGTTTCCAATCTGTGCTGTAATTGCATTTCGTCCCTCTTGAACTCTCCTCGAAATACTTTGCATGTGCACAACCCAATGTGACCTACACCTTCTCTTCAATTACTTTGATCTTTACATATCCCTCATCTCAGGTACGACCACTTCAACTATGCTCCCAAAGGCGCTATGCTCGACTACTTCAAGACCCGTGGCATCGGAATCATTCACATCACGCGAGACCCTCTATTTGTCTATCTCTCCCTTCTCGACGGTTCTTACAAGAACCAGCACGGCGGGTCCTATTCTAAGCACAAGGTCGACTTGAACGCTTTCCGCCAGTACCACATGCAATACATGGCGTGGGCGACAGAGTGGGCTCAGCTCATGTCACAAAAAGACCTGCCAGTGCTGGATCTGACTTATGAGGAGCTCTCCGGTAGAAGTTCATGGGCATCTTGGAACCGATTTGCGGCCTTTTTAGGGGCGCCGCCACTGGCGCAAGATCCGAACGCAAAAGAAGCAGGCACCTTCAGCACCCCTCTGTGCAAGGATCGCATATTGAATTGGGGCGAAGTTGAGGCGAGTGCGATGGTGCAAGGCACACGCACGCAGTTGCTGTGCGCTGATCCTTTCGATCCCAGTGCAGCCAAAGCGGATTATCTAAAGCCCAACAAAGCTGTCACGACAGCTGCCAATAAAAGAGGAGACTCAAACGCCAGAAGCAAAGCAGTCGTGGACACATCAACAATGCCCTCTCCACCACAAACTGCTGCTGCACATAGTCAGATACCCGCACGCAGCCACAGGAACAGGAACAAGAACAGCGGCGGCGGTGGTGCAGGCAACGAGAACCCTCTTCTGAAAGTGGGCCTTGTGACGCGATCCTTCTCAGGGAGGCGCACGAACATCCTCAAAGTGCTGCCGTGCTGGGAGGCCACGCTCATTGGTGGAGGCACCTCCGAATTGGTGTACGTGCTCGACGAGGAAAGCGAGGCCGATCATGAACTAGGGGACGAAATTCTGGCGTTTTTCAAGAAGGCTGGGCTAGAAGCATCGGTAAATGGTTGCTGGTTATCACAGTGGTTGACCTATTTTTGGCTGCTGACTCCTATGGATTGCTCATGCTGTGTGTACTGCTTGTGCTATACACGTGCAAGGTTCTGATCGAAAGGCGACTTCTGCACCCTCTTAACACACACACTGTCTTCAACCTTTCCGTGCACACTACAGGTGCGCGTGGAGTACGAACCCAGACCTCCCTGTGCTGACGTCATGTTTCCGGGCAAGCTCGAGGGCAATGCCGGAAAAGATCGCAGCCAGCGGAGCAACTTCATTGCTGACGCCTACACCAACGCTGAGATCATTGCCATGTTCGATGCAGAGGTAAGCCACTGCGTGACACTTGTGTGAGATGTGTGTGTCGACTCGTCTCTTTCACTGTGCTATTCTTTATCATTTGTTTCACCGTCAAAATTGTTGTGTTACACACGTGCTTTTTTTTCTCATTACCTTCCTTCTCTATCTCTCTTGCACGTTTCTTCTTCTTTGAAGATTTGCTTCGTAGCCCCGGTCACACCCGCCTACTATGCCAAGGCATCGAATGGCGACAGAGAAGAAGAGCGGCTTCAGATGATGGCCACTGCAGGAGTGCCGGAGGGTGACCATTGGGGGGTCGACGGGTGGGCGCTTAAGGTAATTGGATGCATGAGGGGACTCTATGAAAGACGACGTGATAGGTATTGTGCTTATTGAGTTCGCAGGGTGTTAGTTTCCTGCATGCTGCCTACTCATGTCGCTAACGTTCTATGCATCTCACCCTTTCTTTGCTCCTCGTTTCCGGTGCTCATCGGCTGTATTCTGCTTCTAGCTTCCCACGCCACTCGATGTGATGTGGACCAATTCCTTTCCGTTCTTCTTTTGGCGTTCTGACATTGTTGCTGCAAGGAATCACTTGACTTCTGGCCACCTCATGAAGATCCCTCCACCGCCCACTACATGTGTCTATGCCAACGCCTTCGATCGTGCTTTTGCAGCCATTACCAATGCAGCTCCGGTGTGGGGCTACAGGCACAGGCGCAAAGGCTACAGCCAGTTCAACCTCCTTACTAACTTCGTGTTGCACCATCATCCTTCGGGCTATGCCTTTCACCTCATTAAGACTAAGCCTTCTGACATGGCAAGTTTACAGGAGAAACACCCTCAAGCCAAGTTCCTTGCTGCCGACGCTGCCACTCTTGGTGGTGCTAACAATGTCATCAAGAAGAAAAGTTCAACCACCAGTAAGAAGGGCAGGAGCTCTGCAGAGGAAGAGTCTGTTCAAAGTGGCGGTTTTGTGGTCCCTGCGATGAATGCTGAAGACGTACAGGGAGTGGTGCCGATCATGCGGCGGGTCTGTTGTGCGGTTCACCCGAGCTTACGCAACCGTCAAGGCTGTCAGGCACTCGAGACATTAGACGCCAATTTGAACGAGCTGGCTTCAGAGGAAAGTGACAACAGATATGGCAAAGGAAAGATGCCGTCTTCAGCGTCGGCAGGAAGAGCCAAGAAAGACCTTGAGGCAGCGAAAGAGGAGCTCGCAGCGATGGACAAGACTTTCGGGAACGCGGGCCGTTGTTATGGCCAACCTGCAGGAGATAAGTGTGCGCAAACCTACGAGAAAGTAACGCAGCAGTATGTAGCGGCTGCGCCAGCAGCGGAGCGAATACGTGCGGAGAAAGCGTGCGCACAGATTGTGGAGCAATTTGCTTCTGAATCAATACCTCAACTTCCTGCTGGCAGTAATCTAACACCTACGCCGAAGCAAGGGCAAAGGCTCGTACTCGCAACGGCAAAAGACAGCAAGAGCAAGGAAGTTAGCGGTAGTAGCAGTGCTGAACCGAAGAAAGATGCCATAAGAGAGCAGCAACCCACTGAAGCAGTTGTTGACGACGTCGCGCCAGCAGTTGAAAGTAAAGAAATTGACGAGGCAGCGGGGAAGAACGAACTGCCAGCTGCAGTTGCGGGTATCCTCGCAGGAGCTGTGGTTCTTGGGCATCGAGCAAGCGCCGTTCTAAAGCGGAACAGCGGCAAGGCGAGCTAGTAGCATACATTTCGCTCTCCTCGATTTCTTTGACAGAGGCGACCTCTCGAGGCCCGAGGCTTACGCGTGATGTTTTTGGTTTTGGCTTTATGCTACCCTTATTCAGAGTACGTATGCGGTCGCTTCAATCGAAATGCGAAGGGATTTAGGAAGATAAGGTGCGTGGAATTGCAGGAATAATCCGTAATCTGAACATGCGATAGTTGGGATTTCCAATCGATTTCCGCTATGCTCCGTCTCTCGCCTTCATGCCTTCGGCTTCTAACATATATTTCTGCACTTAAGAAGTATAAGAGCACTATATTTTTTTATCCCCATGCATGCAAATAAGAACCGAATTACCATTAAGCTACTTTAGGCATTTCGCACGAGCAAGTTTCCTGGCGCCTGCGCGCCTAGCGAGCATCCCAGGCACAGTCTAATATCTTTGAAACGGCTGGGCAATTCTTGCATTCAAGCGAAGGCCACTTGTCTCAGAACACGACCGCTTTGGGAGCCTTAGCAGCAGTGGCCTCTTCAGCCCGCCGCTGTGCCCGCCTTTCTTTCGCATTCAACACCTTGGGGACTTCGGGTGCAGCATTAGTCGCCGCAGCAGCAGGTGCAGCTGCTTTTGCCTTCGACGAATTAGAAGTGGCGTCCTTGGTGCTTTGGTTTTCCCAAGGAGGTGTTCCTTCGCCGTCATCGGCCCATGGGCGCTGTGCGGCTTCAATCGCTTCTGTCGAAGGCTTGAGCATGCACTTGAGATTCTCGTCGGCCATAACTGCCTGCTTTTGGTCGCCCAACGAATCATCCGCCACCGCTGCCAAGGCCGATTCTGGAATCTTAACGAGTGATAGACCAGTGCGAAGCTTCCCCAGCAGCTGAGCTCGTTTTACCGTGGATACATTTGTAAGCTTCGTGACCGTGCTATAGTCGCCTGCAACTCCCCGCTGATGGCTGAGCACGCACCGATGCCGTACCGCTTCCTTTGGTCCAATCTCCACACGCCACCGCACGCCCTGCGACTCCCAGAAGTTAAGCTTTTGACCTGGCGTGCGCTTGTGAGTGCGGTCTACCCACACATCAAGCCCACCAATCTTTTGAAGCACTGCTTTCACTCGTTGAGCCTCTTTCACCATGGCCTCCTCTTGGCCCGGAACGTTGCGCCAGAAGATTGGCACGATGACAAGGTCATGCATAGGCCGGGCTTCTTCATTCTTTGCGTCAGAAGCTAGGAACTTCTCTCGCTCGTGCTCCTTTTTCTTCTTTGGTAACTTCGGCAATGGCTCTCCAGCAGCCCGCTTCCGTTTCAGCTCTTTCTTAGGCAGCGCTCCAGCAGCCTGCCGTTCTAAGGCGCGTTGTCGCTGCAGCTTTTGCGCTGCTCGGCGCGCCTCCTCTTCAGGCGTAGGCGGCTCCTTAGATTTTAATTTTTGAGCTGCTCGGCGAGCTTTTTCTTCTGGCGTTAACGAGTCATTGGGTGCCATTGAGGCGGTAGCTTTTGGCTCCTTCTAGCTTAGACTCTCTCGTCTCGTCTTCTCTGAAATCGCTGAATAATCAGGCCAAATAAATATACGTCACCCAAGTACTCAAATACGTTCGAACTCGAACTCGAACTAATAATACAAACCCAAATGACACAGAAGCCAATGCTGCGGGCAGAAGTGGGAATGCGCGTGCGTTGCGCAAACAAAGCAAGTGCGGAGTGATTCATGAGAGGGAGGGGCATTGGCCAAAATTCTCGCAAAAATTTCAAAAAAGCGAGGCATTTGTGGGTAGCGCGCACTCCGCAGAAACAATAATAAAGAGGAAGGCGCGCGAGCGTAGCTCGTGACGTGCGGAACACGAAGTTCA
>Ga0307982_1004115_pt1 | contig 11522 bp, 12 predicted proteins | sample OrgLakmetagen989_FD_201847 | JGI IMG/M metagenome (GOLD analysis project Ga0307982, IMG submission 201847) | Saline water microbial communities from Organic Lake, Antarctica - #989 | ecosystem: Environmental > Aquatic > Non-marine Saline and Alkaline > Saline | place: Antarctica: Organic Lake... | reverse complement strand
GTAGGTGCGTTATTACCAGCAATGAATTGACCTCTTAATACTTTGAATCGTTCTACTAAATCTTTGGTGTCTTCATTGATTGGTTTTAATTTAATGGTTTCCATAAGCCCACTTGCTTTGACCGCTTGATTGAAGTGTTGTTTTTCTTCGTCTACCAAATTATCATACATTCTGTCACTCAATACTCCACGCTCTAGCATGCCCATCAACAATTCACGATATTTAGGAGAAACCACTTTTACTTTGCCCACATTCTTAGAACGAGAAGGGTATTTGGTAGACAATTTGTAATCATCTCTTAAAGAAGGATAATGAATCAAATGTTTACCGAAGGTTTTGTACGTGTCTTGTGGAATTTGAACATCAATTCCTTTACCAATTTTTACGGGAGGTCGACCTTTTTTTTTCACTTGAAATGCTACACGAGGCAAGGAATTCAATTGTGCCTGTGCTTCTAATTCCTCGTTATGTTTATGTTGTCTATGTTTGATACCAAATCCTCGTTTCGCAACTTCAGGGAAATCCAATGCTGGAAACATGTCATCACCTAATTTGTTTTGATAAATTAATCGTTTTCTTCAATCCACTATCTTCTTTTGCTTTGACATACTTCTCTAACACTTGAGTTGCGTTGTCTAAAAGTGGTGCTTTTCCAGTGGATACATTACGAAGGATCAAATCTTTATGTGAAACAGTCCTAAATTGAGCATTGAAAGCATCTTCAAAACTATCATTTGTTCTCAACTATTCCCTTAAAAGAATTTTCTAATTTTGTCTCCATTCATTCACGTAGTTCTTTCGGTGGTTTCATATTCCACTCCTTCCGCTAATAGTTTTGCTATCTCTGCTATATCACCAGTTTCTAAAGACATAATGCTACTTGATAATTCTTCTTCAAAATCTTCTGGTTCTTCTGCTCCAGTTGGTTCAGGATCATATTCCATTTCTTCTTGTTTTCTATATGCTTCAATGCTGTTGCTTATGATGTCTTGAATGGAAGCGTTAGAACTCAATTTTGTTTGTTCTTCTTCTTTCAATCGTTGTTCAACATCACCTTCTCGTATGTCCCTAATAGCAGATGCTTTTACACTCTCAAAAATTTCAGTATCAGGTTTTACTCTATCATTGATTCTGTCAATATCTTTCTCTACATTTTTAGAGGTTTCTAATTTACGAAGCTGTCCTAAAGATGGGACACCTAATTTTTTAATAAGTTTTAATATGCGTTTGGATAAATCATCAATATCCATAGAAGTCAAAGAGGCATTGGATTTCATATCCTCAATCGTAGAATCCATATGATACATGAGATCTCTCATTTCTATTAAATTATCCACGTCTACACCTAATTCAATAGATTTTTCAATTACATCACTTATAATATCTACATTATATTCTAATTCAAAATCATCAAAAGCATTACTAACAATATCACCTTCTACACGAGTCAGTTGGTTTTTATCTTCCGCTCTGATAATGAATTCACGAATAATATCACTGACGAACTCTGGAGTCAATATATTAGGATTGGTTTGATTGACTATACGATTACGAATTTGTGGGAATAGGGCATTGAATATGATGAGACCATCTTCGTTCCGCACTTTACGGATATCACTCATAACTTGACTAATACCTCTTACATCAAAGTCAAATAAACTTTGGAAATTAGTAATCGCTTCTTGTTCTTGTTTTGCGGTGTCTCCTCTTCGTTCTGCTCGTGCTTATATTGTGGAGGAACTTCTGGTGGATTAAATGGATTTTGATAATCTTTTACTTTTCGCTCTTTCAATGCTTCGTTTTGAATCATCAGTTTCAAGACCTCTTTTTGGTTTTTTTTCTTTGCTCTTTCATCTGCTACACTGGTAAAATTTCCCACAAACATTACAATATAACCAAAGAAAAAAATATTAGGATTTTATATTTGTTTAATATAATGATACAAAGTTTGTGGTGTTGAGGCCGTTTTCACTCACGTGAGCTCGCTCCCGGATCGCAGTCCCCCGAATGTAGTACTCTCGTTGTAATATGTTGTAACTGTCTCTTCGTTCTTGATTCTTCTGTTCTTCTGCTCGCGCTGGCAACCGCCGTTGGCGCCTCGCAGGCACAGCTGTTGCAAGCAGGCTTTGCTGCTCCCTCAGCTGTGTAGATTGATGTCGCTTCGCACCTCGCAACTTGCTGGCATAGTGCGCTCTGGCACACTCAGCAACATAATTCTGCGTAAATTGTTGGGTTCTTTGTCTTTAATTCGTTCATGAGTTAAGATATGTCCAACATTAAATTAGTTATGTTTATTTTCTTTAAATCCCATTTAAGTCATACACATCTAAAAAGTTAAACCTAAATCGGTCTTTGGGTTCGCTGTCTAGATCCACCAACATAAAATCTTGTTTGTTGTCTTGGATAGAATGTTGGTACAAATCCACCAATACATCTTTGGAAACTCCTAAACTGTACTCTCTCATCATGCGGAATAAATCTTGTAACGTGTTTAATTGTTTGATGATGAGGTAATTCAAGTTCATTCTTATCATTTTTGGCACAGCAAAATACGATTGAGACAAATATACCAAACTACAATTTAGTTTTCTTGCTCGTATGAAATATTGTTTCAATTGCTTTTGATTTTTTTCCAATACTAAATCGTCCATGACGATCAAAATTTGTTCCTTCTTGTCAAAGTCATCTAAATTTGGGGCGGAATCAATTCCTTCGGTAATGGACAATCCAGTATCTACTTTACTTTCTAGATAATTATACAAACTCTCATCTTTGTTTTTGGTGATGATATGGATGTTGTTGAATGTTCCATTCATTACACGGATTAAATTCATAAGCGTTTGAGTTTTACCTGCCCCTGAACCTTCAATGATAAGCATTCTAAAAGGTAAGTTCAATTTATGGTCTTTGAAATGTGGGTTGTGGGATTGTAAAAGAAACTTTTTAGGCATAACTTTTTAATTATCCACCATTCCATTTTAACTCACGATATCTTTTTTAGGAGGCATACTTATATTATACTAACATAATAATTCTATTCTTGATTCTTTTTATTTTGCCAGTTTGTCTTTTGATATTCTTTTAATTTATCCTTGTCAAATTCACGATATTTCTTTCTTTGCTCTTTGATTTTATCCTTGTTTTTTGCTATCCAGTTTTTTACCTTCTGTTGTTTGATTTCTTTATTTTTATCATAATATTTTTTGAAGTATTCTTTGTTTGTTCTCCCAGCGACACGCTGATTCACACATATATGGTTCAGTAAATATTCACCTTCCTTTCTATTTAGTTCTTTCTTAATTTCACATTCATAAATTTCTACTAAAACAATTTCGCAATTTTCAACACCATATTTTTGAAATAAGATTGAACTAGAACATTTACATTCTTTATCTTTATTGTATTCTCTCTTGTGAGTGTAAAATCGTTTACTCAAATCTTGTGTAGTAGAACCAAAATACACTTCATCTCCTCCAACAATTTTGTAAATTTTTGCTTTGGAATAATCGGTCATGGATATATTTATTTAACATCTTTAATGTATTTCAATATTTCATTTTGTTCATCTAATTGTTATCAATTCTGTTTTTTAATTCTATTTCATCTGATTCAATAGAACTATCACTGGATGGCAAACAATTTCCTTCATTGATAGATTTAATATTATTAAAATACTTTTGTGCTTGTTTCATTATGGATATCAGATTTATATGAGATTGAACCAAGAACTTTTTTCTGATATCTGGATATGATGATACTTCTAATTTTTCCAAACTTTCGTGGTATTCTTTCATTAGTGAAGGGGTTATATCTTCTTCGTTTCTTGCGTTGGTTAGGGTATGAGTTAATAAGGATTGAGATTGTAGTAATATTTCCATTTGTGAGAGAAAGTTTTTAAACTTGATTAAAGCAGAGATACAGGCAATAATAGAAGACAGAGCAATAGGGACTAAATCTACCACATTCGAGTTCCACCCCATTCTTAATTTTATAGATTCGAACATACCAGTCATTAAAGAAGTTACTAATACGCATTTATTCCAATTATCACTTTCTAATTTGAGATTTTCGTGTGCTAAGGAAAAAGCATCTCTTCTACTTCGCAAGTCGTTTATAATCATTTGGATTGAGTGTTTTTCCATATATATTATGTATAGATATTATTCATTAAACCTAAAAATTGTCCAACAAAAGAAGAGTGTTGGTTTCCATCAATGGTGTAAGTTTCGCTATAACTTGTATCAGTCATGCGTATAGATCCAATGACCAGTTGAACATACACTTTGTCTCCTGCTTCACAAAGTAAAATGGTAGACGATGATCTTGTTTTTTCGTTTGCTTCTGTGGTTGCTCCTGTTTTTACTCTTTCCCTGATAAAAGAAGTTCCGTTTACACGCTCAAGGATTAATCCACTTTACAAGCAGACGTTGGAAAAAAACTAAATGAAAAAAAGTATCGTCCACTCAAAGGAGCAGTACATTCATTGTTGATTCCATTATAAGCACTTTCAAAGTTATAATCCGTTATGTTATAGGGTAATTTACCTCCTAAAGTTGTAAAACTACTGCTTTCACTAAAAACTCTAAACCCAACTTGATTCGCAAGGTTATCTTGTTTGCCGTTAAGAATTGTTACAATACGAACAAATAATAAACTTATTGCACCCATTGTATCCGCAACCTCGTTGACATCAACGGGAGATGTTTCTATTGGTGGTGTGATTACCGCACCAAATCAACCTTGTTTTAGAGCAATTCCAAGTCAAGATGTTATTATATCAAGTGCGGGTTCTTTCCCAGCATTACCTTACGATAGCGTGGTTATAGATAACGCAAGTGGTTATAATACAAATCCTTTATATTAAATGGAATTTGGTGGTTCGTTCGTTCGTGGTCGTCGTTTTTTATGTACCTACAGTACTGTACTGTAGTAAAGACTTGCTGTACATGTGCAGAAAACAAAAACACAAGGCGGAACACGGGCACAAGAAGGGACACGCACCACGGGCACGAGAAGGGCACCTATCCACGGGCATCTCAAGGCCGCGCACTGAGGTGCTAAGAACGCAGCAAACACATTGCTCCGAATCCGCGCATCGCGCGGGCACCTGAACTTGTACTTATGAATATACTATACCCGTTGCTGGTAATTGGTATTTTTACTGGGCATGTGGGGTTGTATTGAATGCCAATATGGTGACTTCCATTAGAAAAAACGACCAAATATTTGATAGGTGTGTGTTGGATGGTTCTCTTGCCGTCAGACAACTGGATACTCCTGCTGGGAAGGTTATATCTATTATTGCTTGTGAAGTGGGCGATATCATTAATGTTACTTGAAATGGTGGAGCACAAGGAGTTTCTTTGGCATCTGGTGGTACTAATCAATTCAATAGTTTCGGTGGATTTTTAATAGGTTAAAATAAAACAAGTTCAGGTGCCCGCGCAATGCGCGGTTTAGGGGCGCTATGAGTTCGCAGCAGCACACATTAGGTGTGCTGTTGGTATCTCGGCGCGCGTCCTTCCCGTGGTGCCCATGTCCATGCCCGTGCCCGTGCCTGTGCCCGTGCCCGTGCCCGTGGTCCTCCTCGCCCCGTTGGTGTGCGACAGCACGAACAGAGCAGAAAACACTTCCCCATATATACGGGTCCGTCCAAAATATACGTCGGACACCAACCACGGACCACGGTCGATTTTCCATCCTTTCTATTAAATGGAATTTCGTTCGTGGTTCGTTCGTTCGTTCGTTGGTGTCCGCCCTTTCTTTTTGTACTGTACTACTGTACAGTTCTGTTGTACATGTGCTGTAGATAAGAAAGCGGACCACGGGCACAAAAAGGGTCACGCGCCACGGGCGCTACACAGGGCACTATTCCACGGGCACCTCAAGGCCGCGAAGAGAGGGATACGGTGCTCCGCACCAAACTAACTGCACCTGAACTGCGCATCGCGCGGGCACCCGAACTTGTTTAATATAAAGGATACAAGTTCAGGTGCCCGTGCCAAGCACGGTTTCGGGGCAGAAGTATTCAATGAGGAAGTGCAATGATATGATGTTATACTCTACAGGTGCATCGTTTTTAGCATAAGCTATTTTGTTGACGCGTTAATCATCAAGATGAAAATTTGACGCTCACTTCGTAATTGAAAAGCAATTCGAATAGGAAGTAATACAAATGCAGCGTGGGGACGTAGCCAAGATGCCTCTTTCTTGTTGTTCCAGTAATGTCGTTGGCGCCCCCTCGATTTCCTTGTTGAGAGGGTCAATGCCTCCTTAAATATGATAATTGCCCTCCTCCTCGTCTTCTTCTTCGTTGGCTTCCTTTGCAATCGCTTAGGACATGTCGTCAAGTTGGCGCGACGTTGCTCGTGTTCACAATAGCCACCATTCTTAAACCCTGGTTTTTGTCTTTGTTTGAAATTCACACCGCGAGTTCGAAATTCGACACGAAACATTTTGCCGAGACTGCCACGAACGTCGGCTACTCGAGTTGAGAAAATTTGCGCGGACATCATTCGCAGCCATAGTTTGTGCTGTCGGGCAGCAGGCCATCAAGCGGTGGTGGTAGTAGAAGCGACATGCGCGGTGTACACCTGAACGCTGGTCTGAATCTGATCTTTGTCGCAACAGAAAGAAAGTTGGTTCCTGTAGCAGTTCGCTTATCCTTGAAGAGTCGAGCTCGATATTTGTGGCGCATAAGCAACAATTTCTTCACTGAAAATAGTAATATCGAGGCTCCAGGTCCTTGATTGATTATATTGTGAATATCATCAAGTCTTCGTGAACGGGCGCTCTCTGCATTTGACTCTTGGTGTCGCGCATTGTTTTACTCCCATTCGAGTGGTTTCTGTTGCACACTTTCCTGGTCATCTTTTTTTTAACAGCGCAGAAACACGGCGCAGAACATTCTCTCTCTCGCAGTCTACCGCGTTATTGAGATTAAGTATTGTTAAGGAAAATAATGAAGAAGTAATTGAAGAAATTATTAAGGAAGAAATGGAGGACATACCAAACGACGAACATGTCAACGAAGAACCAACTGAAGATGTTATTGAGGAAAAAGTAATTGAAAAATTGACCATTGACGATCTTAAGAAGATTATCTATGAAACTATTCCAAAGAAAAATACTGCGGAAACCTATTTCAGATCTATTAAGCAAGTATATGATAACTTTGATGAAGAAGACGTACATATACTTTTAAAGAAAGAAAATGATATCATTGAATTTATTGAGAAAAAATATGACAAATTCACAACTATTAAGAATAAATTATGTGGAGTTTATAAAGTTTATAATTTGTTAAATCTTGAAAGCAGCGTATTGAAAAGCAAAATTGACCATTACATGGTAACGTTATCCATTGAGGAAGACAAGAAAAAAGAAAACCCAATGGATAAGAAATCTGATGAAGAGGCAGAACAAATTGAAAACTATTTTAAGAGTGAATTGGGCATATTGAATACATGGGATAAAACGGCACAACTATATGCCGTACTTAAAATATACTTGACCTATGGAATGCTACGACCAAGTGAAATTATGGATATGAAAATCACTGATACAGATGAGGGAAATGAAAAAAAGAATTATATGAATGTTGCGACGAAGAATATTGTTATCCATAACCACAAGAATGACAGGAAAGAAACAAAAGTGATTGACATAACTGATGATGAATTGAACAACATTTTATGTAAAGGATTAAAGAGCTATCTCATAACGAATCATAGCGGTGAGGTATATACTAGTAGTTCATCCTTATCAAAGATGTTTAAAAGTCGGTTCAATGATTACAATCCTTATGATCTGCGAAAATGTATTAGTAGCTTGGCAATTCATGAAGGAGACACAGAAAAGATCAACATGATAGAACATAATCAAGGACATTCCTTGAACACCATCCTGAAAAATTACAACACGTACAATAAAGTAGAAGATTTATAATCTAATGTGTGATCAGAATTGTAAATAAAAATAATTATTAGAATGACTGATAATTATTTCATTTTTTTGTGCTTGGATTTCTTTAAGTATTTAAATAATATATATTAATTTATACATATATTATTTTATAGATCGTCAACGAGTTCATCCCTTTAACAAGAAACAAAAGTTTGGTTTCTTATTATTATATTTATTATTATTATATTTATTGGGTATTATTCTATTCTATGGTTAGTAGGAGGGGATCGACGCTGGGACGTGTTGGGGCGCAATTTCAAAAGTCCTCCACGGAATTTGATTATAGAGAAAGTTTTGCTTTTTGCGTCCCAATGCGTCCCAACGTCCCAGTTACGGTAAGATCTCTATAGTTCACTTCCTAAATCAATGTTACAAACTGGTTTGATCCTGAACCCTTTAAAGCCACCTGCTTTACCGCAATCTTTCATTTGCCTTTTGTATTTGATATTCGTAATTCGCTGTACTTCTACTTGAATTTCTCGGAAGGATTTATTGAGATGTTCTTCTAGATCTTGCTTACTACATTTGAAATCCTCACCATATTCACAATAATCGTTAATAAAACATTTGACTTCATCGTTGCTGTCCAAAGTATTTTTGATTGCTTCTTGGAACTCTTCTGGAATATCAATCACGTTACTCTTCGTATAATTATGTGCGCAATCCATTAATAACTGAATAAGAGCATGTTTATATTTTCCTTTCAACAATCCTGCTAAATTACGATTTTGAATGAATTGAAGATTTGTATAGTCATCCGTTATGTTTTGTGGTTGAAAGGAAGAGTTGTGACAGATCTGTTTGTACCTGTTTCCAATCCCACTATCAATCTTTAGATTTGCTTGGCAATTAGAAAGAAAGAACAACTTACACATCACATTAATCGTTTCATCTGTTCCGTACACTCATTCTTGATTACTTTTCCATCACCAATTTGTTTTAACATTTCAATATTTTGTTCTTTGCCCGACATTTCCTCAACATACACGATGCGCTTTCCACGAAGATTTTTTAGATGCTTGTGAGCTTTAGAGTACCCATTCTCAAACGTTTTCCTATCAATTTCTCCCACATAGTTTGGCATTATTCCTTGAAGTGCTTCAAAAATCAATGTTTTGCCGTTGTTACCTCCCACCCCCACCATGAAGTATAACGCTTTTTCCATTTCAGCATCTCCTGTAAGGGATTGTCCTAATACATTCAAGTAATATTCTAAATGTGACTTGTTTGCGTGACATATTTTAAACAATATTTTATCTTTAATAATATCCATGTCCTTTTGTGTAGGCTCTGTATAATCAAAGTCAATAGTATTCGTCAAATAATCTTCAACCGTGTAACCATATCTAAATGTTTTTGTGCGTAAATCATAAATACCGTTTTTAAACGCAACTTCGTAAAGGTTGGTATCTAATTTGCGGTAAAACTCGCTATCGTATAAGAATGTTTCTAGAAGTTTGGAAATCATGGAATAAAATCCTGACTTATCTACTTGGTCGTAAAGTTTAGTATACTGTTTGATCTGTTCATTAAGTCGTTTCTGTCCTTCATCGTCTTCAGCATCCAATTTACTTCGTTCTTCTATTTTTTGTTTGATGCTGAAATCAATATGTTTATGGATAACTTGAATAATTATATGAGACGGTTGTTTTGTTTTCATCCATAAGTTAGTTTTCTTATAAAACATGTACCAAGTTTCGTTAGACCATTTAAGGTTTTTTTTTCTAATTTTGGGGCAATACACTCCGCAATATTTAATGCTCCTTTACACGCAACGTCCAATGGGAGGAAATAATTTTCTTTAGGAGTCATCTTCTTATATTCTTTTGGATTAGATAATTTCGCATAATGTCTAATGGTGTGTTCTCCTGTTGGATTTTTGTCTTTATCATAACTATTCCAATCCATTGAGAACCGATCTTCGTTAAAGTTTTCTTTAAGATTATGTTTTTTAGAATACCGAATTGTGTTACTTGACCATTCCAGTGCTTCTTCTTCGGTAAAGCCACACTTCTTCATTGCTGTGATGATTTTAAACCAATCATCTCTATCATAACAATATTCATCATCAATTAGATCCAGCATTTTTTTTAGCAAGTCCATGTTGCCAGTTGCTTGTTGTGTTGGTTTGTCTGTCTTCGTTTTTGGTGCGAACCTTTCCACGAGAAAACATTTCTTAAAGGATGCTGGATGGATTTGACAAGGGAATTCACCATTCCATTCTTTATCCAGACGTTCCCAAACCTTTTCTCCTAAAAAATCAATCTCACATAGATTACTACATTTTCTTTCATTCTTACGACATTCGTCTGGTTTCCCGTTTGTAAACTCAACCCAAACATGGTAACCTTTTGAGTTACCTTTTACTGACATACTGTCAATCCCAGTATCATCATACAGTTGGTCTAAACTATAATCATCTGTATCAATATCCACCACAGCGTAGTTAGTGTCTTTTAAATAATAGCAAATAGCAATATATTGTTTAGAGGACATTTTAAACTCGCATTCTTCAAGAGACCATTTTTGTCCTACACCTTCAGGATCAAAAGCTTTCTTGATATTTGGCATAAGGATATATTCATGTGGAATGTTATCGGTCAGGCTTTTTGGTTCAGGCATCTTAAGATTATTTTAAATCAATATTCCGCAAAATAGATATTATTAGTTTTATAAGAAACTCCTAAAGATTCTTATAAAATTAAGGTTGTGTCAATTCTCATGAATTCTTTGATAACTTGCCTCCAACGACTTTGCTTCAAACAGCACTTCTTATTGAGTGCTTTATATTTTTCTCGGTTGAGTTCCCTCCAACGTTTTTGATATTCATAATTTTTAGGATGTGTCATTACTTTATTACTTAATATATCTTACATGGAAAATTTTAAATCAATTTTGTTTCAGTCCATAACTAAAATATTGTTATAATATATATCATGAGTCCACCATTAACGAAGGAACCAAATGTTAAATAAAGAGTTCTATGAAAACTATAATTTCTTTGGAAGAGATAAATTGTTAAACATGTTACGTAACAAATATGGAGACGAAAGTCCATCACGGAGGCAGATCAGCGACTGGTTGTCCCAACAAGAGATAAATCAATTGTGCTCGCCGAGTAAAGGAAAAGCAAAAACATTTAAATAATCCATGACGACACCGAATAAAATGTTAGCGATGGACTTGGTGAACATGGAAAAGTTTGAAGTGAGAGGGTTCAAATATTAATTCAATGCGATAGACATGTCGTCACGATTTATATATAGTGTAGCGTTGAAGAATAAAGAAAAGGAAGAAGTATTAAAGGGTTTCAAGAAGATATACAATAAATCCAAAACTCATGCGGTAAGGAGTGACAACGGAAGTGAGTTCATCAATGATCCATTCAAAGATTATCTGATGAAAAATGGTATCAAACAGATACTAGGAGAAGCAGGAAAACCACAGAGCAATGGATTGATTGAAAGAGCGAATGCGACAATCAAAGAACTCATTGAAAAAGCATTGGAGTTAAACAGAAAATTTGATTGGGTGAAACATTTAGATAAATTGATAGA
>Ga0307982_1004113_pt1 | contig 11528 bp, 7 predicted proteins | sample OrgLakmetagen989_FD_201847 | JGI IMG/M metagenome (GOLD analysis project Ga0307982, IMG submission 201847) | Saline water microbial communities from Organic Lake, Antarctica - #989 | ecosystem: Environmental > Aquatic > Non-marine Saline and Alkaline > Saline | place: Antarctica: Organic Lake... | reverse complement strand
CAGACGATGGACTTACACGCACACCATCTTGATTTTTTTCATCCAATTTTGCACGATTTTCGAGCTCCTCTAGTGACAAATTTTCAGTTGTCCAATATGAGTCGACAACACTCTGCTTCAACTTCATACCCCGAGCCATAACTTGGCGCTCTGAAAGAGTCAAACGTTCAACAACAGAGCCGACTTCAGGATTGATGCGATTCGAGAAACTCCATTGAGGACGCCATATTTTTCGAGAAGTCTTAGAAGGAGTTTGTTGACTAGTCTCTCCGTTCTTTGCAATTCTAACTGCGCCATCGGCAACTTTAGCAGCTACTAACTCAGAATCGACACTATTGACAAGTACTTTATCTATCATTGCTGGTGGTAATTCACCAATTTTTGTCAATTCCGTGATTAATTCCTGAGGAGGCGACTTGACTAACCAGCTGAACGTCATGTCGAAGTCGCATTCAAAATAGGCATCGTCTATGTCTACGCGTGAAATGTTACGAAGGTCAACACGGGCATCGACTGGAACGTCGTCCGTGATGGTAAAGACGCTAGCCGATTCTCCATGAGGTGTTGAAGCACGAATATCAGGTAGTGAAGAGGCTAGCCCTGTCCGAATTTCATCAAACATTATCTCGACAGCAAATATTTTAGGACAACGCATTACGCCGTTTTCTTCCTTGTACATAGCCTCAGGAGAAGCATCGCGCACAATTGAATCAATGTAAATCCTGCCGAGATCGTGCAAATAACCGTTGGCTACGAGTTGTCGGATAGTTGGAGCACATCCGTTGACGTTTAAAGATGTGAGCTGTGGAGATATGGTCGCGAGATATGCACCTTCCTCATCGATGGGGTCGTCACTCATTGTAGGCTCCTTATGATTTTGAGGGGGTTCCCCAGACATACCAGTGTTTCCTACTGTCTCTGTTGCGGCACTCTCAGCTGCTCCTGCCCCTGCAGTAGGTAGCTTTGACCGCGGCGTCTGCTTTTCACATAAATCCCGGGCCGAATTGGGAACCTCAACATCATTGTGCGGCACTAGTGAGTTTCTTAAGTACCGGTTAGCAAACTTTTCGACGGCTGCCAAGTCGCTGAGCGTCCCGTCGGCCACAGCAACTTGAAGGGGCTTTTTGCCCCATGAAGTTGCCCCGTACAGCGCCACTTGACTAGGCAAGGGCCGGCCGAGTGAGAGAAGCCTGGCTTCCACTTCAGCATCTAATACGTTGATGTCTGTGTCTAGTCCCAGCCTCTCATCACTCAGTGCAGACACGAGCAGACCACCACCTTGTAAGCAAAACAGCGGTGGTGGTCTAGCGCCAGGTGCCAGCTGCGAGGATCCGTGAAGGCGAGTACCCTTACGATTGAGAGCGTACACCTCGATTATAAAGGCAGGCAACTTATTACCAACGTCTTCTTCTGTAGGTCCTGGCTCTTGTCCCTCGGTAGTTGGTAAATCGATCTGTGTTGAGACTTCAGGACCCGTGAAACAGGTGGAGCGTGAAGGATGTGGCGATTTAGAAGTAATCTTATTCCCTATGCTAGAGCGTGGCGCCGCAGCCCCAGCAGCGCCGCTATGATCTGGAGGAGGCGCACTTCCAACGACCGGAGAATCCATTTTAATGAATGTATTGCACTACTGTCCAACGCGGCCTTCCACGCCGGCCGTCCGTGCGTTGAAAGCGTTGAAAATCACTGCACTGTGTTACTTATCAGATCAAAGAAAAGGCCGACCACTCAACCGAACGACTGGATCAACCAGAGTTTTCAAAATTCTCAACACCCAACATGTTGCACTTACGCCAGCAGTTGCCACGGTAGACAACTGTGGCTCGATAAGAAAGGAGAGCAGAAATTGGAAGCTAAATCATGGTTCATCCCTCGATTATCAAGACTATATGATATAACACGGAATTGGCTTCACAATGAAATGCGCAAATGAGGTACCTAATCACCTTCAGCTTTGAGATACAAATAGCGAAATACATACTTATGGTGACGATGAATTGATATACTCTGAAGGGAGAAGACGATCACTTTTGTATTCAAAATATTCGATATGATAAGCAACAAGTCTTCATGGGGAGCGCTAGGCTTTCGTTAGAGGGCTCTCACTCTATGTTCATGTTGACAACACTTGTTGTGTAGGGTGCGCCTGTTGGCAAAGCGGCAGAGAGCTCCGACCTTAAAGCTGGCGAGTACAATCTACCTCACCATGTGCCAAAGCTAACTTCATGTTCTTCATTTGACAGTCCCGTATCTGCGGGATACACTGGCGCTGCTTCGAAGCCCACTGTTTCGTTGACCACTGAGAGATACATTGTTGATAACGCAGACGCAGATGATTCAGAACTGGAACCCTCGCAGGCCACATCTTCGTCGTTTCTGCTCGCGGCATTTTTACCTCCATCAGATTTACATCAATCAAATAGCCCTTCGCATAATGCCCCAACTGAGGATTCGTCATCTGTCGAGTTGCCAAGTGCTGCGACTGAGAACGAAGCCAAGTCGGCGCCAACCACTACGCTAACGCAGCCTGCTGCATCGCCAAACATAATTGAGACGATGCCGGTAACAATAACCACACCATCTGATGCCCATGCTCTTGACACCGAGTCAGCCACGGTTCTGGTGCCAAAAAAGCACCGCAAGCCTGCCTCCGCTGAAGAAGCTGCTGAACTCCAGAGCGTGCTCGCTGCAGCTCAGCTAGAGAAGTTCTCGCCTGCTTTAATCGCTGCCGGCCACGACACTTGCGCGGACGTGAACGGCCTTTCATCTGACGCACTCCTTGCGACGGGGTTCAAGAAAGCCCACTGCCTCAAGCTAGCCCGCGCGTTAAGGAACCACGAGTCTTCAGCAGCACTCCTAGCAGCTGCTCCTGCAATTGCAATTGCTCCTGCGGCTCCGACTCCTTCTACTCCTGCAATTGCTGCTGCTGCTGCTGCTGCTGCGACTCCTCCCTCATCAACCTTTCCACCTTCTCCTCCTCGTGCGGAGCGGCTTCAGGAAGCAAAGAAAGAGTTTGCCGAGGTCTTAAAAGCGCATAGCGCTGCCAAAGCGAGCGCACGCCAGCGAGCGGCGTACCAAGAGCATGCAGCAGCAGCAGCAGCAGCAGAGGCAGCCGCTCAAGCTGATTTTGTTTCTGCAACCCAACGAGGTGCTGTTTCCACTGCTGCTCCTGATTCGGCTGCTGCCACTGCCGAAACGGTGCCATCGGTTTGGGGTAGAAGTGGCGCTGGTAGTGGCAGTGGTGACAGCGGTGGCGGTGGGGATGTTGCCTGTGGGTTCAGTGACCTGCTCACAGGAGGACGAGGAGCCCAGCAGGGCAACAAACCACCTAGCGAGGTCGCGGCAGCCGAACTTAGCACGTTATTAGCCAAAGGTGGATCTTTAAGTCCAGAGAAAGTGGCGCGAGTCAAGCAACTGATGGAAGCGCACAAAAACGACCGGTCGATCAACGAGTCTGTGGTGGTGCGTGGCCTGTCTTCAACAGTGTGCACGGCACTGGCAATACAATTGAATTCGCAGTAGAGGCTGCTCGTTCTCGGATTACCTTTACTTTAAACTATGGTCTTTAGTATCGGCAGTCATGCACTGATAGCTCTTTTCTGCTTCTTTTTCGAACAACTTCTTCTTGTGCTTTCAACTCCTCACGCCCCACAGGAGACAAAAGTTTATACCAACGGCACTTACACGGGTGAATTTCTGCACGGCCTCAAGCACGGCGCGGGCACTTACCGCTACAAGAGCACTAGCACTCCTAGCGGCACTGGCGAGGTGTACACTGGGCGGTGGCTTAATGGGACGAAGCACGGGTGGGGCACCTACACGTTCGCGGACGGGAGTGTTTACGAGGGGAGCTGGTTGCACGACTTACGGCATGGCCCAGGCGGCACCATGCGAGAAGCGAACGGCGGCGTCTTTCGGGGCGAGTACCGCAAAGGCAGGCGCTTGAAAGGCACATACGAGTGGCCGCCAACAGCGGTGTCAGCAGCAGCAACAACCACAGCAAGTGCGGAAGATTCCAGCGTTGTAGCTGTGGTGGACACCTACGACGGGGAGTGGCAAGATGGCCAGCCACACGGGGAGGGGACCATGGTCACCGCGCAAGGGGTGTATACAGGGGGCTGGAGCGCTGGCAAGAAGCACGGCGAAGGCACTTTTAAAGGCACGAACGGCGACACGCACCGCGGGGAATACCGGAACAACCGTCCGAATGGCTTAGGGCATTGGGTCTCCGGTACCACGGGCGAGAAGTACGTGGGCGAATACAGCCGAGGCATGCGGAACGGCCAAGGCCTCTTGACGAAAAGCGATGGCACGGTCATTCACGCTGGCGCATTTCGAAACGGTTTGCCCGACATCAAAAAGAGTGAGGAAAGTCAAACGATAACGCGCGGGTTTACTTTGTAAGGTTTGGCTGGCAGCACAAGGCGTGCTTTTTCGCATCATCCAAAAATCTCATATCATCAAAATTCAACAACCGAGAACTGACATCGAGAGGCAAGTGGTTCAGCGACTAGCCTTCTTTTTCTTCGTCGTCACCCACAGCACTTGCCAAACTTTCTCCTCTTATCTGTAAATTTCACGCCATTTTCCATGATATACGGCACCATGGTTTTCTGTTTTTAAATGCATCAATAAATTTATTGCCTTATACCTCTTAAGGTCGTGGAATATATATATAATAGAAAGAGTGGTCGGAGCCATTTTTTTATTCAAAGAAAATGAAAGAAGGGTCGAGGTGCTCCATTTCGGGCATTTCGCATTTTCGCAACGAACTGGAAGCTGGAAGCCCATAGAGAGGTGGACATACAAATATAGCTATATCACACGACACAGGGCACGTTTTGAATTGAATATTGGATATGAAATAAATAATAAATGAAACAAGGACACTCAGCCCTGTCAGACTTGTTCTGAAGGTTACACTTTTTCTGCTACTGCATTGTACAGGGGTGTTGCTTTGTTATAGGGGAGTACTAACTAGACTATCGCCCATCGATAACAAAACCCAAAAACCGGGATATTTCATAGATGAATTCAGGACATGCGGACATACAAACACGTGACAATACAAACGCCACCAAGACTTTTGCGAGTTGGTTCTTTGCGGAGTTCTGTAGTTCTGGGCCGCAACCAGCTCACCCAGCCCCCTAATTTAACCCCTCACTGCCGTCGATCGCACCCCAATCGGCGCCCAGCTCAAACTCCATCAGTTCCAAGCTGCTCTGACGCGCCGAGTGCGAGTGCTCTGGCGACAAGAGCTGGCTCCCGTCGTCTTGGAAGGGAGTGCCCTGCGCTTCGTAGCCTCCATCCGAACTCCCTGTAATTGACACGGACGACGATGCCGCTGCTGCTGCCATCGGCGCCGTGGCCTCGGCCATGTCGGAGCCATTGCTGTTCCGCTTCGCGCCCGCGGTGCGCTTCCCGTGGTGCGGGCTCATGCCTTCGGCGTACCGGAGGGTGTTGAGGGTTTGCTGCAGGTCGCGCGCCGCCGGGCTCACGCAGCCCACCACGCACGTGTGGCACTTGGAGCCCGTCAAGGACTCTTCCAGGACTTGGGTCAAGCGGCTCTGCCGGAACGGGGCGTGGCTTCGTCCCAACTCTTTGGCCCGAATCACTTCTTTCAGCGCCAGCAAACTTTGGTTGATTTGCCGCCCCTCCATTTGCGTGGTTTTGTCGGTGTTGTCGTTGTCGGCGCCGCGCTCCGACCCCGCCAAGTCAATCAAACTGAAACGGCCCAAGACCTCTACACTACTGTTGTCGACTGAAGGGGAAGTGCCACTACCAGCACCACCACTGCTACTACTAGCACCACCAGAGGGCAGCACCTGCCGCACAAGTTTCAAAAGTAGGGCGGCGTGGCTGCGGCTGGATGTTGCATTGGTCGCGGTGGCATTGGTGGTGCGCGCGGCGCGTCCGCTGTTGGTGGCGTGCACGAACGCCGTCATGTCCGCGCACGGCACGGCCGTTAAACCCACCAGCTGGAGCACGCCTTTGCCGTCTTCGAGCGCGGGCAATTCCTTGCCGCCACCCAGCAAGTCCCGTACTTTTTGCCCGTATATTTCGAACATGGACACGGTGAGCTGAAGGGTGTGCCCTGCTGGCGGGTGCGTTCTGCCTTTGGCAACTCCAGCAGCAGCAGTGGCAACGGGAGCAGCGTCGGCAGCCTCTTGGTGTTGCAACCTTTGGAAGGCCTTTTGACCAGCTAACAAATACAGGCCGGAAGCATGGTGATAGCTTGATGAATTCGCCTCGTCATCATCGTTGCCATTATGCAAGCTGCTCGTGGCTTGGCCGTTGCCGCCTTCCGACCCAAACAAGGTGAAAGTCTTGCCTGAGGCCGTCTGCCCAAAGCAAAAGCACGTGGAGTTGCCCCCACCGAAGAAGTTGTCCATCAAGTCGGTCAAAGCGCGCGCATAGAGGTCGCGAGTGACGTCATCACTGCCAAAGGTGTCGTCGTACCCGAAGCGATGGTGCTGCACGTACTTGGTTAAGTCCACTTTCACCTTTAAGAGACGAGAAAAGGAGGACAACACACAACAGAGACACGGCGATGACGTATTGAATTGAGGACACAGTGCAGTTATTTGGCTCTACCATTGCTTTGCACGTCACAGTATATTTTTTTTCTCTGTGTCTTTGTTGCTCTCTTACCTTATCCTCGTGCACTAAAATCCCGCCGTTGTCAAGCACTTCCACACAGTCCACTTCGTCTTCCGCAGCAGGCCGTTTTCGCACCACCACGCGAAGGCTGTGGCCCGCTGCCGCTGCATGGTTCGACAAAGCTCCTGTTGTGCCATTGTTGCCGCTACTACCGCTGCTGCCGCCCTTGTTTGGGGTTCCACTGCGCCTTGGCAGCACCCGTCCCGGTGAAATGCTCCCGCTTTTGTTGTTGGATTGGCTGGTGGATGGCAGGCTTGGTGGGCGAATGAAGCTCGCGCGGGGTGACGGAATAGGCGCAGCTTTGCTGTCGCTAGCGCTGTTCTGTTTGTTCCCCGCTGGCGCTGACCCTATCCGGCGAAGCCTGGAGCCGTTTGACCCGTTGCTTTCGCTGGCGGCACTGCCTTTGCCATTCGGGCTGGATTTGTCACCGCCACTAGCGCTCTGGGCAGGGACCCCATCTACCTTGAAACCACTGGAAACGAGCTGTTCCAGTGCGGTGAGCACGGTCTCATGCCGAACCAGCAAAGCGCTGTGCTGTTCGGTCAGCGTCGAGTGGGTAGCCAGGAGGGCTTCGTGTTGCGACGCGAGCTTTTCCAAGCGCTCGACGAGATGCCCTGCAGGATCTGAAGAACCTGTGGGAGTACTGATATTGCTTTGTCCCTTAGGAGACGGAAGGTCTCGCGGGCGCACAATGGGTGGCGGCGTCTTTCTCCCGTGAGAGGTCGTCTCAGGAGTATCAGATTTCTGCTCGAGGCGGCTTGAGCTCACGGATTTTGCGCGCTTTTGAGGCCCGTTTCGCTTCGCGTTGCGCTGCTGGCTAGAGCTGCGTTGCTCGACAGCTTCACGCGAACCAATAGACGCCCGACTTTGTCTGGTATCACTTTCTGAACCCTTGGCTTTATTTGCCGTCCCCGGCTGCCCAGGTGGTTTGCTCAACTTTGGACGGGTTCTAGTAGCGGCCATGAGAGGGTTTGAAGCGCCATCCACAATATCTCCGCTTTCTTCTGGTGAAGCGGGCATGGATGGTGATATTCGACGTCAAACCGCAGAGGATGCCGAGTAGAATGCCGCTCTGTCGTCTAATAATGGATTGTTCGAATTGTTCAAGTAAGCAAGTAAGTGGTGCGATGCGATGTGTTGTGCCAAAAAAAAATTAACGGAAGGGGGCTTGCTTGTGATATTCTGCACGTTCTCACACTCTTGTCCGTTCTCCAACCCCATCTCTCTTTTTCCGATGTTCCCGATCTAAAGACGTTCCGACCAACCTCTTCACTCTATTTTTCTATTTTTGAATGTTTTATTTTTGTACAACAAAGAATGGCTAGAAGTGAGGATCTGTTTATTATGTAAAAGGTACCATCTGCGCTCTTGCGCGCTTTTACTATGCACCGAACATTGTCACCTTTTCAACATTCAAATAGCTTGTAGATAAATTGATACCGTAGAATGATATGATTACTTACTTAGGCTGCTCACATCCGTAATAAAATACCATGACATCATGGACATTGTTAAGTTTGCTCTCGTACTGAGCGTTCTGCAACTAGAGCCAGTTTGAAAGAGAAGAAGATCAAGGCTAAGAAGGAGTGAGCGAATCAACATTTTTGGATGGCTACTGCAGCGTCAATCCTAGGCTTGACGATCGACCCGTTGAATAAAAATGCAGCGAAAAATCCCGCTCTAGGCTTGCTCGTCGGCCCGCTGCGTTCTGGCAAGACCTCGTTAGCATTTGCTGCGGCTAGAGCCTTGGCAGCCCGTAATTTCGTGCAGGTGCCAGAAGCAGAGGTGCCGCCCCGGAGCGTATGGTTTGCTTGCCGTCGCACCAAGATTGAAGCCTGTCTGCCAGCACCCGTAAAAGTGGGCTACTCCGCTGGTACTGCTCCTACAGCTTCCCTAGTGTCACCACCTTCGGGCCATAACGTTACAGCTGCTGTAAATATGGTCGAGGATGCAGACTTAGAGTACGTAGCCATGAAGTATTTTACTAGCATTGCGGATTTGAAGGCTTGGTGTTTGCGCGTGCATGAGCTCGGGAACGCACCAGCGACTACTAGCTGTGGTGGAGGAGGCATAGCCTCTTATCCAGCGGCCATGGTCTTAGATGACCTGGACCTTTTGCTCGAAGCTGAGGTTGGTGAAAGTACCGAGAATTTTGCATTGTAAGAATGCTATTTGTGAAGAAGTCCTTTGCACACTCCTAATCAACTTGTAGTTGTATCAGCTTCGAAGGGATCACGTTTTCTTACTCTTCTGCCTTCATGCTCTCTGGATTTTAACCTCTTCGCTCTTCTTTTAATCCTTCTGACACCTGTATTTTTTTAGGTACAGCCTACGCTCGAGTCTGTGCAGCGCACCCTCTTGCATGCCCTAGCGCTGTTGAAACACGCGTGCGCTTTCGTCGCGGAGCGCACAGGCATGCCGTGTCCTTTGCTTGTAGTCTTCTCAGAAGCGTCGCCCTGGCACAAAGAGTTGCGCCCTCTGCTCGAACGAGTGAGCTAATATGTCCTACGACTGCACGCATTGCATCTTACTTTTCATGCTTTCCGTAAATCTTCTTGCGTGATCTGTTTCTTTGTACCGTGGTGATTGCGTGCACTCGCTGCTCTCTGCTGTTCAGGAGCTTGGCCACCGCGTTCTAAAAATCGCCCGTCACTCCACTAATCTCCATCAGTTTTCGTTGGTGTCACGCCCAAGTGGCCATGAGGTGCCTTATACTTGGACTGGCGAAGTGCAGGGGACAGCGGCGCACTTTTCCATCTGAAAGCATACGAACTGCGGGTCTTACAGTCGCGAGCGCTGCGAGCCATCAAACGAACTGTGCAAATATTTCCCGTGCTCATTAAATTTCAAGTACTGCCCATTCTACTTGGAAATCGGGCTTGTATTTGGTCATTTAACGCGCTTATTATCACGCATTGGTCTGGCCAGACCTAGACCTGTAGCCTATAGGCGAAATGCATAATCATGCGCGATATCATACATAAAACATAAAACAAATAAAACATAATAAATTGCGATCTTGCCATGCAAATCCAAGCTTATAGCTTTATCACATCGCCCCATTCGTTATAGCTAGCCGCTTATACTCAAGTATACTTCTATCCTTTATCTACCCCGATTACCCCCATATCCAAAGATACCGAAGACGAAGATGGAGCTTTCGCTTTTGGGTGAATTTTGAAGTCGCAAGTCGCCGGTGCCGAAACGCACCGAAACGATTGTCATGACAAAAAAATAAAATACATTGGATTATGCTAAGGCAAAACCAGCAGCGCTTTCTCTCATTTCCTTGGCTAATTTCGCTTTCTGCTGTTTCATCAACCGGTCGCGCTCAGTCCACGTCATATGCTCTTTGGTGTCTCCACAAATGTGCATGACGCGCAAGGGCTTACGATGGTTTGCTACACTGACCCCGTCTTGCTGTTCGGTGCTTTCGATCCTGCTGCTTCTATCGCCACTACTAGTGCTGCTACCACTGGCGCCACCACTGCTGCTACTACTCGATGCGTCAAACGCAGAATCGCTGGTGCCGCTTCCTGTGTCTGGAGTCTGTTCTCGGGTCAGCTCGTCTGCGCCGCCGTAGTGGCCACCGTACGACGCAGTGAGCCAGTCCAAGAAGCGCAAGTACAGGGCGTTGTTCGAGGCGCGCTGCGACGGCACCGCCCTCGCCCTCATAACGGCAACTGTACGCAGCTTCGTGTTATCTGCAAACGGGTCCTCGTCGGCGTTGCTGCTGTCGATTGCAAGGGGTGAGTCACCACTAGTACTAGCACCAGCACCAGCAGCACCAGCAGCACCAGCAGCACCAGCAGGAGGCGCGACGCCAGGCACGTCCCACACCATCCTTGCGATGGACGCGCCGTGCGGGAAATGCACCAAGAAGCCGCGGCTGAGCACCGACAGGGAAAAGCCCGCCGCAAACAAATGCACCGTGTGCTGGATTTTGTTCTTGCCGTAGCCCTGGAACACTTCCTCGTACAGGGGGGTGGTGGAAGCCACGGGCAGCACCAGATACGGCTCGTAGCGGTTGGACCGCAGGCACGGGAGTGGCCGCAGCTCCGAAGCAGGGGTGCGCAGCCAGGCCGCGTAATTGGTGGACGCGTGGCCTTCGGGGTTCCCGAACTCGTCGAAGGGGCGGCACCGGTGCTGCTGCCAGCACTGCTGGAGCTCGAGGAAGGTGCGCGGCACCGTGCGCTCGGTGCAGCTGCTCCGCTGGAACCTGTTTGAGCATCAAAAAAAAAAGAGGGGGGGTGAATTATAAGAACGAAAACGTTAGAAGAATACTAGAATAAGGAACAAAAATTATAGTTTGGATTCAGGAAGCAGTCATTATAAGAGGTTGGGCAAAGGATGTTTGTGCCACGATCCAAACGAAGAAGAAACGTGCTCTGCCCACATGCGCACTTACCAGTTCTTTCGGTACTCTTCCCCTTGAGGCTGGCATTCTGCCGGAGCGCCTTTCACAGCGAGCGCCGGCACCACAATCGCGTGCTTTGAATGGGCGAAGCGGCGAGGAGCAACTCGCTTCGCTTCGTGGAGACGCGCGTACCTAATACAAGAGAAGGCACGCAACCAAGACAAGATGATCAACCAACTAACTTGCGCAGAGGATGAAAGCCAGGTATTTGTGCAGAGGATGAAAGCCAGGCCGTTGCGCTTAGCCTAGGCCGGACAGCAATTAAAGGGCAAAGCACAGGGCATCGCAGCAGCGCGCTCACAGCGTCTCGGAAGGCCAAAAGTCTACGTCAGTGTAGAGCGCGTGCGTTGTAGCCACCCGGCACAAAGCGGCGTTGCGCAAGTAATTGACGGGAAAGGCGGCGTAAGGGCCCGCGGAAGGCACGCCAATCGCCACCACGCGGCGCGGTGGA
>Ga0307982_1004112_pt1 | contig 11530 bp, 10 predicted proteins | sample OrgLakmetagen989_FD_201847 | JGI IMG/M metagenome (GOLD analysis project Ga0307982, IMG submission 201847) | Saline water microbial communities from Organic Lake, Antarctica - #989 | ecosystem: Environmental > Aquatic > Non-marine Saline and Alkaline > Saline | place: Antarctica: Organic Lake... | reverse complement strand
CGATCACAGTGTGATTCTAGCTTCTTCGGCTCATATCTCAGGAAGATCGCAACGTTTCGAGAAAAGAAAAGCGTGGGCTTGGATGGTTTGTGGAGCTCTTTGGAACTAAGCAGTCGGAAGAAAGCTAGCATTTTTTGCCACGAAGTTGATTTTTGACCTCAATCACAAAAAAACGCACAAATAAGCGCAGTTTTACGTACCCCCTCTCTTAAATGGAATTTCGTTCGTGGTTCGTGGTGGTGGTGGTGGTGGTGGTCGTCGTTTTTTATGTACCTACTACGTACAGTACTGTAGCACAGATTTGTTGTACATGTGCAGATGTGCAGTAAACAAAAACACAAGGCGGACCACGGGCACAAGAAGGGACACGTGCCACGGGCACTACAAGGGCACTCACCCACGGGCATCTCAAGGCCGTGAACGGAGGTGTTAAGAACACGCACCTACGTCTCCGCAGCAAACACATTGCTCCGAATCCGCGCATCGCGCGGGCACCTGAACTTGTGACTTCTGAAGATCAAGAGAAGACGACTGACAGCACGACAGCACACAAATCTTGTGGTGTGCAAAGGAAATGGCTGGCCAAAGTCTCTGACCGTTCAACCAATCACATCTCCTCAATGGCCGGGTTTCGGTGTTCGGGTTGCACATCTGTGTTATTTTTTTGGACCAATTACAGCAATAGTACTGGAATATGGAACATCGAGAAAGAGTCGAGAACTTGAGATCTGACGGAACAACTTTCAAGCATTTTGAGGTTTGAGGCGTAGCCCCCCCGAGGCTCACGATTGACTCAAAGAGTTGGAGCAGGCCAGACAGAGCGAGAATGAACAAAGAATGAGAAAAATTGAACATTTCTGGCACTCGTCATTCGGAAGTAGGGTTATTCTTAGGGTAGCTTGTGCCTATTACTTTTTCGTTTCACAAGAGGTCTCAACAAATCTTAGATTCGAGTTAGCGAGGGATTCGCTCATCGTTGGCGATCAAAAGCGCGCGCCCCTCTCTTAGCCCTGCCCGCCATAGGATGATGACGATTCGGCGCTCTTATGGCAATCCGCCTCCGAATTCTGCACTGCAGTGCTTGCCTCGCCCCACGCGGGGGAAACGCCTGCGCTCGCTCGAAGCCGTTGGCCGTTTCCTCCAGCGCGTGGGGGTCATCGACAATCACACTTCCATCTGGCGCGACGCCACAGGCCGCGAGGAAATTGTCGCCCACTTTGTCCCGCCTCCAGGGCTCAGCCTTTCCCGCTTAAACGCTTTCCTGACGGCCCACAACTCGCCGTTTTCTTGCGTGCCCATGCCAGCCCTTCCTCAGGCCTCTGACGGGTCTGGTGTGGATCCGAGCAAATTATCAACACCAGCGAACGGCCGTGGAGCGAGCAGCAGTGGTAAGCGCCCTGGTGGCAGTGCGCAGTTTTCAGCTGCGAGAGCGCTAGATGCGGTATCCATGCCTTCTTTGGAGCAAGAGCAGGAGCAGGAGCAGCAGCCGTCTAGAGCTCCGCCATCAGCAGCGGCCTTGTTTCACGCTGCACGCTTAGGATCAGCGAGCCAAGCCATGCGAAATCCTCGCAACACAGCCGGCGGCGCTCTCGTTCCTCTCCAACCTCGGTCTAATCGGCAGTTGGGCGTGCTTCAACGGCGGCCCTCGACGGGCCATCCTACAGGAAGCGAAGCAATCCCTGCTTTGGCTGAGAATCCCTGGGTGAAGCAAGGTCAAGGCAATGCCCATAGCTTAACGAGTGGTAGTGGGCAGCGGCGGCGGCGTGCAGCCATGACCACAACTGCAGCATCTAATAATAACTCGGCCTTATATGGAGCGCAGATGCTTCGCCAGCAATTTGCAACCAGAGATGCAAGTGTGTCTGCAGCCTCGCAAGGTGCTGCAACAGGAGCATCGCGTGTTGGATTAAGCAGCGGAAATGGGGCTACTACTAGTAGTATCAACGGAGGTAGTCAAGGCAGCGGCAGCGGAGGTGGCACCTTAGGAGCGAGGATGACGAAAGGCGACAGGGTAGAAGTGGGGCCTCGGCCGCTGCCTCAGCCGTTACAGGCGAGACGTGGGTTATCAGCATCTGCTGCTGGCCGTCCGTCTACGCCGGAGGACGATATCGGCTTCACTGTTGCTGGGCAATTGGGGATGAACTCTGCTGAGAACACCTCTGAAGCCGCTTTTCCAGTGTACACGAAATGGTGGGAGCAGGTGGTGACGGTGCAGGGGCCGTGGCATGCGAACGAAGACCGCTGGGTGTGCGTAGGGGACTTGGCTACCTTGCTCGAGACTTTGAGCGCATCGGAAGCAGGTGGCGCCGCTGCTCTGCTAGCGCCTGGATTCCGCCACCCTGTACCAAAGCAGTTGCAGCGCCTGGCGACCCTTGGCCTCCAGCCTGAAGTGATGGGGAACCCAGCGCTCGGCAAAACTTCGCTCTGGTGCGTGTTCGACGGGCACGGTGGGAGTACCGCGTCGGAGTATTGCCGCACTCACGTGGTTCTGGAGGTGCTGAGAGCGCTGCGCAGCCAGCCAGGCGGCATTGCGGGGGCTCAAGATGCGCTTCCGGCAGACACGTCAGCATCGCTTACGGCTGCTCTGAAGTTGAGCATCGCAGCGCTGGAAGCCGGGTTTTCGAAGTTTGCGCGCCGCGGCGATGACTCGGGGTGCTGTGCTACTCTAGTGCTATGCCGGCATGGGGTCATGGTTTCAGCGAACCTCGGCGATTGCCGGTGCATGCTCTTCAACGCAAGAAGCCACAACGCTGAAGGTGGAAGTGTCATTGATATAGGCGGCAATCCTTTACGGGCCAAATCGCAACGAGGTTTTGGAGGCAGCCGAGGGCATCGTGACGCTCTGAATTGGGCGAATAGCTCGTCTGTCGATGGGCGAGAGGACGATTCATTACCGCCAATAGTGTCATGCTACGAGCTCACTACGCCTCATCGCGCTGAGGACCCTGCAGAGAGAGCCAGGATTGAGTCTTGCGGTGGCAGTGTGGTGAATGGGCGGGTGATGGGTGTGCTGGAGCCCTCGCGTGCAATCGGAGACCTCGACCTCAAGCGCTTACCCAAGGCACGGCTGGCTGTGAGCATCGAGCCTTCTCTAGCGTCCCTTGAACTCGTGCCTTCGCCTGCATCGGAGGCCTTTCCTTTCGTCGTGCTCGCGAGTGACGGCTTATGGGATTTCGTGGAGCCGAGGCGAGTCTTTGAGGTCGCCAAACAAGCGCTTGGAGACCCCAACAACCACAGTCAAGGGGCTTTAGCTGCTAATGCAACAGCAGCCAAACGCTTAGCACAGGAAGCAGAAGCTTGTGGGTCACAAGACGACATTACTGTAATGGTAGTGGCTTTCAGGAATGAATGAACGAGGCAGTAGAGAGACGCGCAGTAGTTGCAGCCATTTGTCGGCCCCTGGCCCCTGGGTCGACTCTTCAGCTAACACAACTGAAATCGATCTCCATCCCCCTTCATAGCCCACATAAGCCTATGGCACTGGCTCCCTCTTTTTTGTTAACTATTTTGATGAATTATTTCCGTGTTTTTATGATAAATAATTGTGTATTGCGATGGCGAGATTAGATAGCCGGATACCTCGGCTTGTCTTTATCTTTAATCGTCACATTATTTTGCATTGGACATACAAGTGTTCTCCGATGGAACCAGAACTTTTATATTGGACTTCATTCCTTTCAAATCAGCCTTTTCTTGGAAATAGTCCGGTGTTTAGATATCCCAATTGTATCTTTTATCGATTAGCCAGGAAACCAACTTCCTATTTCTGCTATTTGCTGATGTTTATGTTTATTTGTAATTTTTGGGGGATATAATATCTATTAAGGACTTCCGTAGTGGGGCTGATAGCTGATAGAAGTAAGCGGATTGAGGATAGTCCGAAAATCCAAACCGAACCGAAGTGGGCTTGTGGGCTAGTAGACACAATCCGCATGCGGCAAGATGCCATCAATAGCCGATAGCGCAGCCGTCGCCTCTGCCATCCGAGCCACCCCATAGAGCCCCTGTCACCGGATCCTTAGCAATAATTTGCGCCCGGCCGAAGACAGCTCGATCGTGGCCCTTCATCACTTGCAGAGGGGCATGGCCTTTGGCACGGAGTGCTTCCACCACCGAAGCGGGCACACCGTCCTCGAGAGCGAGCAAACCGCCCGAGGTGCCGTCCTGCAGGCAGAAGCGAGGCGCGTCTATCGCTGCCTGAGGGTCGAGTCCACCTGCCACCATGCCGATAAGCAACTGCACGTGCCCCTGAGGCTGCATGAAGCCACCCATACACGAGAGCGTGGAGTGCAGAGAGCCTGAAGAAAGGTTATAGAAGATGAGGAAGAATATAGTGAATTCGCGCAAAGGCGACCTATTTTGTAATGTGTAATTGACGTATACCAGACCTTCTTTGAAGGAAATAGAAAAGTATGTATAGCCATCAATAACAAAAACAAACAAAATGCAATCACGAGGAAACTATTCTGACAGATGTTGGCGCTCACGCACCGTCCGCACGAGTAGCCATGGCTGGAATGATGGTGTGAAAAGGCCGCTTTCCGCCTGCGATCACATTCGGGTGACCTGCTTGAAGGCTGAAGTTGGCGCCTCGATTTTGCAGGGTGAAATTGCACCCTCTAGGGACGAGGCCAGTGCCAAAGCCTTCGTAATTGGAGTTCACCATGCTCACTGCGTTGCCAGCTGTCAGTGCGTGTAATCATTGAGAAGAAGAGGCAATATGTAAATAAATGTTACAACATGGGTGGGCACCAATAGAGAATCATTTGCGGCTAATTGCAGTTGCTTGTAATGGTGGTTGTAAAAAGGCATCCCAGAGCATACTGGTTGGGAATTCGTTTTTGTCACCTGAATCGACCACTTGAAAGGACACCGTGCAGCTCGAGTGTTCAGGAGCACCTCGATTTACTCCTACCAAAGCAGTGCTGGGATCAAAGAGAGCTGCTCTTTGCTTGCTGTAGCTGGATGACAAGAGCGCCGCTACCGTTTGCGCGTGCTGTGGCAATGGCGACGGCGTCGACATTGGCGATGGGTCTTCTTTTTCTTTTTGCTTGCCGCTACCAGATGAGCTGTCAAAGTCCATGTCGGTCACAAACCACCGAGCGTCGGCAAAAGCTAGCCGCATTGCTTCGATGAGCGCATGGAAATGGCTCACAGTTTGACCAGTGCCCACACCAAGAACGCTGGCACTTTTCTCTCCACCACCTCCGAGGCGGCCAGCATCTTCAAGAGACGACAAGACGTTCAAGGCCAGGAGAGCGGCGATGCCTTGTCCGTTGGGCGGCACTTCATGGAGGGTCACGCCACGGTAGGTCGCTGAAATAGGGTCAGGGAATGTGCTGGTGTGGTTGGCAAGATCATCCAAGGTCAATGAGCCTCCGTGTGCTTGAACTTCTTCGACTATTGCCGACGCCACTGCAGATTGAGGTCCGTAGAAAGACGCTTTCCCGTTTGATCCGAGGTCTCGTAAAGTGCGCGCTAAGCCAGGCCTTGGCACTCTTTCCCCTCCCTGGGGGGCACGACAGCCACCTGGAGCAAGCGGATCGGCCACCATCATTTCATTGCAATTGGCGGACTGCCGCAGCTGTTGCTCTCCCATGGACCAAAGGTGAGCGGCAATCGGAGCAACAGGCGGCCCCTCGTCGGCCAATGCAGCCGCTGGTTCCAGAATCTCCGACAGGTGCAGCTTCCCCGACCCCCACCGTGCTATGGCGTCGCACCACCCCGCCGCGGCCCCGGGCACTGTGACGGATAAACCGTGGCTTTTCGGTAGTTTCGTGGGATCGCCTGCTGCTCGTGCTGCCGCCTGTGCCGCTTCTAAGCAAGTGGAGGCTGCTGCGCGGCCGCTGCCATTGAGACCATGGACGCGTTGAGTGTTGGCATCGTAGTAAAGCAGGAAGCAGTCGCCTCCAAGACCTGTAGAGCAAGGTTCGCAGACTGCAAGCGCGGCAGCAACGGCAATGGCTGCATCGACAGCATTCCCACCTAGTAAGTGCGAGCAGACACGCACATGTAAAGTTTACCATCGACCACCAGACTATATCATAATAAAATAACGCATGTAGGTGCATCAAAAATAGTTAGTGAAAGATTGGCAAATCCTTGACTACCGCGCTTCAAAGTTTCGACGCCAATTAAAGTCGCAAGGGGCTGTGAAGAAGCCACCATTCCATGCTGCGCAATCACTGGCGACCTTCGCGAGATAAAGTCGAGGTTGCTCGAAGGTGCGTGACGTTGAGATGGCTTCGATTCTTCGGCAGCAGATAGCACTGGCCGACTACCAATAGCAGAAACGGCTGCAGATGCAACGAGCCCAATCATTATCAACGGAGTACCAAAAAGCTAGAATAGCCGAGTTTCCGTTACTAGAATAAGCTGAGGTAGCAAGAGGAGCAGGCGGCTAGCCGAGTGAGTCTGCTAAATAGCAACCAGTCGAGGAAGTAAAATAAGCTAAGTAGGTTCTCTAAACCTACTGCAGAAACTAGCCCACTCTAGACTCTAACCCACAACCACACCGCTAGTCTGTAGGAGCTACTTGAGACGGCTACAAGTAGGCCTTACAAAAATACGTCAAAATTTTGAACCAAATACGTCAATCAATACGTCAATACGGTAAATTGCGTTATATTAGGGCATATTCCCACTAAATGCATGGCAAAAGCCGTATAGAGGCGTATATTTGATAATTTGTCTACGGTGACGTCAGCAGAAAAGTGGATACGTCGCGACGTATTTGCCCTATATTCTGGAGAAAATACGTCAGATGTTTAATTGTGGAGCCTAGCTACAAGACGGACTGCTATACAGTACAGTGTAGAGCCACAGAAAGAAGATCTCAGTAAAAAAAAAAAAAAATGCACTAGTATTTGACTAGTATGGTATAAAAAGAAAAAAGAGGGAAAACCCACACTCAGTAAATCTGAGAGAAAAACAGTTCAGTACAGATAGTACATAGGGGCTAGCAGGGGGCTAGTTTAAATTCCTACAAGTTCAGGTGCCCGCGCGATGCGCGCTTCAGGGGCGCAATGAGTTCGCTGCGGAACACAGTAGGTCTGTGTTCGTAGCAACTTTTTTTCGCGGCCTTGAGGTGCCCGTTGATGAGTGCCTCGTGTAGTGCCTGTGGTCCGCTTTTTACTTGTTCGGTACTGCACATCTGCACATGCACAAAAGAACTACACTGCAGTACAGTAGTACAGTGCAGTACCAAAAAAAAGGGCGGACACCAACGAACCACGAACGAAATTCCATTTGATAAGTAGGACTTATAATTAGCTTCCCATTCCCCATCAAGTGTGAGTTTTGAGTATGGGGCGTGCTAGGACGTGGGGCGTGGGGCGTGAGTTGGAGCTGCAGGATGCTGCTCATTTGCCTGCCAAAGGGCAGTAGAAGCCTTCGTCACTTCGGCTTTTTATTCCAATCTTTTAGGGAATTGCCTGGTGATCTTGAAGTCCATAATGGACGAAATGCAACTGCAAACCGGAAATGCGATGTACCTCTGGCCTCCGGCTGGAAATGCAAGCGAAATGCGATGTGCCTGATGGCCAAGGGAAAAGGGGCTTTTTCCTACTCCCCCCCCCCAGAAAATAAAAGAAAGTCGAGTTACTTCACCTCGACGGAGCTTGGCGGATACCCCCCCTTATAAAATCAAAGGAAGTGTAGTTACTTCGCCTTGGCGGATTGACGGAGCTTGGCGGGTTGTTTTTATTGCACTGCCCGGAGTATGTGCGTTTTGATACGTAATTTTTTTTCGTTGGCGAATTCGGTCGCTCTTGGCTTTTCAAATCTAGCATGCAACATCCCCCCCTCCCCTCAAAGCCCACTGAATTGAATACGCTTAAAACTAAACCTTCCTTTGGCATGAGAACTGGTGCTACGTAGCCAGTATGGCAGTGGGCTGAATGCCCTTTTCTCGTGTAGAAACGGAAGTACATGAATTATAGCAGGATACCACAAGACATGGGCTTGATTTCCACCTCTCACAGTTCGAATCCTAACGTCTCGGTGCTCTACTTTTCCTGGTGTCTTCTCCAAACTTCCAAGCAAGTACTCACGTTTGGATCATCAACAGCCCCAGCGAGAAGCACCTCGTTCTTCGCATAACAGGCTCCCAGCTCGAGCACGGGTACTTTTACTCCCCACGATCGGCTTGGCCCCCAATAGAGTTTGCCATAATTGATGAATAGTTCTTCGTTAAGAGCAATGTCGCGTGTGGTTACAACTTCGGCCAGATGCCGATGCGGCTGCTTGACAAATTGGGTGTTGTGACCGATCGGGTTACGGCAATCGTTGATGTATCGTGCCAGTGTACTCAGATTAGCGGAAGCATCAATCCATATGATTGAAGTAGTCAAAGTTTCTGGTGCACTGACTGGGCTAGCAGCATCATCCACTTGTAATTCAGGTGCGTTCGAGGCGTCCAAAGAAAGAGGTGCGCTCGGTCCCATGCCAAGTCGCATAAGGTAGCCCGTTTCTTCTCCTTCCCTGCCGCGTCGCATTGCTTCCCCAGTCGACAGCACTGCTCCGGAGTATTCTAATATAATGGTACCTTTTGGAATGATGGACGGGCCTGCAGTGTAGAACAGACCTTGGCCAGCGTTGGCTATCAGAGAAGGCCCGGGAGTGAAGACATAGCTCTCCGAAGCCTCGCAGCTCATAGCTGATAGCTGGTGGCAAACTCGTAGCTAGCCTATAATCTGATTTACTTCTAGGAGTGTTCTACTGTGGTATATAACTTGCTTTAAGCGAAATAAACTCTAGGGGCTTATTGCAATTTAATAATGCGACTGAGCCCGTGAACGTTGCTTCTCGTCGGCTTAGCTGAGGGCTACTGGTAACAGACAAATCACGGCGCTACAATGAACCAATAGGCTATGATAATACGAATAATACCTGAATAATACTGCAAAAAAATGATAGAGTTCAATAGTTTTATATGATCTTGGACCGCCCGACCTAATAAACAGCGGTTCAAAGCTGCTTAGTCTGCATGTCTGCATGCATCGTACATATAGTACACAGCTGCCAAAAGATACTACACTACTACTACTGTAGTACTGCTTGACTGATGAATTGTAACCGCTCGCGTCTTTCGTCGTCGTTTGGTTCGACGCTCTGACAAAGCAGCTTAGTAGCCAACTAAAAGAAGAGTAGAAAGCGCAACAGTAATCTCCGTCCTGGCTCGACAGCTCATCAGGCCGCTTCGTCATAAAGAGTGCATTCTAAGAGAAGCTTAATTTACTGGACCCCTGAATCAATCACTATGCATTGACAATGAAGACACTATCCATCGAAAGCGATCGGCAGGCACTCACAGGCGGAGACGACGCGAGCAATGTAGCAACGCTAGCTGCACAATTTGCTTGCGGTCCTCCTAAACCCGAAAAGACGGATTGCTGCAAGTTTAGGTGCGACGGTTTTATATGTTTGCTTTGGTTAGGGCAATAGAGTCGCACAGAGTCCGATGAAGCATTTCGTCGCTATGATCCCACGCTTTCAACCCACGCCGCTACTTTTTAGCTACTGGGCTTATGCGTGAGCTTTGGTTATTCTCGTATCATCCTTGAATGTTATGTGCTCAGGTCACGCATTCCGCACTATATTTGGACTAACCGGCCGCTCACCTGCTGCCAGTGTTCTTGTACCTGCGGCGGTGCTCATTGGCGCACTTGCGAGCGCGTCGGTAATTTTACCGTTGTGCTCGAGCGGTCCGATCCTGAGACCTATGGAGGCTCAGAAATCATCCTAGTAGTTGGACCTCATTGGCCCTTCGCCATTACGTTTACTGTCACGATGCTGCTGGTCTTCCCCTTAACGACTTTACTCATATTCTGGCGAACGGTGCCTCTTTGGGCCAGTTACACCATCTTAATCGTCACTTGCTGCACCATTGCGTCACTCGCCGTGCTTGGCTGCAAAAACCCGGGCATTGCTCCCAGACGAGTAGAAAAGCCCTCGGTAGGGCCAGCAGCGCTGCAAAAGTGGCTGTGGAACGACCAAGCGTCTACTTGGAGGGGGCAAAACGACTCGTACAGCCAAGAAATGAACGTGGTGCTTCAAGATGTTGACCACATTTGCCCTTTCACTGGCACTGCTATCGCTAGAAGAAACATGGCTTGGTGCGAAGTACTTGATATGCCCCCATTTAAGAAATATTTGCTTCACGGCTGGCCTATCACTCTGTGCTTTCTCTCTGCAGGTTTATTACGTTTCAATTTTGCGTCATCGTGCTCGGGTTCTGTATCGTTGGCGTAGTGGGCTGGGGCCTCGTCCTCTCAGCTAGCGCTGTTACTCTTGCAGAAAGCTCACCTGAAGACTCCAGTTATAATTCCACGGACAGTGTTGTTAGCTGATGCTCTGATGCTGTATTCTTTTAGACTGCGCCGCTCTATCAAACAAGCTGAACTTCATCGGGAGCCGAGACGAGATGCTGGATATAAGGCCAGCGGAAACCAAGAAACTACGATCGTATTAGTTTCAAAGGCGCACAAAGATAATATTGAATGCAGCCATATATATCATGGCCTGTGATATTAAAAGAATGCGACTATGTGGGCTGTGGGGATTGTCCTTCTTGTGTCAATTAAGATATAATTCTTAGTGGTCCGGGCCAGTTCCGGACTTATTTCTCTTTGAAAGATGAACGGTAAAAGCACAAGAAGAAGTCGAAGCTCTACTTATTTTCCTGGGACTGGGGCATAATTCTTCTTTGGTATTACATATTAGAATATTGGATTACAGATTCCCTTAAACCGAGGATAGGGAATAGGGACAAGAAAAGGAGACTTCGCTAGCACAACAGCACAACCAGAATAACCTCGAAGAGAAGAGGCTAGGAATTCAGTCGCTATGGCACTTGGACTAGACTACAAGGACGGAGAGACAAGGGAGGAAGCGGGGCTTCAGGAGCAATTCCTGTGAAGATGCTTGTCTTGGCTAAACACTAAACACTTAGAATATTTATAATCCTTTGCTCTCCCGAAAGAACAACTTGACAGGAAGTAGCAAACAAGGAAAAGGTTTATGACGGAACTCCTAAAGTTGGCACATGAAGCCAAGGAATTGGAGTGCCGTTTGCTGGTCCATCGATCCGATGGTGCGGTGCCCGGTGTCCGGTCCGGTGTCCGGTGTCCAGTGTGTCCGTTCTCCAATTTTTGTGTTTTTCTTCTGTACCATAATAGAGCATGAACACTTTTCCGAACGTTGGGTTGTCAGATCCGTCGTTGCACCTCGTTGAGTTGAGTTGTGCTGATTTTTCATTTGTTTGTTCGCACGGCACTTGCGCCCTTCGCAAGTGCGTGCCTGGACAAACCATGGATGATCTCCTCATGCTGGGGGTATTCCTCACTTTAGTGAACATTGCGTACGGACTCGCTTCGTTCTTTGGTTACAGCAAAGAGCAACCAGCAGCCAAATCAGTGGCACATGTAAGGGCTCAAACATTTCACGCACTATGGACAAATTTCTTCTGAAGTAGCATTGTCGCTACCTTGCTTCTAACCTCGAGCTTGTCTATTTGGCAGGGAACCACAAA
>Ga0307982_1004111_pt1 | contig 11531 bp, 11 predicted proteins | sample OrgLakmetagen989_FD_201847 | JGI IMG/M metagenome (GOLD analysis project Ga0307982, IMG submission 201847) | Saline water microbial communities from Organic Lake, Antarctica - #989 | ecosystem: Environmental > Aquatic > Non-marine Saline and Alkaline > Saline | place: Antarctica: Organic Lake... | reverse complement strand
CCTTGCGAGGGTTTCGAAACACGCTGAAAAGACGACCACGAGTAGCGACCGTGGCGTTTGATGGAAGATATATGGGTTGAGCTCTATGATAGAGACGGACCGCTGGGCCACAAGCGGCCCGCTAGCATGTTGCTGTTTGTATTTTGAGGGGGGCTTATCTATTCACTGCCACTCTGCGGACGAGGAAGGAGTTCATACCCTGCCAGGGCCTCTCATGGCCCGGGGGAAGAACAATAGGCGCCCTGCTCGCTGGAAGGCAAATTTTGACCTCTGCCAATGGAACTTCGTGTTCCGCACGTCACGAGCTAAGCTCGCGCGACTTCCTCTTTATTGTTTCTGCGGAGTGCGCGCTTACCACAAATGCCTCGCTTTTTTTGCAATTTTTGCGAGAATTTTAGCCAATGCCCCTCCCCCTCATGAATCACTCCGCACTTGCTTTGTTTGCGCAACGCACGCGCATTCCCACTTCTGCCCGCAGCACTGGCTTCTGTGTCATTTGGGTTTGTATTAGTTCGAGTTCGATTTCGAGTTCGAATTTGTAACCGAATAATGATTATGATAATAATAATACTGATATCGTACCTATGCGCCGATGCGCCCTAAGTCCCCGTGTTGTGTTATGTGTACAGTATTTCGTTTTCATTACGAGTATGGCTTGAACGCCTTTCTCTTATGAATTGTTTATCGTTCATGCCCACTGATTTCCACTACTTCCTTTGTCGAAAAACTCCAAATTCAATTGGAAATTATATTTAGATAATTTAGAAATCTGTTGAATTTCCAACCGCCCAACGGGTTCGAATTTCACATAAATCCTAATCCACTTATAGATTAATGATACTAAGTAATGCGCCCGTTCGAACAGTAAGCCGCGATAGAAATAATGATAATAGCTGTATTCGTAGATCAGCACCAGGACTTAGCGCTAGGGCGTGGGCGCTAGACGCGAGTGCATTATTAACACCACCACCAGCGTAACTGCGCGCGCTCACTGCTTCGCCAAGAACTCTGCCAACCACTCGGTTGACGGGCCCAAGTTGCCGTACAAGTTTGAAGTGCCCCCGCGGAACACCACCAGTTTGGTGGTTTCTCCGTCGGAGGCCACGATTTCTCCCAACGCGCCGTCGAAAGTCATGCCCAGCACTGACGTTTGGCCCACCGCCGCCAGCTGGTCGCCCACCTGTTCATTTTGGAATGCCAATCTTCGATTGAACAAGCCGTACTTTAAAACGCGCGGCGCTCAATGCAGTGAGTTGAAGCTTTAAAAAAGATAAGGTTGCCTGCTTGCTTCGATTGAAGAGTAGAAAAGGAGTTTTCGAGGCACACCTTGATCGTGCCCTCGGTGGCTGCCGCACCGTCGGCCGCCAGTGACGCCACGAAAACACCTCCAATCGCAGGGTCGTTCTCCTCGAAGACCACCCCCATTGGTTTTGTCAATGATACCTGAAAGTATGAAAGATTGCAAGCAGACAGTGTCATGATTACCGTGAGCTGCACTCAAGTTTTTTTCCTAGCTCCCACTCCACTACTGTAACCACCCTGTTCGAACACTCTCACGAAGAGTGGCTACGAACAAAATCTTAATGCATCATCGATTCAAATCTAGTATAAGATGTATTTGCTAGAATTCTTGGGATTTTCCCCATGATTATGTATATTCGACGCTTTCGCGTGGAGCTTCACCTACTATTCGGAGTTCCTGATTATATACACTGTATGTTGGAGCACGCACCGAGAAGTAATTCGCTTCGTCCATGGAGTCAACGAAAGCGCTGCGGCTCTGCTTTCGGTCAACTGTTTGCTTCGTTGAAATTCCAAGCCATCGGTCGATCGGCGTCTGACATAGGGTGTAATGAGCACGGCGCAGGGCAACAGACAAAAGGATGAAATAAAACAAAATTCCGATGGTCAGTTAACTGCCTATCGCCTCAAAATATCACTTGGCCCAAGCTAAAGCCATGAAGGTTCATTGAATAATTCAATAATAAAGTCGATGACTAATCTATTCGTATCCAAGCGAGAAGATTTGCGCAACAGTGCACTAATCAAACCTCACGAGACTCGTCGATTGCTACATTTTCATCTGCACTGCTGAAAGCGCCCTTGATCTCATCGAAAATTCCCATACGCGACACCACCGATGTCCTTCTCAAACCTACACGTTGCGCTGGCATAAGCGCTGATGCTGAGGCTGCGAGCCAGACACAAATCAAAGCACGTTTCATGGTTGAAGAGGCCATTTTGTCCCGTATGCTCGTATTCCTGATGACGGTCGTGCGTGTCGTGTGTGCATTGATGAGGTGGTCCAAAACCCAATCCTTCTACTTTGCCCAATTAGATCACACTAATGTAATTTTTAGAAGGAGTATTCGGACTCGGACAGCATAAGAGTAAGAGCATCAGATGGCGCTACTACAATGGCACAATGGCGTGCACCTACCGACAAATATTAAGTAATCTTGCTGATTCACATGATAAGGTGTGGATGAAACCTAGCAGTGCTGGAGTCATATAGAGATTGAGAACAGCATATTTGTCGCTCCTTGTTCAGTTCGATAAGCACCATGTCGGCAACTAAGCCGATCAAGCGAATGAAAAACAAGGCACCGCACACGGTGACCATGGTGGGCGAGGCTGCGGCTAGCTTGAGGGCGCGCTTCGAAGTTCGCCGTGTTATCTTGGAAGGTGACCGAGACCGTGGCGTGGGTCTTTATGCCACTGAGGCAGCAAAATCAAAAAAGCCGCCACTGCCACGCTCCGACGCTGACAATGAAGTTGTCTGGAAATTCGTGAACTCTGAAACTCGCGTGGCGCGCGACTGGCCACTGTGGGCGTGGCTCTCCAGTGATGAACAGCGGAGGCTCTGTGGGCTTATGACGTACGTCTCTGTCCCGCGCCGATCCCCGTCAACAGCGGGTGCACCGCCGGAAGTAGCAGCGAGTACAAGAGCAGTCCCCGCAGCAACCACAACCGCTGCCCTAGATAATACGGGCAAAGCAGATGGCCTCGCACCCGACGAAGGCGCGGCTCCATTGCCACATATCCTCCATGTAGGCTCAACTGAGCCGTCGCCTGCTCTCTGGTTGGTGCTCTGCGGCAAGGCCACTCGCGTGGATGCTCACGCTGAGTTGACAGCTGCTGTGAACCACCAAGACAGCAGCAACACTTTTGCGAACACTCGTGAGGCCACTTCTCGAGGCAGCGACGTCAGAGATAGCAAAACAAGAGAAGGCAAAAATCGAGCAGCGGCTGCTTTAGGGGCCTCGCACGACTTACCTCCCGGTGCCGTATGCGGCGGTGACTTTTTACTGGACTCCACGCGGGCCGTGAGCGCAGCGAATCGGCGCGAAGACTTCCGCCGCGACTGGGCCGCTGCTCGCGCTGGCGCAAGTCCCGCTGCACCAGTGTTGGGTCGAGAATACGGCGCCACTGTGACGTCTGCGAAGACGGGTGAGCAGGAGCCAGGATCGTCTGCTGCTGCTCTCGAAGCGCTGACCAGCCACGGGAGCGACGACGAAGACAGCGGTGCTCCTGTTGGCACGACGGAGTCCACGGAAGCAACATCCGTGGAGGAAGACGGGTGCGGCGATATTTTCAGTTTGTTTAGATGTCTCTTTTGTGGCTCAAACTTTACAGTGCTCGATTTCAATTTCATTTCGCTTGTCTCATACTCCTCATAATCGTATCTTTTTCCTCTTGAGCGCTCACGTTTTTTGTGCGCACTTCACTGCATTCCAAAAAAAGGTACAAAGTCACCTGCTGGCCTGGAGCAGAATATTTTCAATTGACGTGTGCAGATGCGCTGCCTATCGTAGCGGAAGCTGCAGCGCGGGCTGGGCGATCGGCGTGCCTAATGCCATTGGGTTTAAAGTGCGCGGCGCCTTTTAGTTCAACGGTCGAGTTCAGAGACCAAGAGTTGTTAGTGCAAGAAGGCCAACCGTCCCAGACGATGTACGTGATCGTGGAGGGTGAGTGCCGCTTGCTCCTGAAGCCAGGCAAGCAAAAGAGGAAAAAGAAGGGCAAGGGGGCAGCCTCGACAGATGCAGACGAGGTGAGTCCAAAGAAACTCAAGCACAGAGCGTTGTCTAGTGTGAGAATAGCCGCTGCATCAAGGGCACGGGCAATGCGCGCTGTCATACTTATGTGGTTAAACATTACTATTTGAACTGTCTGCAACGACAGGTGTCTGACAAGGAGCTAGCAACCCTCGGCCCGAAGACCATTGTTGGGGACATCAGCGCTCTGCTCGGCGATGCATCTGCTGCTGCTCCAGAGAGCGGAATGGGTGGCACGGCGTCACCTCGCGGCAGTGTCGACGGCGACGACAACAGCAGTGCCACCAGCAATGGCGCCAGCCTCAGGCCCGACGGGCGCAAGAAGCCACAGGCATCTGGGACGCCTGAGCCGGCGTCGGTGGTGTGCGTTGGCAACGTGCGGGCCCTGGCCATTCCTGCCGGGCAACTGGTGAAAACCCTCACCGTCAAGCCCGAGCTGCTGTCCGCACTCCGCGCCAACGCTGAGCTCAAGCAAGACTGGCTGGTGAACAAGCGCCGCGAAGTCGATACATGGGCGAAACAGCAGCGGCGCCAGGCTAGTAGAGGCGGTGCGTCCCTGTCGTCGTCTCAGCTGAGCCCGGTGCGCGAAGGTGACGACGCTGTGCCTGGGTGGGGGCGGGACTGGAGAGACTCCAGCGCGCTTGCGTCTGTCGGGCTCTTTTTGGACGGCTTATTGGAGCTCGACGCTTTCCGAGGCTGGAGTGAGCCTTCTGGTGCAGTGCAAGGCGACCATGATGATGCAGGCGCGGACGGTATCGAAGACGGGGAAACCAATCACAATGACAACGACGACGAGGGCTCTTTGAAAGGAGGTGGCAGCAATGCTTCCGTGGAGTCCTTGGGCCACAGCTCGAGCGTGCACACCGCAGCGTCTGAAAAGCGCTTCAAATTAGTGCAGCAGCTGCTGGTGCGCACCTTTGACGGTTTAGACCCCGCGGCGAAGAAAGCTTTGGGAGGCCGCGCGCCGCCGGTGTGGCATGGCTTATCACCGGAGAAGCGACACGCGCTGGAGCGGGCCCGCGAGCTGATCCCGCCAAAACCCGCAGCGCCTTCGATTCCAGACTCGTTCATGGACGACGACAACCTCGACAACTTCAACGAAGACGACTTCGAAGAAGACTCCGTGGTGTCCCCACCGGCGCGCACCAGGGTAGGCCTCCCCAAGCCTCAGCCGCCGCCGCCGCGCCCCGCAGACGACGGCCGGCAGCGCGGCCAAGGCCTCTTCGGTGGCCCCGTCTCGGCTGACCCGTTGATGCCGTTCCCCACGCTGACGCGGACCCGAGGCTTGCACGCGCGCACTTTGCCGCTGGTGAGCCGCTCCGGCGGGTTTCTCAACGCGCTGGCGAGCACTGGAGACGGCCACACAATGGTGCAGCCAGCCAACATGCACATGGGGCCTGGCGCGGGGCGCGCGATAGTGGCAGCGCTGAGGCCGGAACGGCTGGAGGCGCTGCCCTCGAGCTTGAAAGCGAAACTTCGCATGTCAGACCTCGCGCGCATTGACGGTGCCATTGCGAGAGGAGTCGATGCTTTGTTGCGAAGGTGAGTGAAGCGGGGTTTCCCCAAAACATACCACAGGAAGTGGGTTCCCGTGGTGGATCTACGGGATACGGGATAGTGCAGCGAAGGAACAGGTCAGTCATGTTTTTCTGCGACTATTTATATCTAATACTTCGTATTTCAAAATTAAAATAACGGCCCTGCTGTTGGCTTTTGTTTTGGTTTATTGGGCTTAGACTCGAAGCACCGGGCGTAAGTAGCTGAATAGAAGCACGTCAATGCGACCTATAACTTATAACTAGAAGCTAGAAGTCATAACTATAAAGCAAATATTATAGTATTAGCAATAAACATAACTTATCGACTACTTCAAACGCTTGTCTATTGGAATCACGGATCTCGATATCATTGAATTATAGTTAGCTAGATACCGGGCCAATGCGAATTAGAAGAACATAAAAGCATGCATCTGAAAATTTATCCATATGCATTCAGCCCAAGCCGTGCAAAGCCCTTTTGCTAGTCATTCGAAGCTGCCCAGGTCACATCATAGAGCTTCACTTTGTTTTCGCGACGGGGCACTTCTTCTTTGCGCCTCGCCCACGCTTCTGGGTCATGCGACGCGATCACCTGAACGCGCAACACCACGCAAGGGGATGCAGCCGGCGCGTCGCCCGGATTGTCTCCAGCTGCGCGCGCAGGAACTTGCAGCAGCGCAGGCGACCACACGGACACGCGCGCGGCTCCAGGCGGCCACGTCAAGCCGTCCACTTCCTTGCGTGCAATAGCCTTCGATCCTTCACTCGAAGCCGAGGAAGCCCTCGCTGCCGTGCATGTGGCTGCCTGCCAAGCCTCCGTGGTCAAAGGGCACTCTCGGAAATGTTCGGCCGTCGCTGAAAATTTGCCCATGTGGTTGTAGGACACGAGGTGGCCCACGTTGACCTACAATTGATTTGAAGTCAATGAGGTTGAAAGCATAGCAAAAGAACAGGCGCAAGAGGTCACAAACAGAGAGAGGTGAACATTTTAGAGCAGCAAAATGCATTAAATTAACCCTTTCTCACCAAGTACACCTTGGCAGGTGGCTCGTCCTGAGGTATCGGCAATTGCAGCACTACCGAGGCGCCAACGTCCCTGGCGATTAAACCCGGTTTTCCGGCAACGTCCTCGTAGACCAAAAAACCTTTGAGGGCGTCGGAGCCGGGAAGCAAGGCTTTCTTCAGGTCCCCAGAGGTCGTGAGGCTGAGACGGTGGCTTTGTCCGCCGGCGTAGGCCGCTGCCAAGGATGGTGCTACATAAAAGGGGCCCGGTAATTGTGTTGTTGATGCGCTTTTACTGCTGCTATCTTTGGGTAGGTGTGCTGCTGAATCTGCATCAAGCAAATTGTACGCTAGCACGCTAGCAATCATCTTGTGTCCAAGCACCTGACGAGAACCAAAAGATGGTATCAGGGAAAGAAGAAATACGATTGTATTAAGAAGAACAGGACAACTTCCTCTCACCGACGGGTGCATATTGTCAGCAAAGTACACGTTGCTGAGCCACTTCAAAGCTTCCGTCGCTGCCGGCGAAGGGCGGTCTCGTCCTGGCAGCGCCGCTGCTGGCAAGCTGGGCATCGCTGCTCGCAGCGCCTCGAACATGGACACTTGAGGCAAGCGGTAGCGCTGCAGGACGGTGGCGTGCTCTGCAGAGGCATCCGAGTGCCCGCCGCGCTCTTGGTTGTGCTCGTTGAACCACGACGCTTCGAGCCACACCACCGCAGGCAGCGAGTGAGACGCGCTCCCTGGGGGTGACGGCCGTGACAAGAGCTGCCACGCGAGCAATTCGGTCCATTTCTCAATGGGGTGGTCGTTGGTACCTACGTACGTAATGTCGACACGTAAAAGTGTAAATTCACGCTCGTGATCTGATTGCGTCTCGTGTTCAAACAGTGCGGTCAGAATTTGCCTCTGGATAGAGATGAGAGTGTGCTTGGCTAAAGAAAATCGTGAGGCAAAGCGAGGCCCATCTTCAGACATGGGAGGTTCCAGAGTCGCACCCATCTCTCCATATAGTACGCTGCTCACCATCGGGGGCAGTGGTCACGTGGCCTTGGTCGTTTTGGGCCACTTCCACCACCACCACGTCGTAACCAAGCGCGAGCAGCGAGCGGTTCCCCGCGATGGTTTGCACGAAGTAGTCCGACCCGCACGCGCGCTTGCACATGTTGTCCACCACCACGTCACCCCAGCATTGGCTGCCCTTCGCGCCCACTATACTGGCCGCAGCCGTCATACCATTAGTTGGAGTGCTGCTCTTGTCAGGGTATCTGGTGCCGCACGCAAGGCGGCGCCGCTGTCGCAGAATAGCAGCGAGGTAAGCCGGGTACGCTTGTTCTTTGCAGCCTTGAAGCCACTTGGAGTTTTTGTTCAGAACCCCCGGCCACGGGCAAGGGCCATCCCGCCGGTCCGACGCGAAGTTCCCACAGGATACCGAGCCGCCAAGCACTGCAATTCGCACCGGCTCCGCGCAACTCCCCGCCATCTACGAGTCGTTCGTTCAAAATGATTATAATCTAGGGACTGCATACGAAGCTTGCAGCCTTTTTTAAATGGAACGGCTGCGGATACAATTGTTTAGCAAATACTGGATTTTCGAAGCACTTGAGTAGCGATTTTCTTACCTTGCGCTGCAATTCAGAAAAAGCATTTGCGGGTCCGTGCAGTGTACGTGAAGCATGGCAGCTTGCGGCAGTGAGATGATCACCGTGATCATGCTGGAAAGTAGTATCGTTTGCTCGCGGGCTGCGTTGGTTGAAGATAGCGCCACCGAAAGGCGCGCCAAGGACTGCAGTATCATAACAGCTTGTAGTACTTGTGTCTGCCTGAGCGCTAGCGAAAATCCATCCAGCGGAGAAATAAATGATACCTCGAGTCATCATGGGGATATCACTATGAATGCTTCAATCCCTAAAACTGAGTCTTTGCTCGATCACTACCACTACTGCCTGTAGCTCTGGCTACGCCACCATTCAAGTAGGCAATGGTTATGTTTACAGGTTCAAGCGAAATTAGAAAGGTTGTTTCCTAGTGAATCCGCCAAAGGCTACAACGATTGACTCAATCTTATAGTTATTGATGACACGTATCTAATATTCACGCTTGCTTCTGGATTTTTCGTACATAACGAAATATGATACATCGTAATGACCAGGAACATCAATGAGACCAAGAGGGATCAGAAAGGGTACTAAAGCTTCAGGCAGAGCGCTCAGTTGAAAAGTACAGAAAGAGAGGGCTGAAACCTAAAGAGCACAATTAAAGTAAGCTGAGATTAGAAATGCACTAAAAATGGGCATGTCCGAAGTGCGGAGCTATTCTGTATGAAATGAATCTGTGGGCCGCCATAGAGTTTCATGATGTGTTCGTATTATAATATAGACGAATTCCCAACAAGAGGGCAGCAAAAACCCAACGGACCAGTGTTATTAGGCGTATTTTATCGGAACCCACTTCTGGTGGTGGTGCGGTGGTGGGGTAGTCACCGAAAGTCTGCTCAAGGCGGCCCCACGGCCTCCTAAAGTCATGCGTGCGAGTCTAGAGTCTCATGAGGTCGCATTTGATGGCTGTGGCAGTGTCAGGAGGTGCTAAGGCTGCCGAATAATCTTGCTGAGTCTGAGCCTGATTTCGATGGAGGACCGAACAACGAAAACAACGAGGAAAAGTGGCACCACGCTTAGAACTTGCCGTCTGTGGACACCAGAGCGAACGTGCTAATAGTGAGAACTGCTTCCGTATATACATTCAAGTAGATTGGAAGGCGCGAAGCGGGCAGCTCCGTTATATTTGGCCACTCTTTCTAGGTTAACTTTGGTTATATCGCATCAATCTAGAGCCCTCCTGGACCACAGAGTTGCGTGTTTAGAGCAGAATATCCGCAAATTGGAGGTCGTGGCTGCGGCAGCATTGCGTGATCAATAGTTTAGTTAGGCTGTGAGTTTACACATCTTCGCTGCCGGGAAGGATTCTCCTGTGCGAGGCCATTGTGGAACGGTATATTAGAAACCCTTGTGCATATCGCCATCTACTTTTTTTATTGCTAGCTTACTTACCCTGTTACTATTCATCCTCTGATGTTTTATGGGCTCTCGTGGGTCTAGGAGGTCAAGCTCAGCAGCAATACCCCTGGCGCTGCACATCACGGCACACCAAATTACTGCTGCGTTATCTCAAGACGAAATTGAAATTGCAATTGGTGTTAAGCGCCTAAAAGAAGCTAGCAGCACCTTCAGTCATTGCTATCATTCACCCGAAGATCGATGAGCTTCTGGGTTGGAACTGGCGCAGTCTATAGCCCGAATTTATGTGTCAATAAGTGGCACAAGTGTAATACTTGTGTTGCCCAAGAATGCTCCAAATAATGTGCGATTATGGCACGGTACTGCTCGGAAATGTGTCCCTCATGATTACGCCCCTCCACTGAGTTCCTACCGCTCCTTTGAGTGACCCGCTGGCTGCATCTGCATCAACTTGTTGCTTATTGATGCAGGAGACCGCCTCTGGCCATTTATTTTCTGTTCGTATTTCAGTTTTCTCGACCGGTTGGATGCCCGCTGGTGACATATTGTTGAAAGCTTGAGAGCAATCTTCTCATCAAAGAAATTTTGATATATGCCCTGAGGGGACGGAATCAAAAGACAATACAATTCCAGAGATTTTAAGGAGCGGAGCGCCATTGCGAAATGTAGGCCGAATTGAGGAGTGTAGACTGCAAACCCGCTCCAACGCCCCAACCCCAAACCTCCTTCTTGTGCAATTGCCTTGAAAGCTTGAAAGGTAATCGCTGCACAGTCAGGGACTTACTTAGTATGTAACCGCATATAGCTGCTTTAATTGATTGAGCTAGGTGATATGGAATTATCTTTTAACCTTAGAAATATCTGCCCGTACTCGAATCGCAATAATTAGAATCCAAATGATTCCGAAGCAGCCAGTCCTTCGTGCAGCCCGCACGCGCACACCCTAGAACCGAGATAAAATTGATATCCGTAGTATGCAGTGACCATATGGCCATCACCTCAAGCAAAATTCTCTTGTTCTTCGGCAGCGAGGAGCGCTTTTTCAAAAAGATTTCCCTCTGTGAAATCGGTGTTCCCGATTGGTTATTTCTGTTGGGTATTGTGGAAGTACCAAATCCCCTCCGGAGGTGAAAAAAAAAACAGGCGTTTTTCCTTGTCGGCCGGTCAAATACCACCCACTCACCCAGGCATATATGGATCTGTGGTCCTTCTGCCGCCCTCTTGCGAATTCCCACATTTCTATAACGAAAGGGGGGGAGAACAGTTGTGACGTCAGCAAGTCCTTTTTTGGTTCGGGCCCCGAGGGGCCGGAATTAGAAGTCCTTTTTTAGTTGTTTAGAGTCCAGAGTTTTAGCACTGGTTTTAGTACCAAGAGATACCCCTCTTGGAGTTACCAATAGATCAACGAAGAGCTGATGTTTCTAGGACCAGCTCAAATGTCTCTTGCAACGAAATGTGTGCGTCGGTCTGTCCGTCTGTCGGTCGGTCTGTCGACGTGTTTTTTATCTGGGTGTGCAGATGTTCTGTTCTGAGACGCTGAGCTGGAGCGCTTTTTCGACCTACTACCCCGCCTGTATACATTTACTACTGTACTGTGCGTGCAGCTGCACTACATGCTAGCTAGCAGCACAGTTTTTCTCTCGGAATTACTGAGTTTGGTGTTTTCTTTTTTTCTTTTTATGCCATACTAGTACAATTTTTTCTGAGCCCCCCCGAGGGGGGACTGGATTTAGTAACTAACAGGCAGGGTGCCATCTAATCGGCGTCTACTGAGTCCCTCGGGCCGGACTGGAAGCCTGGCTCGGGGTTCATATAACTTTCGTAAGCGGTCTCTTCGTCGTAGTCGTTGCGAGCACGGGGGTGTTGGCTTTGGTCCCGTGGGGCGTTCGGGGCTTGTACGAGGCTCCGGCGATCGAGCA
>Ga0307982_1004106_pt1 | contig 11537 bp, 10 predicted proteins | sample OrgLakmetagen989_FD_201847 | JGI IMG/M metagenome (GOLD analysis project Ga0307982, IMG submission 201847) | Saline water microbial communities from Organic Lake, Antarctica - #989 | ecosystem: Environmental > Aquatic > Non-marine Saline and Alkaline > Saline | place: Antarctica: Organic Lake... | reverse complement strand
CCTGCATTAGCGGCTCGCTTGACAGAAGAAGCGATTGTTCTGGCCGAAGCGAACAAAATGCAGGACGCCTTTGGTCTGTTTGAGCAGGCAGCGCTGGCGAGCCCACTGGACAGCAAACTGTGGGAAAACTTGGGAGTAACGCAAATGCGCATGGGTCAACTAGCCAACTCGCAAGCAAACTTTCAGAAAGCCAAAGACCTCTTCAGGGGCGAGTACGAAGGCAGCACGCTCGAAAAGAACATTGCCGCTTTGCAGACCCACCTCGACTTCGCTGCCAAGAACCAGGCGACTAGTAGCGACGAGTACTGGAGCGAAGAGGACGACGAAGAATACGAGGACGAAGACGACGCAACCTCCATTGAAGAAAAACTGCAAGCCTTGACGGACGAAGCGATTGTGAAAGCTGATGCCGATGACTTGCTCGGGGCTTTGCTGCTCTTTCAGAAGGCAGCCCACCTCAGCCCGAGGAGCTTCAAACAGCATGAAAACGTGGGGGTTACTCAGATGCGCCTCGGTCTGCTCAACGCTGCTCGCGCCTCATTGGACAAAGCGTCCGAGCTCTTAGAAGGCGCCACGTCAGAATCGCTTCAGGACAACTTCAAAGCGCTCAGCGAGCACGAAACTTACGCCAAGTCGATAGGCCATGATCCCACTTTGGTCTACGCGGAGTTCAGCACAACCAATGACGGCAAGGAAGTCGCAGGTGCAGAGGACGACGACGACGATGATGAAGAAGAAGACGACGATGAAGAAGAAGACGACGACGACGAGTACCGCGATGACGCCTACGCGGCTGAGGTTGATCCCGTGCGAGCTGAGCAGCTTACAGAAGAGGCCATCAGCGCAGCGGAAGGTGGCAGATTGGAGAACGCCCTGGAGCTTTTCCAAGAAGCCGCCGACGCCAACCCTAGTGAAGGGCGCATGTGGGAAAACCTGGGAGTCACTCAGATGCGCGCCAATTACTTGGACGACGCCATGGTGTCCTTCAAGAAAGCGCGCAAGCTCTCGCCGATGCTCGACAACCGGAACCTCGAAGCGCTCCAGGAGCACCTCGACCACCGGGCAGCGGTGCAGGCCGAGAGGGAGCTCGCCATGAACCCCAACTACGCTCGCATCGGGAAGTTCAGCAGTGAAGTTCAAGAAGACGAAAAAGGAGAGGCGGCTATTGAAACCACGGCAGCAGCGGAGGATAGTGAATCAAAGGAAGTAACGGTCGACCTTTTACAGCCTCTCGGCGTCACTCTTTGGCCGGGACTTCTGATTGAGAGTGTGACCACGGGTGGTCAGCTTGAGGTTGTAGCTACGGCAGGGGATCGTGTGTTGTCCGTGGGGTCTACTCCAGTGTGGTCCTTCGATCAGCTGAAAGTTGAGCTGGAGGCCATGAAGAATGCCGGCCTGCCTTCGGCTGTGCTTACCGTGGCACACAACCTCAAGAAGACGAACGCGACCCCAACTCGCGCAAGCAGCAGTGGCAGCAGTGGCAGTGGCGAAGACGAAGAAAGTGTGCGAGTGAAAGAAGCCGTTGAACACTTGTCGAACGGTAACTTGGAGTCCGCGCTCGCGTCCTTCCAAGCCGCTGTTGAGTTGAGTCCCCAAAAGGGGGAATTGTGGGCCAACGTGGGCAACGTCCAGCGCGACTTGGGTTTGATCGAGGAGGCCCTCCAGAGCTACGAGCGCGGCCTTGCTCTCGACCCTGAGAGCGATTTGCTTTTGACCAATTTGGAAGAATTGCGCGCTAGTCAAAGCAGCTCGGGCGGAGCCTTGGAGAAAGAAGGCAACGAAGGCGCGGGCTTCTGTGACGATGGAGTCAACACAGAGGTATGGATGGAAAAGAAGATACGAATGAATAGATTGAGCAGGATGCGTATGAATGCATGGACATATGTGGCTCAAACCACAACATTTTTTTGCCGAGGCTTTTCAATTACCCCCCCCCTCCTAACCCCCTCCCCTCATCCTTACTACTTAGTAACTCCTTGTTGCCACTCATTACTTCTTGCTTCTTCTCTGCTTAGCTTGTGCATGTGGGGGATAAAGTTGAAGTGCGAGACAGCGGCGGCAGTTGGGCACCTGGCGTAGTGGAGAGTGTTAACCCGTCTACGAAACAGCCGTCGGTGATTAAAGATGGCTTTGATGCGGATTATGAATGGGATGAGTGCCGGCTCCCTAGATAAGAGGAGTGCCCATTATGACTATCGGACCTACAATTGCATTACGCAAAAGGACACTCAGCCCAGTCAGACTTGTTCTGAAGGTTACATTTTTCTGTTGCTATTTGCCACAGTGGTGTTTCTTTGTATTTTGGGGAGTATTAACTAGACTAGACTAGCATCTCCCCTCAGCTCCCTTTTTCTTTTGAAAAAAGGGGGAATCGGAAATCACTTCAGTGCATTTGGCCCTCTTTTTACAACTGGCTCTTAACCAACTTCCCTGTCTTAATTCATAATCATATAAATGCGGAACTATTTTCGATGTTAAGGAACCCGCCTTTCATCGCTTTCTATAAGCCATGGCCCTCAAGAGCCACATGGGTATATAAAAATTTATAAAACCCCAGCCAGGCCAAGGCGCCCGGGCCAACACTGTAGACTTTAGACAGCCACCAGGGTCCCGGGTAACTCCGTTTTGATAGTTAATGGTTTTGCCTGTAAAGCTGCCAAGTCCATCGAATTACTCATTGCATTTAAGTCAAAACGAGCCCACACCCCACAAAAGCACGCCCCAATGACGCCTCACGTGAAGAAATATCAGGGGGCTGCCCAAAAGAAGGAGTTCATGGTAAGGCGGCCTTGCGCTGGGTCCTTCGAGAGCCTCTGAGCATCGTCTTTGTTGCAATACTGCTGATGGAGCCGGCGCCCGTCGTAAAACACGTAGCGGTTGAAGCGCAATTCGGCAACGAGAGCACACTGCGCCCAGGCATGGCTCAAATGGGCGTGCGGAGGGTCGGAAATTTCCGCGAGGAGGTCCAGCTCGGGCCTCAAATGCGTTGGGACGTGCGGGTTCATGTTCCCCTGCGCGGCATTGTTCATGGCCACTGTTTTCAGGAGCGATGTGCCGGTCGCGGCTTCCACCCACAAACCCGTGCCTGAGCGGTTGAATTGCGTGGTGAGAGGCAGCACCGAGGCGTAGGACCCGGGGACCTGACCGCCAGCTTTGCAGGGAATGTCCCACCGGACATCGTTGTGAGGCAAGCGCTGCGAGTCGAGCCACGGTACTTCCGTCCAATCGATGCCGTCGATAGTGCCTTCGCGAGGATGCACAAGCCCAAACCTAGGTGATGGTTTGAAGAAAAGAACAATGAATGAGATGGAAGTCAATGAAGATTTCACAAACTACAAACACTAAGAAAAATGAAAAGAAAATACAAGACGAAGTGAAGACTCACAGCGTTTGCGTGTCTTTCAGGCCCTGGAAGCTGAACTTTGGGTCGACCACGGCCATCACCGGCGCCAAGCACCGCGCTACCATATGGGTGACTGAAGGGTCTAAATCCACTCTTAATCCAGGGAACCCATTGCCTTTCCGTAAGTTGGAAGGGTCGCGCGCATCCGGATGAATGTGAGCCCATGCCCAAGACGACACCGCTGGGAACGAGCTGGCACCCTGGTGCTTCCCTGTAGCTTTCGACACGAGCCCATCGATCACAGGAGGCGCCAAAAAGTCGTCGATGGAAGCCACTAGAAGGTCATTGTTAGCGTCGAAGAGCGCTAAAAAAGACGTGAAACCGCACTCTTCCGTAGCCTCAACACTAGGAGCATGGTGCACTTGAAACCGACTCACTTTGCTCACTTCTTGCGGCAAAAACACGACAAACCCGTCGAATTCTGGCAGAGGCTCGCCACTACTGGCTTCCCACAACACTACCTCTGCTGCGCCACCAACCCGGGCCTGATAATTCAAAGAGAACAAAAAATGAGGCAGAATCACCACCCACTCGAAGCAAAGAGCATGCAAACATGCACCCGTTTATGGCAGATGCAAAGGCAGCATCGACGTGCATGCAATTACAAAAGGTGACGTGATAAGTTCTCATTTGTGTACCTTGAGCCGGCATTCTTCCCACTCGTAGCCCATATCCCAGCCTTCTTTGGTCACAGTCGGCAGGCCCGACTCTTCGCTGATCTCTTCCACAATCCCCACTGCCCACTTTTCGCCGCTGTCTCGCACCTCAACTTTGTCTCCCACATGTACCATCTGGAATGAAAGAATCAAACCGAGAGGCGAAAAAAAAAGAAGATGAAAAGTTAAGGTTGAAAATGAAAGGCCAATGAAAGTGCGCAAGTGTCCATCAAAGTACATGTAGAGAGCCCGCAAACGTTACCTCAACTTCAATCCCATCGTCGCAAAGCCCTTCGTGCGGCTGCCTTGAACTCTGTGGTGATTGTGATGCAGCCATCGATGCAGCGCCATTCGACAATTCCTGCAAGCTCGCAAGAATATTGTCATTGCGAGGGCTGAGTTGCAGTCCCCGCTGATAGGCTTGTTTCGCGAGGTCAAAGCGGCCGCTGTCGCGATGCACGTTGCCGAGGTTCGCCCATAGGTCCACTTTCTGAGGGTTGAGATGGGTAGCTTTTTCAAAGAGAGGCAAGGCTCCCGCTACGTTACCTTGCATAATCAAGTTCACGGCCTCAGAGGTGACGGATTCAGCGGCAGCGACATCGGCAGCACTCACGACTACTTTCTCATTGTTATTATCACCACCGTGACCATTGCTGCGCTTCCTACGTTTCCTACCACTGCCACTAGCACCTTGGCGGTCTGATGCATCAGGAGACGTGCTTATTGCTTCGGTTGACAACCCTTTTCTCATCTTCTTTCCCTTCTTGGCCTTGTTACTTGACGGCACCGCTGTCTGCTTGCTTCCCTTGAACGTCACTACCATTTTTGGGTGCTTCTCGCGCTTGTGCTCGGCCACTGCCGCTTTGAACTCCTCTAAGCTTGACACTAATGTAGTGCCTGCGGCGATGATCACATCCCCTGGCTGCGCCCCTGCCAATGCAAACTGCCCACCTTCATGCACCGTGTCCATGCGCGCGTTTTGGTCCAGCGCTACGCCAAAAGCCTTGCTGAGCTCCAGCGTGAAGTCAACTTCAACTTCTTCTTTTTTGGCGCCAGCTGTTGAGGCTGCTACCTTTGGCGATGGCTTCTGCTTGATTGAGCGAGATGATACAGTAACCTGGTCTTCTTCATCGTCATCTTCATCATTATCATCATCGTAAGCGTCGTCATCATCGTCTTCTTCCTCATAAGACGCCATAGAGGCCCATCTATCGTACATCTTGGATGTGTCTGCGTGGTCAGGCATATATTGAAGAAAAAAAGAAAAGATAAGCATGTGTAAACCAGATGGCAAAGAGCAAACACCAAAGAGACAACACGCAATCAAGACAACTATCCTTTCCATGAGTTATGGTAAACCTCAAAAAAAGGCAGGCAGAGTGTTAAGTGCACCAGTCAGCGTCCCAAAGGAGCTTTCAAGTATTTCTCTCTCACCGTGGCCCACTTTCTTGGCGTGACCGAGGTGGTCTTGCAACGCTTCGAGGTTCGCGTTGAGCGAGGATGCAGCGCTAGGATCAGGGCCGAGGAGCTCCTTGGCGCGGTTGAAAGATTGAATCGCAGCGTCCAGCAATCCGATGCGCATCTATGTTGCAGAAAACGGCAAAAAAATGATAATGGTTGTGGTAGCAGGAAAAAGGATAGTAAGCGAGAAGGCTTCCTGCGAGCCAGGAAACTAAGCAAAAATCAACGCCACAAAAGAGGGGGGGGGGGGGCAATTCAAAACATCTGATAAACACCTGTGTGACCGCCAAGTTTTCGTGCTGTTTGCTGTTCATTGGGTCAGCCGCAACAGCTCTTTGGAACAATTTGAGTGCTTCAAGCAAGTCGCCTGAATTCGCTTTGGCAATGCCTAGATCTGTCAAGGAGCTCACGCTACTTTCACTCAAGAAGTTCGAATCATCTACATCGTCATTCGAGTCATCATAGTCATCATCATAGTCATCATCATAGTCATCGTCCTCATCGTCGTCGTCGTAAGCTTGGTTCAAGCTTGAGCCCTGCATCGAGGAAGCACCTGAATTGGCCTCACGAAAGCTTAAATGTTCGGCCAGGGCTTTAATGTTCTCCGCAAGAGTAGTGCTAGGCTGCTTGCCCCGAAACCGTTTGCGAGCCTTCTCGAACGACTCCTTGGCGGCATCGAGATTGCCCATGCGCATTTGGGTCACACCTGAGGCGCCAGTGCAAGATTGAAATAGAAGCAAGATTTTGAAGAGATGGCCAACAACCGCAATGCCATATTATAATGCCAGAATAAGAGCAGTAAATCTGCTTACCCAGATTTTCCCACAATTTGCCGTCAGTTGGATCAGCCAGCGCTGCTTGCTCAAATAACCCGAAGGCATTGTGGAGGTTACCAGACTCTGCAAGCGCGATGGCTTCATTGGTCAGCTTGGTTGCCAGAGTAGGGTCACCAGGGCCATTAGATTTATCGCTAGAACGGCGCGAGGATGAAGAAGAGCTTGTCGCTGCATCCGCTTCACTCGGTGGGTACTTGCGGTGATAGTCTTCGAGCTCTTTCAAGGCGCGTAGATTGTCTAACAAGCTGGCTTCATTTGCAGGCAAAAGTTGCTTGGCACGGTTAAGTGCTAGGCGTGCCTCTTTAAGCCGCGTTAGACGAAGAAGACAAACGCCAACGTTAACGAACACCTAGGAAAGAAAAACGTGTACAGACATAGGTTACTAAAGATTTTACTTAGCCCAGCGCAGAATAGTTAAGATCGTCTCCCCACGCCCACCTTTCCATTGTCTGGAGTTTGCCCAGCCGCCTGCTGAAACATTGCTAACGCCTGCTCGAGTTCTCCGTTCTCAGCTAGATCAACAGCGGTGTTTGTTAGCGTGTTTAAAATGCCTTGCTGGGCAGCGAGATCTTCTCCTTTCGCGATCATAACGAGCGCTAGTGCAGCCGTGGCTAGGCAATGCCAAAGAGCCTTCATAGTATGTCCTCAAAATTCCTTAAGCGATACACCGTGACACTAGTCTACGAATTAAGTATGGCGTCTGACCTCGCGCGAGTGCCACAATCTATGGAGATAACAACGCCGCAGTTACAAAGCGTGTGAAGCATGAACAGATCGTCGGATCTAGCGTCGGATCATCTCTGTGATAACAAGAAAAGCAAGGAGCAAGAACAGGAAAATGTTGGAAAAAGGGAGCAGGAAGCAGAGCGTGCTGGAGTATTTCTTCTGTACTGCTGTACACCTATATAGACGGAATACACCCTGGATTTTGTTTGTGGGAATGTGAGCGTTATCGTGAAGAAACGTTGTAGGCAATTTCGGCGGTATCGACTAATCGGTTTCTAAAGGAGGAGCACTTGGCGGTGCTGGAGTGCAGTCGCATAGAGATCACCGCAACGCTTACATTCTTGCTTTTCCCTTAGAGCACTCGGCGGGGAGTTGTGGAAGGAAGTTGCTATGTCGTCGCCACCGGTGGCTGCGCCGCCGGCGCAACCTACTGGACCGCCGCCGCTAGGAAATGTAAACGAATCAGTGGCCTTAACTCTACTTGCTGACATGCTGCGCACCAAAAAGATAACAGACAAAGAAAGCGAAGAGCACAAACAAAACTACGTGGTGATGCACGAGCGTGTGGTTGAAACGCGAGCGAAGGAAGAGACTCTTGCGAAACTGGTGCGTTTTGCCTCCTGTTCCTTCCAGACCAGCAACCGACTATGTAATCTTCAAAGTATTACCTGTTTTCACCGCTTTTCAATCCAACTCACCTATATATACCAACCTCACTAGGCCCGGCGCAAACAAAACGATGTCCTGGGCGAGAAAATTAAACTCGAGCGGGCAATGGAGAAGTTCGCAGCTGAGACGCGCGAATTAGAGGGGTTAGAAAAAGAGCGCGAGACGGTGATGAAAGAGCTTGATGACGCAGAACAGAGAGATGCTTTAAACAAGTATGAGTTGGCTGAGCTGGAGCACACCCATGGCGAGCTGGTGAACGAAAAGGAAGATTTGAAGTCCCAGAACGAAGCTACAGTGCTTCCGAAGTTGAAGGAATTAGACTCGGAGCTGGAAGCAACCATGGGGGAGTACAAGCGCCAGGGCGAAGCACTAGAGCGAGAGAACAAAGCGAAAGAAACGCTCCTAGAGCGAACTGACGCGCTGGAAGCAGAAGTTGCTGCCGCGCACGAGGAGCTTGCGAAGGCCAAGGACGCGATGATAAGAGCACAAGCAGAGCCCGAGCGGGCGAAGAAGCAAGCGGAATCTGCGGTCGCTGCTGCCAAGCAGCTTGAAAGCGACATTGCCACACTGGGGTCAAAAGTAGGCGGCGCGCAAGAGATGCTGGAAAAGCAGGCGCAGCGGCGAAATGAAGCCGAGCAAGAGCGGTACGCACTTCAGAAAAAACTGCAACTGCACACCTACGCTATTGACAAGCGAAGAGGCGAAGTGGAGCAGCTTCAAAGAATACTGGACGACGAAAAAGCCACACAGCACGAGCTTGCGACTCAGAAAGTCGAGCTAGAGCTGGCGAAGCGCACCAAGGGTGAGGAGCTGCATCGGGCTAACGAAGAATTGAGCATGGCAAAGAAAGACTACGAAGTCAAAAAGCGCAACCTCCGAAAGAAGCGGTTTGTGGCAGACAGCGTGAAAGAATTGCTGCCCACACTCGAAGCGCAGCTGCTAGACGAAGAGCACAGTTTGCGAAGCTTGAATGTGGAGAACAAGCGTTTGTCTCATGAGGTAGAGGAAGCTCGCCTCGAAGTTGAAGTACTGGTAGCACGCTTCATGAAGCAAGAAACGCTGGAGAAGAGCAAGCAAGAAGAACTGAACGCAGCGATGAAAGCAGTAGCCACCGCCGAAGAAGAGCTTGCCAAATGGCAAGCAGAAGAGCGAAAGCAAGTCAAGCTCTTGACGCTTCTCGCCACCCAGCGTGAGTTCAAGTCAAGGGCCGCTGCACGAGCAAGCGATTCTGAGAAGGACGCGCGGCAGGACCTCAAGGTCAAAGAGCTGCAAGTGCTAGACTTGACCAAAAAGTGCAACCAAGCCAACAACGCTCTCAAAGAGTCAGCGAGTTTGTATGATTTGGTGAAAAACGAGCGCAACAAATACTTGAACTTGATTCAAGCTTCCACCCAAGCGCTAGCCGAGATGAAGGAGAAAATCAAAGTGCTGACAGCGGAAGTGGAGATCTTACACGGCGAGTCGATTGCCAAGGACAAGGCACTGGTCAAGGAAGTGAGCAACCATGCCATGAGCAAAGCAGCGCGCGATTCTCTGCAGCTTGAACTCAACAAAGGCCAACAGGAGTACCGCCGAAAGCAGCTAGCCGTGCAGCAACAGATCGAAGCAGTGAAAGCCTTGAACGGCGTCTTGAACGGCCACGAGCGAGAAATGCTGCGCTTGAAGAAAATCTACGAGGCAGCAGTGGCGGGGCGCAACGAGTGCGGAGTGCAACTGATCGACCGCAACGATGAACTATGCGTGCTCTACGAAAAAGCCAACTTACAAACGGCTACTCTGGAGAAAGGTGATAAGGGCGTAAAAGTGCTGGAGGAAGAATTGCGAGAATTGCGGCTGGAAGTGCACGAATTAGAGCGAAAAGTGTTAGTCGCCCGCAAGAAGCAACCTGCGGGCAACGATCTTGCCAAGCAAGCGAAACAGGTGGAGGCCGACTTGGCTGCTCAGCGCCAGCGCACCGCTGCCCTGTGCCTTGAGCTCGAGTCCCCCGAGAACCCAGACCGCTTTCGTTTGCTCGGCGGTGAGGACCCCAGCGTTGAAGCGCTGTCCGCGAAAATCACCAGCTTGGAAGCCCGGCTGGACGAAAAGAAGGGCGCCTTGCTTGAGCGCGAATTAGTGCTCGAAGAGGTGACTACCTTAACGCAGAAACTCAAAAACCGCGCGGGTGAGGGCCGCGACGGCACTTTAAAGCTTACAGCGCAGGTCAACCAGTACCAGACCAAGATCCGGGACGTGACGCGTCGCATGATGGCCACCGTGTCGGAGCTGAGCATGTACCAGGCCACCGCGATGAAGTTGCAGCAAGAAAAGAACGCGCGAAGTGCGGCGTTAGAAGAGGCCAAATGGAAGGTCGCCCACGGCCAGCCACCGAGCGAAGCGGCGGAGCGGGAATGGTACCAATCAGAACAACAGGCCATCAACAAAGCCGAAGCTCGCCTCATGGGTCGCACCAGTGCTGCTGCTCCAAGCGATGGTTCGGCAGTTGCCGTGCGCACCACCGCAGAGCCGCGGCCGAACGCTTACATACCTGATGAGCTCGGCATTCCAAAGCCGTATGGCACACTCGCCCCCTTCAAGCCGACCGAAACGGGCTCCACCATGCGGCATATCCGCAATCCCAACCCGGCTGAGATCGAAATATGAGTACAGGCACCCGAGAAAGCCACCATCATTTGTACTGGTAGAGCTCTTTCTAGAAATATCTACATTGGTATCTGTTGTGCTAAATACTTCGGACTCGGCCAGCTCAACCACGCCCTAGAATCAGGAATGGCATTTGCTTCCAAACACCAAACACCCAACACCAAACTAAGCTTATAAATTTTTTACTATCAACTAGTATGGCATCAAAAGAAAAAAAGGAAAAACCGAACTGAGGAAACCCGAGAGAAAGACTTTGCTGCTAGCTGGCTCCTTCCCGGGTTAAATGGGGATTCCGGTGATGACCCGGTGATTTATTGATTTATCGTTCCCGGGTTTCCGGTTTAGGTTTAGCTCCGGGTCGTATTTGTAGAAACGAGGGAAAGGTGAAGCCATGGCGATAGAAGGAAAGTCCTTCTGAGAGGCAATGTTCCTCCGTAGAACTCGGCTAACCAAGGCCGCATTTGTAGCTGTAACTGTTGAGGAAATTCGTTGGCGCCAGGATGTCGAGAACCATGCGCATGGTAGAGGGTAGAAATTTGGTCGTTGGTGTACAGGGTAGTATCAACATCCAGAAATTATGTCTTCGTCTTCGTTGCCGGATGTTCCCTTTTACCTTGATTGGTATGTCGTTAACAGGCGATGCGCATGCTAAGCTAATAAGCCTCCGTTCGAGTGCACTAGACTAGAGTTCCCAAAGGAGAAATTCAGATAAAGATCAATGATTCAGACCTATGTTATTTCGGTAGGATCGTCAACGGCATTAGACTAGTAGTAACGCTGTTAATGCTATCATATATCTTGCGTCTGACTTCGTTAACGAAATCATACATAGTGATTCATCTCTATAATTCATTAGAAGCAAGAACAGTCGCTCAAGCAGTTACCGCGCGTACTCAATGCTACCAATCGCTGCGTAACTCTTATAAACTCATTCTAGCGCTTAATCTTTTGCCGTAGCTTATCTGTGTTCACCCGGACCCTGTCAGTGATCCTGTAAATATTAACCACGACCTACTGAAAGCCACAAATTTCCCTCTTCAGCAACCATGGGTGCTGGCTTTTCTGGATTATTCTCAGGATTATTTGGAAAAAAAGCAAAAAAGTCTACCAAGGTTGCCCCAAGTGCATCGTCAGCCAAAAAGAAAG
>Ga0307982_1004103_pt1 | contig 11539 bp, 9 predicted proteins | sample OrgLakmetagen989_FD_201847 | JGI IMG/M metagenome (GOLD analysis project Ga0307982, IMG submission 201847) | Saline water microbial communities from Organic Lake, Antarctica - #989 | ecosystem: Environmental > Aquatic > Non-marine Saline and Alkaline > Saline | place: Antarctica: Organic Lake... | reverse complement strand
TGGCCTTCTGGAGCGAATTCGCTAGCGCATTTGCAGCTCAAGTGCATTCTATATGTGCCTCTGTGACTGCTGTGTGCTTGTCTTTCTTTGTTTTTGGGAGAGTATTAACTAGACTAGACTAGACTAGCAGATAATAAAAGGGGGTAGACAAAAGGAACTAGCTCCTGCAATTGTAAAATCGCAGGACAGAACAACAGGTGGCGGATCCAACATCTAGCCCTGATCGCGTCGAACGATAGTACGGGCATTTCAGCACAAACGACGTCCTCTAGCTCGAGGCGTCATGCGGATGTCCGATCGCTGCACTACGAGGAAAAAGTATGAAGCTCTGCATCTTTTGCCTTCCATTCACTTACTGCTCATGCTTTCAAACAATCCGGCAGTGGAGCAGAAAGCTGCACTACAGCCACCATGCGCATAGCCGCCCACGGCTACCGGCAACGAAACGAAGAACCGCCTCCGCACGCACGCACGACGGAACTGCCAACGGGCCACTTGGCTGCTCGGAAAGGAGAAATCAGCAGCAAAGTGACAGCCCAGTCCATAGGCGCGCTTCCACGCTCCTGGCTGGGATCACAATCTCAAAGGTGCGCAGCTACTGCACTTGGTTCTAAGGCTCTGAGCACCAAGCTACAGCAGCAGAAGTTGGACGCCGCAACAAGGCGTTGGAGAACGCTCTTAGCATCGGCTCTTGTCTATGCTCTTCGTAGATTTCAGGCGCACAAAAGCAGAGTGTAAAAGAAAGGAATTGCACGCACGAGGGCCCAAAGCACGCTAATTGCTGGAAGGGGGCCAATTATTTACATAAGGTTCATTCAGAGCGCCGCTACACGTTGAGCTGGAGCACCGTGTACGGCGGCATCTGTCATCGAAGCGACTGCAGGCAGGCCGCGGCAGCGAGCAGCCTAGAACTGGCAGTATCCGCTGAAGAAGAGTCCTCCGGGATAACTTTCGCAACTAGGAGCACCCGTTGGTAGCACCGTGCCACGAATCTGGAAGACATTAGAGCACATGAGGCATCGGATTTTGCCTTCAAAAGGGAGCGTACCGGTCAGTGCGCACATGATCTCACCTGCAGTCCATTCTCGAGCGTGCGCCGCCAGCGTGGTATTTGTACACCACGTTACCGTAAAACGACTCCCGGCCACCGAAGTGCAGGTTCAGACGATATTTGCCAGGGTCTCCATTCACCTTGCTCGGAGCGACGAAAGCAAGCGCAAAGGGAGCTTCAGGGTCCCATCGGTCGCCGGACTTGCGTTCACCCTGTCTCTCGGGGTGATAAAGCCATATTCCTGCCTTGATTGTATCGTCGCCGTGGGCACGCATACCATCTGCCGAAATGATTTTTACAATAAGTGGAATAAATAGAGCGCTGCGAGCGAGCAAAACATAGGACTTGGCTGAAATGATATAACTTACCGTTGTAGCTTGCGTAGAGTGGCAACACCTCAGGGTGCATGTGCACTTCAGGATGGTTCAGGATTTGAGCACAGAGGGAATTGGTTTCCCGATTAATGGCTCCATGGCCAATCACTCGTTGAACAAGTTCCGCTACGCTTAAAGCTTCAAACATATTACCGGTCCTCTTCTTAACGACATCGAGGGGTTTGTTCTCAGCACGTTCGTCGACAACATCTATGTCGACGGCATCACTCATGGCTTCGGGCATCCCACCTCCGGAGACTTCTCCATGGCTCATCTTGATTTTGCACACAATTTCAGCAGAAATGTGTCAATGGCCAAATTGTTGTCAGGCCTGGCGTGTTTCAAATGGTTCGTCGAGGGGAAGTTTCTAAGCTGGCAAGGGGATCGATCGCAGATGAACGGCCGAAGTCCAAAGGATAACCAATATGACACTCTATACTAAAATATATTCGATTTGTAGGTGCCTGTGCGCCTGATTCGTAGCAGAACATTCAGAGCCTGAACTCGGCACCCGTGCGCCACGTCTATGGGCGTTCTTTACTCGTTCCGGCAATGTGGCGATTTGACGACCGGAGTTCCAGAGAGAGTTGTGTGTGACTGTTGTTGCTGTGTTGCTGTCATCATGTCTCATCTCCGCTGTTGGTTGTTGGTTGTTGGTTGTTGGTTGTTGGTTGTTGGTTGTTGGTTGTTGGTTGTTGGTTGTTGGTTGTTGGTTGTTAGTTGTTGGCGTTGTTGTAATAATAACTGCAGCGGCGCGGGTGCGCCGCGCCACGATCAACGAAAGGGTTTTATGTCGATACCGTTGTCGATTGTCGATACCTTGAAATGGATGTCGTGAGAGAGCGTGAAGGAAGTTTGAATGGAAGTGAATTAGAGGGTGGCGCGATGCGCAATGGCATGTGCCGCAAGATCCTTCGAAGTGGGGCTGCATTGGAGGCGATCGTTAGAAGGGGAAGTGCAAGAAGTGTCAGAAGGTGTATAGTTTGAGATGGTGTCGAAGTGTAGAATCTTGAAATGTTTCAGTCGCCAGTACTTTTTGACTATCGTCACCAATGTTGCTCTGTATGTCTTACTTCCCGATGATATTATGTGCCCTTGTCCAATCTCCTTGGTACTCGTCCGCGTTGTTCGTTGATGAATAAGAGAGAAGTACACGTCACCGTGTTACACTTTTTATGCTCTACCTTGCCGACCTCATGTTTGAAGGAAGTAACGCGCTGAATGTTACTGTACACTTCGCACGACCTCGCGGTATACTCGTCGTCGCTCAAACTTCAAACCATCGAAGTCTCCACAGCGCACATCATGGTTGATCTCACGTACTGCTGCACAGCGCTACAGATCTATGTATAGGAATACAGTACGTACCAGCGCTATCGTCATGTCATAAGTCACACATAAGTCACACGTTTGGGACCATAGTGTATGTATGCGAACCTATGTTAAGCACGTGCTAACATACGGCAACGTGTCAGAACAAGCACGCAAGGGTTTTTTGTCGTTGTGATGTGACGGACGGACGGACGGACGGACGGACGGACACAAATCCTTGGTAGGCACTTTCTGGTCGTGGTCGCATAAAACATCAACTTTTCGTTGATCTATTTTTGTAATTCGTGATTAATTATTTGCAACTTACATACGAAGTGGATCGAATGACTGAGCAGAGCAGCGTCGTTGTCCATTGAAGCAAGGGTTATTATCTGTGTGCCTCGGTTGAAGCGGGCATATTTCTCTTGCGGCCAATCCCTTGAGAATGGACTTTGAGGGCATTCGAACATGGCTTCATGATTAACTCCTTTTTTTATCATCACATTAGTTCAGCCACTCATTTTCAAAGGCTCAATGTCATGGACCTTGATAGGTACTATCACAATCGGATTCTTCGTTGGGCTGGCCTCGTCGCTCGGATGCCTACTACTCGGGCGCTGCGGCAGTTGCTTGCAGGTTGGGTAGCACACTCAAGGCCGAATGGATGCCCTGAGATGACATGGAGTAGAACTTTAAAGAAGGCCTAGAGTGCAAAGGACTACCGGTCAATTTCAAGGAATGGCGTGCCATAGCAGAGGATGCGTTGGAGTGGAGATCGTGGACGTACACAAAGCCTACGCCTCCTTCTGAGAATTGATCCTACAGGGTTCATGAAAGTAAAGATGAACATTGCATTACGCAAAAGGACACTCAGCCCAGTCAGACTTGTTCTGAAGGACTCACCAAAACGCAGCTTTATGCTATTTGTTGTTGTTTCTTTGCAATTGGGGAGTACAATCAATTCGAATAATCTAATCTTTACAGTAGTGTTAGCTCCTCTTTTGAAGCAGGCCCCGAGGGGCCGGATTTAGAAGGCTAACAGGTAGATGGAAAATTCAGATTAACTTAGATTTGATTGTACTCCCCAACTGCAAAGAGACAACAACAAATAGCATAAAGCTGCGTTTTAATGATTCCTCCAGAACAAGTCTCACAGGGCTGAGTGTCCTTTTGCGTAATGCAATGTTCATCTTGTTACTTTCATGAGCCCTGTAGGATCAAGTCTCGGAAGGAGGCATAAATTTCGAGTAGGACTGTGATCTCCATTCCGGCCTATCCTCTGCTATGGCACGCCATTCCTTGAAATTGACCGGAAGCCGTTTGCACTTTAGAGCCTGTGTGTGCGCCTGGTTATCATCGTAGAAGACGCGCCATTCACCTTTTTGAAACAGGCCTCCGAGGGTCGGAATTAGCAGTATGGCATGTAAAAATAAAGAGCAAAGCAGCTTATTATAAGTAACAAGAGACTTGCTAACAAGAGACTTGCTAGTACTGGAAGGGGGGGCAAATTAAGAACACATGCCCGAGTGGCCGTGGAATTGGTGGTGGCGCTCCAATTAAAAGCGGCGCGCTCTTCCGTCTTCCGCGCTCTGAGATTGTTGCTCAGAAGCCGCTCTGAGATTTTTTCTCGAAAGTCAAGAGAAGACAAGTTTTTAAAGAACTTAGAAAGCCGAAACTTCTGAGCGGAGTGGGCTCAAAAATGGAGAAGGAGTAATTAAAAAAAATCCGGCTCTTTTCGACACGTACTCCGAGGGGCCGAGGGGTCGGAATTACATAGGCAGTTCTTTGAGACAGGCCCCGAAGGGCCGGAATTAGGAGGCTAACAGGTAGAGATGATACTCAAAGCAGCGCGAACTAGACCTAAGGAGCTAATCAGGCGCACATGCCCGAGTGGCCATGGAGGTGATGGTAGCGGTCTAAAGTGGCACGCTCCTCAGTGCTCTGAGAGTGCAGCTCAAAAAGAAGAGTTTCCGCCCGCAGAGGTGGGGACTACAACGAAGTCCCTCAGGCGATCCAGAAGAAGAGTCGCCCACCCCCGAGCAATTGCGTGACCGCATTTGCGTGCAAGCTCCTGTCTGAACAACAAGGCTTTGGCTCCCAAAAAGCCAGTGTTTGCGAGCCATTCCCCGAGCAACGAGTCCAAAATGAGGCTGAGGTAAGAGGAAGCACCCCCGTGCCGGCCAATGAATGGGGCAAGAACACGGCCGCTGCGGCCGCACTCATTAAGTTCGCTCTCTATTGGGCCTCTCTGATCTTCCTGCGTGCCATGCAGCTCGAGGTCGAGCTTCTTAGTGTGCGATCGTGGTACTCTTTGTTGACAGCTCTTTGCCTTTTCTCCAGAGTAACCCCGGGAATAATCGAGGTGTTGTCGTGTTGTCGTAGTGTGAAAGGCCTTATAGAGTCTTGAAGTTTACAATGTGGTTGGCACCGATCAGATTAGATTAGATTAGATTATACTCCCCAAGTGCAAAGAAAGACAAAGGGAAGAAATAACACGCTCGCAGAGGTGATTTGTATTTGCACTTGTGGCGTGTATCTGCGCTTTCCAGAAGGCTCCATCTGGCTCTGGTGTCTTCCCTCTGATCAAGCCGGCGGGGTCTGAGTGCCCCGTCTAAGTCGCAATCGACACCATTTCTACCTGATAAATTTGGTGATGTAAAATCTACCACGGCAAAAAGTATCCTGCGAGTCAAGGCTGTGGAAACTCCATGAACCTAGGATTTCTCGGTTAAGTTAGCTATTGGTCCATTAAATCACTGTTTCGTTTCGCCTAGTCTATCCGAATTCATGCCTCACACAGCCCAACTTCGTGCATAGCCTTGTTGTGTGCATCTGTGACTGAGTGGACGTCAAACTTTTTGTTCTTCACCCATCTCTTGAACATTTGGTCATATTGCCCGTTGTGCTTTGCCATCAAATCGTCAACTTGTTTGAGTTTACCTGGCTGATTTGCAACAAACAATGCCACCATCTTGGCACGATAGAACGCTTTCTTTTTCTTTCGGACGTTCGCAAAGGCCTTTTCAACTGCAGCAGCGCCCCACTTTTGTTTGTAAGACATCCACATCCGATCAAAGCCATTTGAGCGAGCACGTTTTTCAAAAAGTTCGTCCAAGGTAGCCAACTTTCCCGGATCAACGGTCTTAAACAGTGCAAACATGCGGGCGCGCTCCTCTTGATCCTTGGTCATGAAAGGCTGAATGGGTTTTAGATTCACTTCAATAAGAGGCGATGGGGCTGGCTGGGTGCGAATTTCCTGAGCATTCGTGTCACTTGATACCTTTGCCTCTTCGTCTCCACCGGCGTTAGACATCAAAGCAACCCCCAGCCTCAGGAGGGCAACCGCCCCTGCAGCGAGTTCTGCACCGTCTTCCTCTACCAGGCCCGATGATGAATTGAGCACTGAAGCTGGTCGTCGACCGTGGGTTCCGCGATAGTCATTGTGGAATTTCAGCCAATCTGTGTTCATGACGCCTCCAATATTTAGATTGACTCTGTCATCCTTTAATTCGAATACATCGTCCATTAAGTTGGGCAGCCTCCTCCACCAAAGAGCATCCACCATCACCAATCCACGGTCATTCCTTCGCATTTCACCTGTATGCTGGTCTAGGTAGTCGTTGAGACCAAATACGGTCCCGCCGTCTCGAGCACTTGACATGGACTCGCCGTAGATATCTTCAGAACTGGCAGACTGCTGTTTTCCGTGCAGATCTGCCAGCATTTTGCTGATGGCATCACTATCTGCATTATCTCCTTCCTGTGCCAACCGCATCTTGTCCAAGGCATGTTTCAACCGGCGCGTAGCATCTTCGTCCAGCCTTGCGCTCAAATGCCGAATGGTGATCATGATGCATTTATTAAGGAAATTTTCAAGAGGCACTGAAACGGTACCGACCGTAGATGATTCGACAGACTGCTCCGTAGAAATGCAATTGACTTTTTCGGCACTACTTTCTTGTTTCATTTTCTCTTTGAAACGCCCGCGTTTCGCATGGGGATCGTGCGAACAATCTTCATCGTCTTCGCGAGGACGGTCTTTTTGGCCGAGAAGACTTGGGTCATCGTTGGTTTCTCCTCCGCCGAGAAATACATCATCGGCTAGCTTAGATTGTGGCGAAAATTTGCGCACAATATCAACTTTTGCAACAATATCGTTTTGTTCTAACGCACAAAACAGTTCACTGAGTGTTTCAGAAATGTTCGGACCTTCCTCTTCCGCTGCGAGATCTTCATTATCTTCATTGCTAAAACTGCCACCGTCTACCTCATTTGCTGTCAAGTTATTTTCCAACTGAGGATCAGAAGCGACGCCTTCAACAGCATCCGCAGCAGATGCATCTCCAGGTTCATCGCTTGCAATCATAAGCACCCGCTGATAGCACCGTGCCACAAACCTAGCAAGAGATGAGAGTTTTCGCCTTTTAGCAAGTTTGCAAAACCAAGAATTTAAACATTTTTTGCGCAGTTTTACCTGCAATCCATCCTCGCGCCTTTACCCCCAGCGTGATACTTGTAGGTCACGTTTCCTTTGAAATACTCACGGCCACCGAAGTGCAGGTTCAGACGGTGTTTGCCCGGGTCTCCACCTTTCTTGCTCGGAGCGACGAATGCAAGCGCTAAAGGAGCTTCAGGGTCCCATGCCCATTTGTCGTCGGATTTGCGTTCACCCTGTCTATCAGGACGATAAAGCCACATTCCTGCCTTGATTGTATCGTCGCCGTGGGCGCGCATACCATCTACCGAAAAAATAGTTGTGAGATGAAATGAAACACGAAATTGGAACGGGCACGCAGATGCAACTTCGTTAGAATAATGCTACTTACCATTGTAGGTTGCGTATAGTGGCAACACCTCAGGGTGCATGTGCACCTCAGGATGATTCAGGATTTTAGCGCAGAGAGCATTTGTTTCCCGATTGATGGTACCGTGGCCAATCACTCGTTGAACGAGCTCTGCTAGGGCTAATTCTTCAAATATACTGTCGGTGCAGCTCTCAGTATCAAGGACTTCATCATCTATGTCTTCGCCGAGTATTTCAACAAAATCTAGATCGACGGCATCGAGTGTTGCTTCAGGCATCCCACCTCCTGAGATTTCACCATTATGGTTCATCGGTCTCTCGTTCACAACAAGGGGCAAATTCTGTCGAGTAGGCCTATCCTCAAAGTTGATAGGGCTTCGCAGAGGAGAGTCTCACAGGTTGCTTAGAATATATGATGAGCCTAATAAGTCGATTGGATAACAATCAGCACAATGTTGCTATGATGGGGCTTGGAGCTTGGAGTGAAAGAAGAAAAATTGCACTAGTATGGTATAAAAAGAAAAAAGAGGGGAAAAACACACTCAGTAAATCCGAGAGAAAAACTGTGCTGCTACTAGCTAGTTTTATCCCGGGTTGAATGGGGGTAGTCTAGCTAGCTACAGTAGTGTCGATTTCCGAGGTGCGATGTGCGATGCCTTTGATAATAAAATAAATCACTCAAATGACTCGAACACGTCAACGCAGTATAATTCAGCGGGAAGTCTGTCTAGCTAGCGCAAGGCCGGGCATGCTACAAGGGAGGAACCGAAGTACATATATTCCCCCAAGTGCCGAAGAAACCCAGATATTTGATATTCTATTCAGCCCTCCAGGCCTTGCGCTACACTGAAGCTAATTTTGATCGGATTAGATTATAGTCCCCAAATGCAAAGAAACATCAACAAATACTGTAGCAAAATGCTGCGTATCGATGAATCCTCCAGAACAAAAATCATTGGGCTGAATGTTCTTTTGCGTAATGAAATGGTCATCTTTACTCTCATGAACCCTATAGGATCAAGTCTCGGAAGGAGGCATAGGTGTCGAGAACGCGCGAGATCTCCACTCCGACATATCCTCTGCTATGACACGCCATTCATTAAAATTGAGGAGCGTGCCACTTTGGACCGCTACCATCACTTCCATGGCCACTCGGGCATGTGCGCCTGATTAGCTTCACAGGTCTAGTTTGCGCTGCTTTGCTCTTCTTCTCTACCTCTTAGTCTTCTAATTCCAGCCCTTCGGGGCCTGTCTCAAAATTGACCGGATGCCCTATAAATGCCTAACACCCTGTGTCAAAATTGTTCACTTCCATGGCCACTCTGGCCTGTGTGCCTAATAAGGCTTTCCTTTTGAAATAAGCTGCTTTGAAATATCTGTCTGCCTGTTAGCCTTTAATTCCGGCCCCTTGGGGCCTGTGCCAAAATTATCCCTACTGATATGTCCAAGAATCATGCACTTAAAGCCGCGAATTTCCTCTTTTCGAGTACCACGTTAATGCTGCCGATATGTTGGGTATGCGCCATAGCCATCAAGACAACGGCTCAACTTGAGAATCGAGAGCGCCACTTCGATTTTGACGTACTGGTACTGGCAACAACGGGTTGCTTCTCTGCTGTAACCGCTACAAATTCAGTTTTCGTTGACCGCATTCCACAGAGGGACACGCCAGAGCATTAGGGTAGTCCCTGTATCACCAAGGCGCCAAACCGGCAAACAACAAACCGCCTATTAGAGCGAACTCTGATTGAACACTCGCAAATAGCTAAGAAACATCAACAAACACAGCACCAAGCTTCGTGTCGGTTAATCCTCATGAACAACACTGACTGAGGCGAGCGTCCTCTCTTGCATCATAAAGTTTGACAAAGGTATAAGTCTTATCTAAACTTCGTCATGTCACCCCCAAATAAATGAGTTAGCAGGACAAATTTTCTCTCATAGTCTCTGAGTTTCATACTTTTTTTTTTCTTTTTCTGAGCTCCCTCGAGGGGGACTGGATTTAGTCGTTGTGTCACAACAGGTGAGGTGCCACCATTCCTTTTTGCACTGCACTGCAGTAAAGTACCATGCGGCCTATTTCAGCAAAGACCCTTAAATCTGTAATCCTTAGCTACTTATCTACAGGGACTGTTTCACAGGATGCTGGTACTAAGACAATTCCTTTGCGCTGCACTGCTGCGCTACAGTACATCGTACTATAATTGTGTACATATGATGCGCTTTTGGAAGTCAAGTTAAGCGCTACAGTTATTAAAGATGTGATCAGTCACATTTTGACAAAAAACAAAACAAAGAGATTACGTTTGCATCAGAGTAAACAATAACTCAATTGCTACGGTGGCTGGTGCCCCATCTGCGATAGCCAGCGTTGTATCTGTCTGTGGTTAGTCAACCCGGAGAACCATTTCCCATATGCAGTTGCTAGCTCATTGCTCATTAGCCCAATTCCATAACGCGACCCCCTCGTCAAGCGAGCTAGCAGCTAGTGTCAATCAGAGAGAGTTCAGTCCGGCCCAGGCAATACCCACTCGAGACAAAGAAAAGCAAGTGCACAGTATTAACGATAGAGAAGCGAGATATCCTATAAAATCTCTTCGTTGTTTAAGCCCAAGGGAATTTTGCTGTTTCTGGCTGGCGTCAGCAGCCCCCCCCCGAGGGACGAGGGGGGCTAACTTTTAAAGGTCATTCGTGAAGCGAAGTGGAACTGAAAACGCGAACTCATATACATAGGGATGGCTCAAACCGTATATATGGAAAAATGACCTACGGTATATACACGTATATACGTATATACACGTATATACTCGTATATATCCACATACTACTGTAGTACTGTATGGCAGTATGAAAAAGAAGGAAGTGAGTGAACAAGAAGATTGTTCTCATGGCCAACGCAGAGCGTGGCTTGTCCAATAGCTCACCAATTAGTAAACGCACCGTCAACGACATTTTAGTTGAAGATTTTTTGCTGCCAAATGTTATTTTTTTAACCCGACTGAGTCTCCGTCCACGCGTTGTACAGCCATTGTCTGCGTCCAAATTGAGGTCTTCACAAGATGTTGTTCGCATGGTCATCAGGACGAACCAAAGGAAGCTTGACCCGTCTGAATATGCTGCATAGCTCCTTAAAGTAAACGACTTACTCCGCGAGTTGAACAATCGTTGTGCGCTGAGTTTGCGTCGAGTGTGCGTCGAGCTGCCATTCAAGTATACTTCAAGACACGTTAGCTACGTCGAGAAGTTGATCTGAAAGTTTTCTCCTCCTAGTTGGGCTCGATGTCGATTGCGATTCTTTTGAGCCTCGAGAGTTTGTTCTAGCTACTATTGGTCGCATCAGAAGTGCTCAAACGATTTGACGGCGGCTAAGCTCGCGCCAGACACCGTGTACACCGTGTTCGCCATTGAGAAACCTTCTATACGGGACTCGTGGACCCGTATAGATGGAAAAGTGACCTACGGTATGTACAGTATATACTCGTATATACGGGGACCCCATATATATGGGTTGAGCCATCCCTAGTACATATACACCATTGGAGAATTATTACACAAGAAGTGTAACAACGCGGTGCATGTTACATGCATTGAAGGTGTTGGACTTGGAGTAAGGGTACGCGGGGAGTGCGCTACAGTAAAGATCTAATGAGCACGTCGATGAATTTGATTACGAAGATCTTCGTAATTGCTGGCGCTAGACCGTCCAGAAGGTAGTCTCGTCGCCATATCAGCCGTGAAAGGCCGTATAGGAAATCCTTCGGAGGGGTCATGCTTCCACTTTTTGGGCGAACTTTCACCTTCTTCAACGCTACTTTGCGCCATGAACTCACCTAAAGCATAGACAAAAATAGTAGATCTTACACTGCGTAGTCAATTTGTCCAAATAGACGTACATGAGAGCAACTGAAGAGCACAAAAGCTCCTGAAATAATTAGGAATACAGCATTCTTCTGTGATAAGTTATTGTGATGGGGAAAGGCAGTTCTGAATTGGGGGTGG
>Ga0307982_1004102_pt1 | contig 11540 bp, 11 predicted proteins | sample OrgLakmetagen989_FD_201847 | JGI IMG/M metagenome (GOLD analysis project Ga0307982, IMG submission 201847) | Saline water microbial communities from Organic Lake, Antarctica - #989 | ecosystem: Environmental > Aquatic > Non-marine Saline and Alkaline > Saline | place: Antarctica: Organic Lake... | reverse complement strand
GGCCAATGCCCCTCTCCCTCCTGAATCATTCCGCACTTGCATTGTTTGCGCAACGCACGCGCATTCCCACTTCTGCCCGCAGCATTGGCTTCTGTGCCATTTGGGTTTGTATTAGTTCGAGTTCGAGAAGGTTCATCAATACGCTGCTTTTTGCTTTTTGCTGATGTTTATTTCCAATTGGGGAGTATAACCTAATCGAATCTAATCGCTGCCAACAAATCTCCATATAATCACAGAGAATACACAACTTAAAATTTCAGGGCTATTCTGTAGCACACCTATTAACGCCAGTCCCGTTTCCCTTACAGTCCAATGATGTACCTGGCTGTCTAGCGATTAGTTTCCTAGCCCAGCACCCTCGCATGCGTGCCTTTGATCGTGCTTAGACTTTATTTCACTCCTTTATTGTGTTCATTAGTGCCGACTTAGTCTATAGCATCATCAGATCAATTTGGATTATACATCCCCCAGTGCAAACAAAGACAAGGGCGGAAAAGGCACACTCTCAGAGGTGAAGCGCTTTTGCAGATGTTGCATGTACCTGCGTGTTCCAGAAGGCTCTATCTGGCGTTTTCCCTCCGATCAGGTCGGCAGGATCTGAGTGCTGAGTGCCCATTGTGCTTCACGTCCCAGGTACACGAGGCAATTATCCGGGCTATTTTTGAGACAGGCCAGTTGTTCTGCGGAGTGCGCAACACCCATAAATACCTCGCTTTTTGCAAATTTTCCGAGGAATTTGGCCAATGCCTCTCTCCCTCCTGAATCATTCCGCACTTGTTTTATTTGCGCAACGCACGCGCATTCCCGCTTCTGCTCGCAGCATTGGCTTCTGTGCCATTTGGGTTTTTATTAGTTCGAGTTCGCCCCGAAGAGCCGGAACTATTTTTTGCTGGCATCATTCAAAGAGCCACCCTTCGTACTAGGCTACAGGCCCAGCAGTTTAGAGTAGTATGATGGTATTAAACAGAGGTGAGCATGAGGCATTCCTTATATACGAAAGATTAGTACGAGAAGTCCCGCCGACTTGTTTGGAGGAAAGGCGCCAGTTGGAGCCGCAATTGGCCTTCTGGAGCGAATTTGCTAGCGCATATGCAGCTCAAGTGCATACTTTATGTGCCTCTGTGACTGCTGTGTACTTGCCTTTCTTTGTTTTTGGGAGAGTATTGACTAGACAAGACTAGAAGAGCGACAAGGCCACAATTTATCATCGTGGACGACGGCGGAAAAGCGATCATCTTTTCGGAATAGGCAACTCTGGTGCAGGACCGCGCTGGCTGGCTGAAGCTCGTCACGAGAGCGCCTTTCGGCATTGGGAAACCGCAGCTGCGGCGACTCGGTGCAACACCCGAGTTACATCAGAGGAGAAGCGGAGGTTCCTGGCTCGGCGTGCCAAAGAAACCGAACAACGGTGTGCTCTCTTCAACGCAGGAACAGACGCAGAAACGACTTAAATCTGGTTTTAAAACCATTTTATGAAAAGTCCTTAGTACTGAGGGGGTTTGATGTGTTATACTTCCTGCTCTCTAATCACTATCCTCCTTATGATAATGACTTGCGCGCAACGCACGCGTAAACTTCTGCCCGCAAAATTGACGTCTGTGTCATTTGGGTTTGTGCTACTTACTACTTAGAGTTCGAGATATGCTAGAAGTGAACTAATTTATACGCATGGGCTAGGTGTGCTCAAAATAGTCTAGTCTTAGTCTAGTCTAGTCTACTCTAGTCTAGTTAATAGCTAAGGCCACCCCGGTGCGACAAATTCCTCGCTTTTTGCAAAGCCAATGCTGCGGGCAGAAGTGTACGCGCGTGCGTTGGGCGCAATTCAAAATCGTAAATAGGTAGTGTTTAGAGGTGAGGAAGTTTGGACCCCCCCTCTCCCTAAAGTGGAAACTATTCATGAAATAAAATCTAGGGCCAGCCTTAAGTCCCTTCTGCGTCTGCTTCTGCGTTGAAGAGGGCGCGCCGTTGCTCCGTCTCTTGGGCGCGCCGAGCCAAAAAAACTCCGCTTCTCCTAAGGCGTAACCCTAGTGTCGCACCGTCTAGTCTAGACTAGTTAATACTCCCCAAAAATACAAAGAAACACCACTGTGGCATATAGCAACAGAAAAATGTAACCTTCAGAACAAGTCTGACTGGGCTGAGTGTCCACTTGCGTAATGCAATTGTCGAACTCGAACTCGAACTAATACAAACCCAAATGGCACAGAAGCCAATGCTGCGGGCAGAAGTGGGAATGCGCGTGCGTTGCGCAAACAATGCAACTGCAGAATGATTCAGGAGGGAGAGGGGCATTGGCCAAATTCCTCGTAAAATGTGCCATTTGGGTTTGTATTAGTTCGAGTTCGAGTTAATACTCCCCAAAAATACAAAGAAAGACCACTGTGGCATATAGCAACAGAAAAATGTAACCTTAAGAACTAGACAGAAAAGGAAGGAATTTGTGCCTAGGGTGCTCGCTCTGACCTACGCTTTATCGACGAACGCAGGGAATACTAGCATTGGAAACTTCCTCTTTGAAGTATGAGCTCCCCTTGCTCGCTCACCAGCACATAGGCCACCAACCTTTCTCTATGCCTCCATATCTGAATCATCAGGACCAGAATCCACAATATCCGGCAGTTCACCATCGTCACTTTCTTCGCCCATTTCCCCCTTCTCGGGGGCAGCTTTAGCAGCGAGCGGCATATTCAGCATGGCAAGAGGCGGCATTGGTACCTTAGCTGCTGTCTTCACTGGAGCACTCGCTGCAGCACCCGTGATGGTCGCAAAAGAAGCAGCATTGCTGCCCTGTGTGTTCGGCGCTAGCGCAGTAGTTACATTCGGCTCGGCAGTACGCTGCCGTTTGATATCGAGCATTTTGTTGACTGCTCCGAGCTCAATTCCTTGGTTATCTTCATCATCAATGCCACCTCCAGTCGTAGACCCCTGCGCCACTTCTGCAGGCCCCGCTCCATCCACCACTGCTGCTGTCTCTGCTGGTCCTCCTTCTGCACGAGGAAGAGGCAGGGTACGGGTGCTGGCGGCAGAGGTGAGACCGCGCGAAAGGCTCCCGGATGTAGTAGGCCAAAAATGCGGCGCAGCGAGCGGTAAAGCGCGCGGGTGGTGCACCATCTCCAGCACACTTAGCGCGCGCGTCCTCGCCAGTCCAATCGGTGCATCTGCTTGAGAGCTTAAACCACCATTATTGAATGAGGCTGCCCATGCGCCTCCGCTGCTTAAACTGTGGCAGGCGTCACTCAAGAGAGGAGCAAGGCCACTGCCACTCCCGTCTCCGCGAGGTGACTGCACCAAAGCGCTTGCCAATGTGATCAACGCACTACGAAAGGCTTCTCCCTGGCTGCCCACGCCGCCGCATAGAGCGGCACTCCATTTGTTTGAACTTCCTCCGTTACCGCCACCACCGGTCAAACCTGATCCTATGGAGCTACTGCCAGCGGCAGCATCCGTAGATGAGGCGATAGGGCGCCTCAGAGTGCGGTTTGCAGAGGTTGACAGCTGAGCCAGGCCAACGGCTACGATTTGCTCCACCAGTTGCCTCTCGGTTAACGGTAGCAGGGGCCCACATGTAAGCACAAGAGCCTCGAGCGCCCCACAGCAATGTGCCCCGCAGATCGCTGCTAAAGAAATGTCCCCCGCGCTCTTCCCCGCAACCTCGCTTGAACTGCTGCTGCCACCATCTATCATGCTGCTGCCGCCACCACCAGTGTTGCTGCCATCTCGTCGAGCGCGCTTCGAGTATTTGCCCATGCCTTTTTCGCCCCCGCTGCTGTGAGATGGGGCACCTCCAGTAGCGTCGCGAAATCGATGAGCGGGGTCCGCACTGACCTGCAAAAGATCAGCATCGAGAATATTTCACAAGAGATCTAAGTCAAGATGACGTCGTAATCAAGAGTTGGCTTCAAAATAAGAGCAAGCAAAAGAGGCACACTGATTATTACCGTCAGCGCATAGGCAATCCCGTGCACGAGCTGACTCAAATTAGGCATCGCCACCAATTCCAACGCCGCACCGCTGCCGAAGCTGCCACTCATCTGGCAGAGCAGTGCGCACGCCAGGGGTAGGCCTCGGCTATTGTTATCGTCATCGCTGTTGCGAGTGGTTGAGATGGCACTGCGCAGGAAGAGAGCAAGGTCCGTGGGTTGGGTGAGTGCGCCCGGTGCCTGCTGCGATGTAGGCATGGGCGGAGGCAGCGAGGGTTCCACCAATCGGCGCACCACAGCGCTCAAACGGCGCGCGCGACACATCAGAGGACCGGGGCAGAGGCCGGGAATGGTGAGGAGAGACTGCGCCAGATGAAGGCTTGCGTGCCTTAGATTAGGGAGAAGTGCGCGCATGGCCACCGCTGGAATGGCGCCGTCTGCATCGCCCACGAGCGTACTAGCTAAACTAGCTGCGCCACTGCTGCTCCCCTTGCTGCTGCTATTGTCGTTGCGATTACCGGGGCTGACAGATGCAACCATCTCGAGCAAGAGCAAAATGGCACCCACCGGCACCGCTCCGGAGGATTGGGTTGGTGCTGGCGGTGGGGCTTGGAGGGCAGTGGCGAGGGAAGCGCAAAGAAGCACAAAGCGCTCAGCGGCGAACAGAGCATAAGCTTGGGATGATCCTAGAGACACGGTCGCTGCAGGAGCAGCACCTGACGACCCCGCACTGGTGCTTTGCTTCTTGCTGTTGCTGCTTTTGCTGCTAGGGTCAAGAGTGGGAGTTCCAGACGAAAGGGTGAAAGGTTTCAGGATGTTGGCACGAGCCGGAGGAGGGCCTGCAGGAGGTAAGTTGAGCGCAGCAACCACAGCGCGATGCTCTCGGTCGACCCCTGGCCATACCTAGGTAAATGGGTTTTTATAGGATATGGGGGGAAATCATGAGCATAACGGAAAGGAGAAAGTGAAAGTGGCGTTGATTAAATAAAACTGGGGAGTACGTACTATCATGTAAGCTGTTCCGTGGGCTTAAGATAATACAGCTGTTAGCACAACCATAGTCAGTAGCTCAAGCACCTGTCTCAAAGTGTTAGCTGCAGCGAGCACCAGTCTCCCACACCCTAGCGTCCAGCCCTCCAGGCCCGATGACGATGATCCCGCAGGCCCGCCGCCAGACCCGCCTTTTCCGTCTTCACCCCCAAAAGCGTGTGTGTTGGCGGACTTGGGTGCGGGCAGTGTGGCTGGCAGGAGGCCGAGGAGAGTCGCTGCTTGGCGCTTGGCCTTCGGATGGCTTGTGACGGTGGTGTCGAATGCGTCGCCTGCCGCTTCTTCCAGAGACCACACAGCACTGCGCAGCACGCTACCGCCAGTAACTTGCACGATAGTGGTCAGCAGCTCAAGCGCCGCTGACGTAAAGAAGAGAAACATTGTGTTGGAGACGAGATAGAATAGTTAAATTTGAGGTAAGACTTACAGAAAGGAACTATGTGCTAACATCAATACTGACATGAAAAAAAACATAGAACGCACTACCAATAGCAATTACAGTTCTAGGAGTATATAGACAGGTGGGCCAAGCATATTACCTTCAGAGGTCGTGTCCCCAGCTCCCGCAACGGTGCACAGAGCTGGAATCAGGCCACTGAGGCCGTGCAGCAGAACACCCCGGCCTTCGTCCAGATCATCCCAGCGGTCAAACAACGCTGACAACACAGCTACGGCCCCGCTGCACACGCTAGCAGTGCTCACTTTTGTCACGAGCGCGGGAACCAACTTTGGCAGGTGCACTTCAAGCTGTGATGGCAGCGCATGAGTAGCTGCGACGGCCAGCTCTGCTAGGGTGCGCCCTTGAGTAGAGTCTCCAGGAGATGCAAGAGCACTACTTGTCAAGTTTTCTAGCCATGCCGCTGCACCCTTGCCTCCATGTGCAAGGGCCTGGTGTCCCACCTGATCTAACAGATTGAGATCAAGGCTCTCGGTGGATGCCGCTAGCCACAAGGCGATACTCATCTGGTCGTAGATATAGGGTTGCTTCAAGTGCGTGTGTATATTACGTTGAGGATCGTAATCAGGTGCCCTACACCTTGTATCAAACAGCTGCGACTCTGTCGCTATCTTCGCGAAACGGCGAGACCGCGAGCAGAAAGACGGCGAGACAGCGAGAGAAAATTATTTGATGAAATAAATGTACAGGGGTGGTAACGTTTATCTTGGTGTGCTTTCTTCTCTTTTTCTTGGTGGATGCTTCTCCGAACAACCGTACAAGCCGCGGTTCCGCGGCTCGTGAAGCCGGTTACTATCCAAGACATCAGCCATCAGACATCCCTCTACTCTAATCCTTAAAAATAAAGGAAGTGAAGAGCACTATAGCACCTCAAGTCCTCAAAAGCCCACATAATTTCATGGCCGATCGTCCGGGTTTCAACGATTTGAAAAGATTTGGTCGGAATGCCCCCGGTTAGTGCATTCAATTCATTGCAGTTTCTTCTCGAACAATGAAGCATTCGCTTTCAATCTACTCCTTATTCCATCGAAGAGATTCCATATAAATCTTCGAAGTCTCATTTGTGAGCACTTTTCTGAACATAGGAGAACAACATGCTCAGCATGGAGGTGGTCAAGGCAGCTTACGAGAACGGCAGTGGATATACTTGGGGCCCATTATTGCAGCTCCTCTTGCTCATATTGCTGTAACTAGCTATCGTTACGCTAAAACACCGTTGCAGCGCAGATTTGTTATCGGAGTTGGAGTTGCAGGAACTACTGCTTTCTCCTTCGTCATGCGCCTTGTTCTAATGGATCACGCTGGTAAACTTTTCATACAATTTTTATACGTATCTTGTTCTCTAGAAAAGAAAATTCGCAATTCATTTATTGGTAAGATCACCGCTGAATTCCTCGCAGGGTACGCGGGTGGAGCCACACCAGCGGTAACGGTGAACGAGCGTACGATAGGTGTTCAAAGCGATGACGAAAGGATCGCTGTTTTAGACCCATCGAGTAGCACAATTCTTCGCGGTGCTTTCAGAGGATTCGGGTGAGCATTTAGACCACAACGTGTAGTTCGATTCTTTTTTTTCTTCGTGAGTAGTACTGTTGCCATTGTAGTGACAGTTAGAAACAAGTCCCGAAATCTAAAGTGATAGTCACAGGAATGTTCGAGACGCTACGTATTGGTGCCTCCTACGTAAATGGCCAATTAAAGATTTCTGATCTCTAGTTGGCAGCTCGTGAGAAGTTGTGTACGTGCACTTAGATCGGACTTGGCGCCTGATTGCTGATTTAGGTTAGTCCGATTGTGAACTCATTATTACAGCAGCGCCTGACCGCGAGTACCGGTCGCGTAGTTTAGTGGATTTCGGAACGGAAGTGATAAGGAAAGCCAAATAACTTAAACTTAAATGGGATCTAGGTTAAGATTCACGCACGTAATTACGCGGGAATCACGCGGAAAGTGAAATTTGCGCCAATCAGACGTGATTTCCGTCACGGGAATCGGCTCAGAATAGAGTGACGTAATCATGGAATCTACTCGAAATTTCCAATAACATTTCGCACTTGTCTGTATGAGCACAGCCATGGTCCATGGCGATGAACACTGCAGCTGAAGGCGCACGCACAAGGCGGGAGGAAAGGGCGCGAAGAGAGAAAGAGAGAATAAAGAGAAAGGCAAGCGCACCACACACGAAACTTGAAGACACGACGACCCCCCACCACCAAAAAGAACACCGATTCCCCCGTATTTGCCGTATACTTGAGGACGATACCGTATATATACCGCACGTGATTCCCACGTAAATGCCGCGTAAATACCGCGTGAAGTGAATTTTTAAGACCTCGCGCGTGATTCCCGCGGGTACGTGAATCGCAACCTTGAATGGGATTAATTTTGCTTCCGCGTGGGGTCTTAAAAATTATAATATCTTAGTTTTCCTGGCTGTATTATATTACAATAGAGGTGCACCATACCTAGTGCTATAAGATAAGGTTTCCCGTTTACTTCGCCGAGTGGAATTGGTGTTGCCATGCACAGTTTTTCACGAAGGAAGAGATGGCAACTCGAGAACTTTGAACACATATAATTCTCAGCGCAGTGCCCTTAGGGCTAAATCTCGAGGGATCCTCATAAAGCCCATTGAGAGGGCAGCGAAATGAGTAGACGTCTCAAATTTATAATAAAAACGAACGCTTTTTCTTTTGTACAGTAAGCGGTGAGTTGTGAGAAGACGACTGTGGGGAGTGAAACAGTTGCACTAATAGATCAACGTAGTTTGATGTTTAGTACCGGCATCTCAAAACTGCTCTCACTGAAAACTGTCCGTCTGTCCGTCCGTCACATCACATTTTTATCTGGGTACATATGTTCTGTGTTGTCACGTCACTGACATCAACCATGTTCTGACACCTTCTCACGTCACTGAAATCAACTACGTTGATCGTGGCGTGGCGGCGCGCACGCCGCTGCAGTGTGGTATTGTGAGGTACATTTGACGCTGGACGCTGGACGCTGGACGCTCGACGCTCGATCTGACAACTGCTTAACACTTACTGCTTGTTGGCCCGGTGCCTGACGACTTCAAGAAGGCATCATCGATCATCGGCATCATTATCAAACATCGAACCCCAGCAACTATGCCATCATCAAGCTAACTAGCTAGGGATCCAAAACAACGTTTGTGCTTGTTTAGTCCTCCCAAGGCCTTCTACTTTTATAATTTGGATTGACTTTCAAGAGCTAGCAAATACAAAAGAAGTTTTAAGTTTAAATACACAGCACTACAGCTAGCCCAAATCCAAAGCCCCAAAAATTGACTTCAGAGTGCTCATATTCCAGCTAGGATTCAGTCAATGATTACTCGAACCGTCATTGTGCTCATCGCGAGCCTCAGTGTAGGGCACGCATTCGTCGTTCTTAGATCCATCGCAAGTGTGACTGAGAAAAGCAACCTTGCCATGCGCCGGAAGCCACTGAAGGCATTTAAGGTAAAGCTTAGCTCCTCTAGTTAGCACGCTTGGTGATAGGATGTACTCACCTTTCGGGCCATCTAAAATAGCAGCACTTTGTTGCGGAATAACCCTATCGAGAACTAGAGAGATAACGGGGATTACTTGGGAATTCGGCTTCACTAGGACTAGTGAATTCCGGGTTATTTCGCAACCCACTTGCTCACAGTTTTACGGCGAGGAAGCGCGCCAAGCATCAAGTACTTCGGCTACTGTGGAGTTGAACCGACATATACCCATCGACCTCGATTACCCTGGTTTAAAAACACTACACCGGTGAAATTGAAGGGTTGTCGTTGTAGCGGCTGCATACATATCGGGTGCTTGGTTGCTTTGCCTCACTTGAATTGAACGATCTATGCTTCTGATTTGATAGGTCTCCAGACATTTACCTTTTGGACGATTTCTTGTCAAAAGCTGAATGCGACGATTTAATTGATCAGGTGACAATGGATTGAAATTTGAGCACGGGAAATTAAAGTTAAAACTATCAGTACTAAACCATGATGTCATCAGCACTGTTCTCCTTCTATATCCTTTAGCTAATATGGATTTAATCGCCTTTTCCCTTTTCCTAGGCCTCAGCGAAGGACATGGCACAGAGCCCAGTAGCGTATGCAGGATGGACCGAGGACCTCAAAGTGTTTTTGCGCCTAGTGCCTGCGCTCGTGCTACCCTGCATGCTTTACGCCCTCGAGAACGGCATTCCGAAATGGGAGGTGCGTTGTTCTTTGGTGCCTAAATTATTCAAGTGTAGTATTAAAAGCTTTCCTTTCTTGAAGAATCTCGGTAACAAAAAACACCTCTATTATTGTCATCCAATTAGCCAAAATCGTATCTCCAATCAGGTCGCGCTTGGGGGACTGTCGCTGTGGGCACTGCTGGTATTCACGCTATCCACCCTCGGTGCGGCCTGGGCTGAGCAGCGGGGGGTTGCTCTGCAAGCACTTCGCACCAGCACGTCCACGACGCTCAACGGTGGAGGCTCCGGCGACCGTGCATTGGTGAGTCTGGGTAGAATACCGCTACGTATCGCCAATATCTGTTCTTATGCATCAAAACATGGCTCGAGCGAGATATTTCACTCATGGTGGGATACAGTGAGAAAGATCATTCGGGTTGGCTGTATATTCTTTTCTTCTACACACAGGTAGCCAACACGCAGCGTTTACTGAAATCGAATTGGCGACTGTTTGAAGCTCCCACCGTGATTCGGTAAGCGAAAAGTTGGTGCGTACACTACTTCTGTAGTAGGGATGAAGTGATCATATGATAGATAGAGCATCCCTGTAGTTTTGACCTTATTTGTATTGAGGGGTTGAAAATTGCAGATCCGTACTATGTTTGGACATCAAAAGGCTTCGCATACCAATTGAAACATACATATATCATTATATCATCGACACTTTTACCTCTCTTCACCTGCAGGTACGAGCCAGGGCAGGCTTTGGCGCCTCATTACGATGCTAATCAGGGCGATTCCAAGGAAGAAATGGGCGAGATGGGCCAGACCCTCGCAACAGTGCTCGTGTACCTCAACGATGTACCTGAAGGTATACACATGCTTTCTCCTCTTTGTGTGGTGTCTACAGATATCTTGAGTGAATTAGCTCATTGAAGTGAGCGAAATCGTTTTCTTCTTTTGTCTTGTTTATTACACCAATTTTGAAGCCTACTTTAATCCCTCCTTCTCAATGGTCATCCTTACTTGTTCTTGTTCTTCTTCTTCTTCTTCATACAGGGGGCAGAACTCGCTTCGGCCTCCTTGGCAGCGGCTCCATAGGCCCTGGCGGCGACCCCGATGTACTTGAAGTGTGCCCGAGCAAAGGGCAAGCTCTGGTGTTCTTTCCGGCTTCTGCGAGCGGGGCCTTTGACGGGAGGCTCGAGCACGAAGGGAGGCCTGCCGTGGCGGAGAAGTGGATTGCTCGCATTTGGCGCCACGAGGGAAGAGTGAAACCGCCGTATGGCCTTCCTGACACCTACGACGACGAAGTGGATAGCGATTGTGAGATGCGATGCTGGTGAATGAGGTAGCAGTTCTTGAAGGCAGTTGACTCTTTCAAACCCCCATCCCACGGAAATACAAAAGTTAAGACAAATACTGTTTGCCGCTCCGAATTCGTAGTTCTAGAGGTTAAATTGGATTGAAATGCACTCCCCAATTGCAAAGGAACACAAGCATACAGTACAGAGCTGCGCCTTGATGAGACCTCCAGAACAAGTTTGAGTGGAACTGCCTGGCTGGGCGTCCTTTTGCGTAATGCAATATTTATCCCTTAATCCAATTAATTCCGTGGAGGTATGAGCAGTGCACTATCAGAGAGCCTTCTTAAGCCGGTCGCCCCATAGAGGACCCTACGGTCTACGGTAATTCAAACGGATTACTGCTAGGGCTTTTATTGCTAATCCGTTCGGACGATAAGCTTCCTAGTCGATAAGATCTGCGCTTATATCGAGCCAGAAATGCAGTGGCATTTATATGTGTAATATGATGGGGGAGCTTATGAAGAAGATAGGCATGGAATCGCAAGTGGGCTTTCGGTGGGATCGGGGAACAATTGATGGCTTGTTCACTACTTATCTTGGGCTTTCTAAGCGGAAGGAACATGGACTTGA
>Ga0307982_1004101_pt1 | contig 11540 bp, 7 predicted proteins | sample OrgLakmetagen989_FD_201847 | JGI IMG/M metagenome (GOLD analysis project Ga0307982, IMG submission 201847) | Saline water microbial communities from Organic Lake, Antarctica - #989 | ecosystem: Environmental > Aquatic > Non-marine Saline and Alkaline > Saline | place: Antarctica: Organic Lake... | reverse complement strand
CTAGCTATATATATATGTATACGTTTTTGGAAATTAATTGTATATATATATAGACACATGCTAGCTATATATACGCTTTGATTACAACACAATTTAAAGATATATATCTAGATATGTGTAATTAAGCATACATTAGCAGGGCTCTGCCCCGCACCCCGCCGACTTTTTTCACAATAAATACACGGCTAACTTTATCCTAGTCTTTTTGCCTTAGAAAACACGTGTATTGCCCTTAGTAATTGAATGAGCTATTTTGGTAATTTTATTATTTACTTTTACTTTCATTATATATATCAAAAATACAAACGCTAGACATACAAACAAGATATTAATATATATAGGTAGGTAATGTGTGTGGTATCTAGCAACTAGCAACTAGCAACTAGCAACTAGCAATTAGCAATTAGCAACTAGCAATTAGCATTTACTTTTATTTTTGTATGTATATTTAATTTAAAAAAATATTTATTTTTACAAAACACGTAATGTTATTGATACTAGGGGGGGTAGGAACACTAAAAATCCACGGTATTTAGTCCTGTTTTATACGAGGTATATACAATGTTTCCAAAAACTGAATTAAAATCGCATATTTGAATTATTTTTACCGAAATTAGCAAATTCGCCCTTAAATATTATAAGTATTGGCCTTATAAAATAGTAAAAATCGAGCAAAAAACGTGATTTGCAATCTATAAAGTCAACAAACGTGTATGCACCTTATAAACCGGTGTATAAATCAGTGCAGTTTTACTGTTTTAACCATTCGATTAGGGCGGTTTTGCGAGTATTTTTTTTTAATTTCAGCTGCTGCACGCGAATAGCACATGCTACGTTTGCTATATTGGGTTTTTTTGTCGTGTTTTTTGTTTGGTTATATGATATATGCAAAATATTCATATAACCAAACATATTCATATAACCAAACATATATATGTGCGTATACATATACATATACATATACACATTGTATACATATGCAAAATTGCATTTATTATATATATAATACTATACATATACAAAATACGTATACATATGCAAAATTGCATTTATTATATATATAATACTATACATATACATATACGTATACATATATTATATACAAATACAAAATACATATACAAAATACATATACATATATTATATACAAATACAAAATACATATACAAAATACATATACAAAATACAAAATACAAAATACATATACATATATTATATACAAATACAAAATACAAAATACAAAATACAAAATACAAAATACAAAATACATATATTATATAATATAGAAAGTTATATTAGTAAAAGTATAATGAGTACAAAAATAAGTAACATGGCAGCCACTGGTAATCAGATATGTATATTTGAAGAAATATTTGAAGATACAAAAGCAAATGAAATGGTATGCATGGTAACATTTAATGAATTGCCACAATTATTAAACCAAACTAGACTACAAATTGCTAGATCGCATATATCCTTATTAATAAGTATTATGAATCGTAATTCGGGTGAATCATTAGAACAAAAAATTATTTCAAATCGACCAACATTAGGTATTGGGGCATCTACATCAATGGAAAAACAATGCAATAAAGATATTTCGCTTAGATTAGATCTAGATAACTATTATATACTTAAAACTTTGCTCACTATTAATTGGGATGATAATGTCAGTAATGTTGGTGATATCATAACAAACGAAATAGATGATAAAATGTTATCAGAGTTGGATGATAAGGTGGTTGGGGAATTGATGCATAGACTAGAAAAGAAATATAAAGCACTAGTGTTCAATTATGGTCAAACACCAATTGTTGGATTTTATAAATATAATAATACACCATATGATTTAATAACATGCTTGACCGTCAAAATTTTAACTCATCCAAGATTGATGGAAAGGCTAGATATAATATTTAAAATTAGGCCTATCTATATAAGTAGTATAAATAGTATAAATAGTATAAACAAACAAAATATACTATGTATAAATAATGATGGGAAATATCAAATAAATAAAATTATTATACATATTCAAGAATTTATTGAAATGATGCATCTAGCATTTGAAGATATGGGAACACCGGATATGGAAATGCTAGAAGCTGAATTATTCTTACACTGTGGTATTTCATATGATTTAATGATGGAGTCAGTATTGAATTTTAATAAATTTCAGTTAATTGATATGGATGCAAAAAAATTACTAGGCTTTGTACCAGATAAAACCATCACTAACACAAATACTGCTACAAATACTCTCACTAAAGATATTGCTAAGACACTGAATAATATTAAAATATTTGGTATTAAATATAATGACACAAATTTAAGCCATGATTTTGATGGAGGTAGTAATTTATTATTCCATGGTTCACCAATGATTAACTGGCATAGTTTATTATACAACGGACCCTATGTACCAAATAAATCTAATAAATTGATTGACAATGGTGCTGTGTATGGTATTGGCATATATTTAAGTCCAAATAGCAACACAAGTATAGGATTTACAGGTTCTAAGCTAGTTAACAAAATAATCATGGTCGATGGTATATCTATAGATAAATATGGTAATGATAAGGTAATGATGGGTATATTTCAAATTAAAGGTAATATGTCGAGATATAAAAAAGCATCATCCGTATATGTATGCCCGGATACAGATCAATTATGTCTAAAGTATTTAATATATGGTGATAGTAATAGTATACAAAAAATAAATGTGTATCTAGATAAGTTTATTAAATATGGTGCTGAGACTATTGTTAAAGATATTAAACAAAAACAAGGTATGCGTGGTGCAAAGCGTTTAATGGGTGAAATTAAACAAATGACTGCTAGAGATGGTAAGTTATATGATGATGGTTTAAAATTTAACTTTAAATTGGTTGGTGATTCAATAAATATATGGAATATTACATTACCAATGGAAGATAATTTTAAGGATAGTGATTATGAACCAAATAGCAATAACCAACCAGATATATATAAAGATGCTAAAAAATATAAAGTAGCTAACCTAGAAATTGAAATTACATTTCCGGATAATTATCCATTTGCCCCACCATTTGTCCGTATTGTAAGTCCTAGATTTAAATTTATGACTGGTCATATTACTTCTGGTGGTTCAGTATGTACGGAATTATTAACACATGGTGGTTGGGTAGCTACTACATGTGTAATATCATTAATTCTAATGTTAAAGCAAAATATGTATAATGGTAAAGCCCGTATTGACGACACTAAATTAGGCCAAGTATATGGATATCAAGAAGCCACTGCTGCATATAATCGCATGCTTACCAATCATCCCGAATGGCAGGCAAAACCCACCTCTCGTCGTTAACCACCCTTCGTTAACGGCTTATTTATATAAGATATTAATAGTGATATTTTAAGATGTTTTATGATAATTATATTAACTTTAAGTATTAACTTTAAGTATTAACTTTAAGTATTTTTTGGGGTATTCTGAAATAATAAGTATAGGTTGCGTATATTTACACAAAACATAAACATTATATAACCATAAATAGTACATAAACATATTATACACATTCATATACATATGCATATTAGACATATTAAATATTCCCATATATTTACGTACACATTAGATATATTAAATATGCCAAAAAAGAATAATAATCAAACACTAGATGTTACGAATGATCAAAAAAATAATAATGAGAAGATAGATGTTGCAACACAAACTATACCGGTTATTATTAAGGAAATTGTAGACAAGTCATATTATCCATGTGAATATTGTAGACATCCTTATATAAATAAAAATAAAATGATGGAGCATTCACGCAGACAAGTATGCTTACATTTTTCATGTCGCACATATTGTACAGCATGCGACATACAATTGAATAGTCGTGAAAATTATACAAAACATCTGCTAGAGCCAACACATATTAGTTCAGTATTAAATATGCAATCTAATTTAAAATAGTTATGGCTATTATACACATGTGTTTTTATAATATTAGGTTTATTTTAGATTTTAAATAAAAATATTTAAAAATAAATAATACATAATATACATAATATAACAATATACCAATATACCAATATACCAATATACCAATATACCAATATACCAATATACCAATATACCAATATGCGTACACGTGTGGTAGCTAGATCATTTTATGAGGATGCATATTTGGGTTTTTTTATTCGTTATTATCTAGATTTAGGTTTTAATGAAGTAGTAATTTTAAAAGCGGATGCTAATATATTTGGTGGTCCAAAAGTGCCACAATATGCAATTGATAATGGACTTATTACACAAGAAGAGCTAGATAGTGGCCGTATAATTATTAAAGCGGTAAAAAATACAGGTAATGATATTATTAAAGAATATTATTCAGAATTTCTAAACCCTAATATAGATTGGGTATTACAAATTGATCTAGATGAATTTTTGGTTATTGATACTAAAGAATATCCAGGTGGCATAAATGAATATATTGAAAGAACTAAACAACGTTTGTATGATGAAAAACGTATATTAGACCCAGAGTATTTACAACAAATTAAATTTAGATGGTTATGTATAAATAAAATGGATGTTCGGTTTAAATCAAATGAACTAAATACTATAAATAAACTTTTAACTATAACTAACACGGATACAACTAGCCCGGATACAACTAGCCCGGATACAACTAGCCCGGATACAACTAGCCCGGATACAGATAACATGGATAAATTGAGAGAGACTATAACAAATGAAGTGGTGAAAGAGGGTTTAACAATGCTAGATTATGTAAGTAAAAACAAACTAGAAATGTTTTCATTTCTGAAATCATTAGCGGCTGTTAAATATATAACTAAAAATTCTAACTTAAATTGTCATTTCTTTATATTAAACGTTATGGATAAAATACATGAAATGGATAAGAAGAAACATGAGACAATGCCAAAGGATATAGAAATTAGAAAGAGGAGAATATATACAATATTAGATGATCAATTTTTATTTAAAAATATATATAAATCATCATTACCGGCACAATCTGATAAAAGTATGAAGTATGGGTTTGTATTACATCTTAACACACGTAGTTTAGCAAATGCTTTAACAAAATGTTTAGTTACCAAATTACGTGATAATAAAAAGATAACTAATATGAATGATTTCAAGATATGGATAAATCAATTGAAGTGTGATAATATATACAAACTAGCGCTAGATAGAGGGAAACATAAAATTGCCATTGATAACATAACAAATAAATTTATGTCATATTTAAATAGTAAAAGTTACTTTCCAAAAAAAATTGCATATTTCCATAATAAGTTTAAGGATAGGTTAGATTTACCCGCAACACTTAATATGCTAGATAATGTAATATCTAATTTACCTATTAAAACGCGAAATGCTATGATTGGGGATGTTGAAACAGAATGGGCACAATTACAAGTATTATGTAAAAAAAATGGTATTAATTATGATAACATTAAAGCAGTGCTAGAATTATTTTAGATTATTTTAGATTATTTTAGCAAAATATGCCTTTATTACTTTTTTGTATAAATTATAAGTATTGTTGATTTAACAACAATATAATACTTATAATTAAATAATTAGACGTATAATAAATAGCATATACAACTATTCAACTATAACTATTATATATATTGAGTACTGATGGCGTCAAATGATACTAAACCATATGTACCTATGTTATGGACTGCACATAAATCAATAAACCATACTCGTGTACAAGAGCTACTAGCAATGTGTGAAGAAAAAAACCAATATACAAATGGAGGTCCGGTATGCAACTATTTAGAATCTTTAATACGGAAATTATTAGTTATTGAATCTAAAAAATGTGTAGTAGTTTGTTCTAGCGCTACTGCCGGCTTACATGCATTAATGGCTTCTATGGAATATTATAGTAGTATGTCAAACATTAACACCAATACTACAGACACCACACATACTACACACACCATAGACACCACACATACTACAAACGCTAATATAGATATGTATGCAAATTATAAACCAGGAAAATGGATAACACAGGATTTTACAAGTCCTGCAACTGCACAAGGACCTTTGCAAGAATCAATTGATATATTTGATGTAGATATAGTTACAGGTGGTATATGTATGGATTCATTACATAAACTAGAAAAATCAGGAGAACAACATATGGTACCTGGTATAATTTGTACGAATATATTTGGTAATGTGATAGATATAGATAAGTATCGGGATTGGTGTCACAGGAATGGTGATAAGTGGTTGATATTAGATAATGCGGCAACGCCATACACATTTTATAAGGGACGTAATTCGGTAAATTATGGCAATGGTTCGGTTGTAAGTTTTCATCATTCTAAGCCAATTGGATTCGGTGAGGGTGGTGTTATTGTTGCGGATATTGAGCTAGAGCAAACAATACGATGTATGGTAAATTTTGGTATTGATAAGGATAAAAAACGGCCATGGTTACGTATTGGTTCAAATTATAAAATGAGTGATATTAGTGCGGCATATATTATTCAATATCTAGAGGATAATTTTGAAAATATTTTGAAGCATCATACTACTATGTATATAGATGCACTTAAATATGTTATGAGCCATAAAAATAATACAGCCAACACTAAATTTAGTAATTTAAATTTATACCCAAACTTTGCAGATCTACCAAATATGACAGAGATAGATAATGTTGATAATGGTGATAAGTTATATAAGATATCTAGTTTTAGTAATAGTGTGGATGTACAATTATTACCATCATGTATATTATTTTTAAATGATGTATTTACTGAAGAATATATTAAAGAAGTTAATACGGCATATAATATAGATATACGTAAATATTATAGTCCATTAACTAATATGTTAAATGCGATACATATATATGATATGGCATTATGTTATCCCATACATCTAGATATGAATAGTATTAAAATACCGGATCCAGATTTAATTAGACCACTGGATACTAATTTATATACAATTAATTTAACATATATAAATTTAGGTACGACAAAAGATGAAATACCGTCATACATACAATGGCCAGATATTTATTATACACCAGAATATGGGCGTGTGGCACAAGAATCATACCCAGGTGCTATATGGGAATGTTGTATAGGCACTGTATCAAATCCACAAAATCCACATGAGACAAATAATACAGCAAACACGAAAAATAATAATAACACAACATTATTAATGAGTGATGAACCATATTATTTGATACATTGTTACTTATTACGCCCAACCGATCCACCATTATTAGTGCTAGATACTAATACAGAAGATAATAAATACGATAATTCTATTAAACAAACACAACAATATTATGATTTAATAACACCAATAGGTTATTTGGGTCCTTCAGGTAGCCCAAGAATGATGAGGCATTTATCCGAAGCTTTTAATGATAAGTTTGCGGAATCAGCAAAGGAAATGGGATATTTAACACAGGTAATCCGTAGATCACCATATGCAATACCGCAACCAATTGCTAGTATAAGATGGCATAAGATAGCCAGTAAAGCCACATATAGTGTACCGATAGCTAGATTTAAAACAATATATGATTATATGGACGCGACAAGTTCTAGCCAGAGACGTGCTATAAATAAGGCAAAAAAAACGGGTTTAGAATTTACAATTGAGAATTATAAATATGATTGGGAAGATGATTCAGCATCCCAAAGATTAATTAATATGTATAATAATACTATTAGACGTATAAGTGCAAATACATCGTATCAATTTACAGATGCGTATTTTAGTTATTTGGGTAAATTGGAAGATAAGTACCCGGGTTCAGTATATTTGTCACAGGTATTTATGCCATCTATATCCCAATTACCAATTAATAATAATAATCCTATAGCAATGGCAATTATATTATCATGGCCAACAACAATGACAGATAGTGATAAATTACAAACTAATTACTATCATTATCATTTAGGTGGGTTTTTGCCGGAATATGGTGATAAATATCCGATGAATTTTTTATATTATAAGGTAATAGAATATGCTATAAATCAACCAAATAATACAAGACCGCAATTATTTCATTTGGGTGGTGGAATATGTACAGGTGATGGATTAGAACAATTACATGCAAAAGTTGCGCTAGAACATCAATCACCGTTACAATATACTATATATGGTGAGGTATTTAATGATGATATATATCAAAAATTAGAGAATGAATATTTAGAATCCGGATTGAGTAAACATAAGAGCATATGTACAAATGGCAATGCTAGACGTAATAACGGTAATAGTAGTAGCCATAGTAACAATAACAATGACAATATAGATAGTAGCAAGAAAGATATATATAGAAAGCGTGCAAAAAAATATAAGTACTTTCCAGTATATAAGGAAAATGATAATGGAATATAGCTAGCTAGCTAGCTAGCTATTAAGGTCTATCTAGCTAATATGAGTTAGCTAGTTAGTATATAAGCTAGATAGTATGTGGTATAGTTTGTAAAATATCGGTTGTAACCCAAGAATAGGTATGGCTATGGTATAATAATGCATTATATGGATTAGATTGATTAGGCATAATAAGTGTATTAATAAGATAGCTAGGTGTTATCTTATCATTAGTTAGTTTTTCAATAATATAGTCAGATGGTATCCAACTTTTGTAGAAATATGTTAAAATGTTACGTATTTGATAAGAATCGGAATGGGTAAATTTAAAATGGTGATCAATACGCCCAGGTCTAATAAATGCGGGATCTATTTCATCAATATGATTTGTTGTAGCAATGACAATACATCCGGATAAGAAACAATAACCATCTAGAATATCTAGCATTTTTTGTAATTTAAATAGCCTGTCTTCTTCCCTACTAGTTTGCAATATTGATTTTTTATTATCAATTATATTTACACTATTCGTATTTATGCCGTTCATGCCATTTGCGCCATTCGTGCCACCCATACCACTCATGTTATTATTAGTGGTTGGTGGTAATTTATTACCAATATAATAAGCACTATCATGGTCAATATCAGAGTCGTTATCATAGTCGGAATCATATTGTATGTTATCTGATTTGTTGCGTTTCCGAAATAGTGGTATTGTATCTATTTCTTCTATTAAAATAATTGAGTTTACAATATTGCGAAAACGTTGTGAAAAATCATTATTGTCAAAGAATTCAGGATCAATACGGTATATATCACGTCGGTATTCATTAGCAATAGCATATGCAATGCTAGATTTGCCACAACCAGGAGTGCCACTAAATAGAAATGCAGTTTTATAAGATTGGCCTTTGATTGCATAATCTTTTTCATTGTTTATAAAATGGTTAATATGAGTTGGTATAAAAGTTTCCATAGTTTTTGATAGGAATATATTGCTAAAGTTTTTACGAAGTGTAATGTTATATTTATCCCAATTAGTATTGGGTGACCGTATTGTTGAATTATAACTATACAAGTGATATGATGACTTTTTTTGTTTTAGTTCTGCGGTATATGTGGTGCATACAGATATAAAATATTCAACAATCATTTTACTAGAACCATAAATAATATATTGATATAAAGTATTTATAGAACCATTTATGGACTCAGTATTGGAGTCAATGCGTTGGATATATATAATATCATTTGATGTGTTATGTTTGGTATCTGTGTATGCATTAATACCGTGTGTTTTATTGAAGTAAAATGATATATATTCATAATTTGCAAGGGTTATGCAACCGGTATTATGGTTATTATTGGTATTATTATTGGTATTATTATTGGTATTATTAATATCATCAAAAAGTTCGTTAGTTAATAGATTAATTTCCATAATAGTAGTAGACATAGTATTTTTATTATTTCTAATTATGTAGTTTATATATTCACTTAAGTCACGATATAATACATTTTCATAAGTACCATATTTTATAAGTGAACTAACATTAAGCCTTCTGTAATGATTAGGTATTAATTGTACAATATCAATAGTTGGTGTAGTTTTATTTTTGTTAATGTATTCGGTAATATCTATAATAATATTTACGATAGGTGAAAATAACATAATAAATAGTCTAGATAAGGATATATCAGAAATAATCATAAGCTGTGTTAGTGCAGTCGCAATTATTATAATATGTTTTCTAAAAATATCAAATATAGTTTGTTTTGTTGTGCCATTTTTAGGTGTAGATGACATGATGTATTTGTTATTATATTTGTTATTATGTATTTGATTACTAGTATGTGTATGTTCTTGTAATATTTGTACAAATGTATAATGTATTTATTAAATGCAATTTTAATGTAATTAATATTATAATTATAATAAATATAACTAGCCACTATAAATAGCCACTATAACTAGCCACTATAACTAGCCACTATAACTATAACTAGTTAAATATATATTCACTTAAAATGTCATCAAAAAAACAATCATCAGTAACTAAAACAAAACCCAATATGCTTATGTTATATTGGCGCAAAAGTAACATATATATGCGTTCTTTAATTGTGTTTGCCCTATTATCTACATTAGCATTAATTATTTTTGGTATAGTTAAAGCGGTTGATACTAATAAACATACTCACTCCAGTAGCGGCGGTAGTGGTAGTGGTTTTCCGGGAATACCAAAAGGTGTGATAAAGGCAGCATGGTCTAGTATAATTGGTTGTGGTGAAGGTGAATTTGATATAATATCTCTAGCATCAGCATTACCGGCTAACTATAGTGTTTCATATAACGATTTTTTCACGAAAACAATAAATGGTACGTATAAAAAGGATATGTCGAAACGTTCAAAGACTAGATATGTTATATCGATTGGTGGAAGTAATGCAACACCAGATGGTTGGAAATCATTTATAGAAAAATTATTATCGCAGGGTGGTATTATGGATTTTATGAATGCATGTAAATGTTACGGTATTGTGGGTGTTGATTGGGATCTAGAAGGTACAGATGCTTCAATGGTGCCAGATATAATTAAAATTAATAGGGCATTGAAATCAGCAGATAAAAACTTTATAGTTATATTAACCATATTATTAGGGTCAACAACAACATTTGCCCCTATGATACCTGAACATGATACTTACGACTATCTAGCATTAATGTTATATAATGGTGGGATGTATACAGCAGATGGTACAGGCGCAGGTTGCGATTGGGATGGATGGGCTGAATTAATATGTAGTCGAGGAACGGCAGGGTGTGGTATGCCATTACGTGAACCCAAGGAGAAATATGCAGCAGATGCTAACTTATCTAGCGTTCAACCTAATAAAGTATTATTAGGACTTATTATAGATACGACCGGACCACGATTAAATAAAGTAGTCCAAGATAGGGCAGATGCTCTCATAAAACAATATGGGGCAGCAGGTGTATTTATATGGGTATTGCCGGGTTGGCAAAGACCATCAGAGAATATCCCGGAATTAAGGGCGTTAGGCTATACTAAAATTGGGGATTGCTCGACTTCAAATACATGTCCATTGCCGGAAAAGCCGTGTGTGCATGGTAGCGAATGTG
>Ga0307982_1004098_pt1 | contig 11543 bp, 28 predicted proteins | sample OrgLakmetagen989_FD_201847 | JGI IMG/M metagenome (GOLD analysis project Ga0307982, IMG submission 201847) | Saline water microbial communities from Organic Lake, Antarctica - #989 | ecosystem: Environmental > Aquatic > Non-marine Saline and Alkaline > Saline | place: Antarctica: Organic Lake... | reverse complement strand
GCAGCGAGCAGCGCAACTAGTGACAACTAGCAGCGAGCAGCGAGCAGCAGCAGCAGCAGCAGCGCAGCGAGCAGCGCAACTAGTGACAACTAGCAGCGAGCAGCAACGCCGCGAGCAGCCATCCTTGGAATTTTCACAGTAGCGCAGCAGCGCAGCAGCGCAGCAGCGCAGCAGCGCAGCAGCGCAGCAGCGCAGCAGCGCAGCAGCGCAGCAGCGCAGCAGCGCAGCAGCGCAGCAGCTCGGGCTCGGGCTCGGGCTCGGGTGTGAGCGCACAGGCACAGGCACAGGCGCAGGCACCTAGCTAGGGCCCTAGGACTAGCGCGATGGGTGATTGTCCCACCGGTGGCACGCGGTGGCGGTGGGTGGCTTGTGTGGCTTGTGGCTTGTGGCTTGTGGCTTGTGGCTTGTACCCGCATACGCAAAAATCCCCCACCGGTTAGGGCGGGGGACTTTTGGGTGACGTGCTAGGCCTTGGGAAGAACCAATTTTGTGTAAAGGGTTTCCTTGTAGGTGGCGCTGAATGCTTCAGGGAAGAGTGACTTGAGAACGGCGCGGTCAACGCTTGAGGTCTTGGCGTTCTGGCGTTCGATAAGAACGGTGCCTTGGTAGTCCACACCGTATGACCCGGCGGGGATGACATCGTTTAGGATAGCCTTGGTATCGACTTCTAAGGACTTGGCAAGCTCTGACAATTCGCGGGCTTTTTGCAGGTTCTGAACGGCCTTGAGCTGGTAGGCATCGAGGATAACGGTGCTGGGTGCTGGGGCGGTGGTGGTAATTGTCATGTGAATCTCCTTGGGTAGGTGGTGCTATCTGTGGGGGCGTTTCCCCCTGCGATATCTTCACTATACGGTATGCAACTATGTCGTGTCAAATCGAAAAAATAAACTAACATCCCGGGCGTGTCGCACTTGGGGCATCCTTGGAATTTTCACAGCACCCACGGGCACGGGCGACGGGGTGCGGGGCGCACAGAAACGCCCACCCCGTGGGGCGGGCGCTTCCGGTGGCTAGCTAGGCGCTAGCTAGTTCCTGAGATAGTTCGATGCAATCCTCACATTGTGGGCGACATCCAAAGTGAAATGCAAGTCCATCCTGCAAGTCACGAATCTGCGCGATGTAGTTTCCCGTGGTGACGTAGTTGTCGCATGTGTGGCAATCGTAGGCGGTGGTGGTGGTTGTCATGGTGTCCTCCTGGACTTCTGTCAAGCGCGGTGCTTGATAAATCAATCTTCCCATATATTGTGTGCCATGTCAAATCGAGTAAATGCTAGGCGTTATACCCGGTGAAGAATAGCCGCACTGCTAGGCGCACGGCCCATACCGGGCGCGGTGCGCTATGTGGGCTATCCTGAGCGGTTACGGTGGGTAGGTAGCCTAGTGCTATCCCGAAACGCGCTAGGCGCGTAGCGGTGCGCTTGTCGCTCGCCATGTGCGTAGGTGTTGCTGGGTAGCTAATTGTGTAAATTGTCATGTCAATCTCCTTGGGTAGGTGGTGCTGTCCTGCCATTATTGCCTATATTGTGTGTCATGTCAAATTGACCCCGTAACCAACTACGGCCCCACCGGTTAGGGTGAGGCCGTAGCGGTAAGTCCGTGGGCGCTAGAACACGTGAGGGTGCGCATCTAGGTACTCGTTGAGTGCGGTAAGGCCTTTGGAGATATCGCCCGCGCCATCAACCATCACGCCCGCTACACCCCGCGCCCGCTTGATGGCTTGATTATCGTACTGGCCATCGAGGGTGGCAATCCCAATCTCGTTGTGTAGGGCCAGCAGCTTCTCGCTCATCGCGCCTAAGCGTGTAGCCAATTCCACTATGTACTCATCGGCCACGGTGGCGACATCGAGGGAAGAAATTCTGGGGCTAGTGTAATCTGACATTAGGTGCCTTCCGGTTGGCCGGGCTTGTGCCCGGTATGAGCATTATTGCCTAGATTGTGTGTCATGTCAAATCGAAACATCTCGGGCGTGTCGGCAGCAGAAATGACTAAGCCCCCGGCGTGAACCGGGGGCTTAGTGGTGAGTGTGTGCGTGCTAGGCGGTAACGACGTAGCGCTGGCCTTTACCTAAGCCTAGCCCGCTACCGTATGCGAGGAAATGCGTCTCGCACATACTCGCCCACTGTCCAGCGCGGGCGAATGGCGTAGCGGTGAGCTTACCGTCTACCGTGGCGGTGGAAGTCGAACCCCACTCAATGGGGCAGATATCGCAGCTGGGTGCTGTTGACACCACGATGGTGGTGTTCGGCGCGGGGGTGCGTGTAGCCATGTCGTTCTCCTGTCTTATCAAGCGGTGTTGCTTGATGTACTCATTATCGGGCATATTGTGTGTCATGTCAAATCGAAACATCTCGGGCGTGTCGGCAGCACGCGCCGGAAATAGCTAAGGCCCCGGTGGTTAGCCGGGGCCTTAGCGGTGCGCGGGGTCTAGCCATTGACTAGTGGTGCGCTTAGCTCATCCTCGAACGCTAACCAAAAATCGGGGAGGTCCTCCATGTCACCTAGGGACTTATGGCACTCATTGACCCCGTAGCCGTTATCCCAGACTTTCCCAGTGGGGAGAGTGACACACGCCCAGTAGTAGCCGTACGTGTCTCTGCCTTCAGTGAAGGTGGCACCCTGCCTTTTGGCTAGTGCCTTGATGCTGGACTTTGTTGCCATTATGTTGTCCTTTCGTTAGGCTTGTAATTTTATTATATCATCCACGCGCACTAGACGCAAATTGACTAGCAGCTGGTTATCCCCCAAACAAAAATACCCCCGCCGGTTAGGGCGGGGGACTTTTGACTAGTCCGGGTATTCCTCAAGCCAATCGCGCCGGGCTTGGTCTACGATACGGGCTTGCCTACATGACACGACATCATCTCCGCACACTTCACACATGACTACTTCCACGGTGTACCTTCTCTCTGTGTAGTTGTTACTCACAGCTTATCATACACATTACAGATTACCTAATCGTGATATCTCGGCACGGCCCGGTAGCTAAGCGCCGCGAGCAGCAGTAGCGAGTAGTGATAACTAGCAGCGTAGCAGCGCAGCAAGCAGCGGCAAGCGCAGCTCATCCTTGGAATTTTCACAGCGGAGCAGCGAGCAGCGGCGTAGCGCAGCGAGCACCAGCGGGCACAAAAAAACCCCCGCCGGTTAGGGCGGGGGCCTTCTCGCGGTGCGCTACCGGGTGACGTGGTGGGCGGTGTAAAGCCACTCGGGGAAGTCATTCTCCCGCATGTAGTCCTCACCTTCTGTGGTCAGACTAACGTCTAGGTACTGGTCACAGTGGCACGCTACGGGGGAATCTGTTTCTCCTTCTCCAAAGAGAATGGGGTAGGCGTAAAACCCGGTGTCATCCTCTGCGGTGCCACCGTGCTCCCACGTCAATCCCCACCGTCGAGCGAATTCCTCGGCGTGCTCTTCGCATGAGTAGTCCATGAAGTCACCGCTATCGTGCCCCACAACATATGGGGGCAGCAGCTTCTCCGTGGGTGCGGTCATGGTCGAATCTGACATGATTACCTTCTCTCTATGTAGTTGATACTCATAGCTTAGCATGAATGGTGCATAATACCAAATCGACATAGTCTATTCTCGATTAGGTTATTTAGACAATGTGTGCCATACTTGTATCACACCGCAACACACCAACTACATAGAGAAAGAGGACGACATGGCAAAGTTCAGCATCACTCAGACAGTGGAGTATTCCGCCGAAGAAATCGAAGCCGATACTCAGGAAGACGCGATGGAGATTTACTGGAGGAACCAGGAATCTTATTACGTCGGTGTAGTGGAAGAGACCATCGAAGAGGAAGAGGAAGAGGAGTAGAGATAGAAAAAAGGGGGGGGGGCTGAAAAGTCCCCCCTTTTTTGTGCCCGGTGTGATTTGACAGTGTGGCATGCAGCTGGTATCTTGTAACACAACAACAACAACAGGGAGAAATCATGACCAGAAAAACAGCAGTAATTATCAGGACTAACCACGTCATCGAAGTCATCGACATCGGGGACAACGCACTTGGCAAGCTCCAAGGCGCCGTGGGTGGATATGTGCAAGCTATCGACCTAAGCGACACTGTGACAATGTGGCTAAACGAAGAAGGAAAGCTCACTGGGCTACCGCACAACCTACTCGGTCAAATGCACTGGGATAAGGCGTTCGGCCCCGACACGGATACCGTGATGGGCGACGTAGTCTTCACCGGTGGCGTAGACGATGAGGGTGACACTGTGGGACTCACTGAGCGCCAGCTGAGTGACCTAACCGCGATAGCAGTACTTTAGACCCGCGCAGCAAAAAACCCCCCGGCAAGCGCTGGGGGGTTTTTGCTTGCAGCTGTGCTGTGAAAATTCCAAGGACTAGGGGCGAACTTCTACCTTCGTGTCAGCAAAGAGAGTTGCGAGAACTTTTTCGTCGGTGCAACTTCCCAACAACTTCTTGTCCTCCATAAAACTCTCTAGCGCAGCTTTCGTGCCCGTGCTCATCCACCCGCGGTTATCTCCTCCGGCGGATAGATATCCCAGCTCAATCAATCTAATCTGCGTAAGACCCACTGACCGCGAGTTGCGCTCAAAGCTCTCGAACTGAATCTTCTCGCATGTCACTACAAGGCCGGGTTGTGTCAGTGCTGTAGGCGCAGGGGCGGGCTTAGACGTTACCTTTATCGGCTCATCGGGTGCGCCGTGAGTGTCTGACTTGCGCTTGACTTCTTTATACTCGGTTTCCATCATGCTGACCATCTTCTCCTCGGGCTTATCTGTTGGTTCTTTGTCCTCGGTCATCTTGTTGCTCCTTTGTTAGGTGGGACTCCTCCCAGTATACGCGTAGCTCTGCAGCTCTATCGGCAGCTCCTTGGTATTTTCACACTGACCCCAAACAAAAAACCCCCCGCAGCACGGGGGGCTTCTTTAGTTCTAGGGCTATGCTCTTGCGAGTTCTTTTTCCCGCTCCTTGTCCCGCGTAACACTCATCACATTGCGAACTACACCCTCGCCTTCCTTTAGAAAATCATTCCTAAGCTGAGCCGCGGATGTTTCAGAGGGGGTGGGAACGTAGTTCACAAAAATAGCTCTGTCGGATACTCTCCGCCACTGAACCGCGTAGACTTTGACTTCTTCCATAAGCTCCTCCTGTTGTGTTGTGTTGTGTTGTGTTGTGTTTTAGTCCCGCGCTGTTTCGACTTGGTGCATGTCGCTCCACACATCTGTCAGGGCGTGAGTGAACTTCGGCCCCCGCGTGCCATACATTTGGTTCTTGTAGTTTGTGTATGTCATGTCCTGAATGCCTTTGGCGACCCAGCTCGCAAAAACTTTTCGCTCGACTTCTACCCGTATCGGGTAGTCGTTGTCCGGTGTGTGTTGGATTACTTCCCCCGCAAAATCTGCGATAGGCAGCAGCGACTCGTAATCTCGCCCCCGCACAACAATAATGTCTGGCTCCGCGTAATGCGTTACTGCGCTAACGAACCCTGTTTCTGTAAATACCCACATACTTTTTGTTCCTTTCCTTACGTTAGTTTTCTCGTGACGAGAGAATTGCGGATGCCACTGCGATACCGGCAAGCGCTATCACAACATCTTCGTGGTTTCCTAAAATTGCTACCAGCAGCGCGGCGATACCCGCTCCGGCGGTGGCTACCGCTGTCCATACGATATTTCTAATCTTCATGCTATCTTCCTGTCTGGCCTTGTGCGGCCCACTAGCCGTGCGCTTGAGTCCCTAAGCGCTGTACGCGTTAGGATAGCTCGGCGTGCGGTTCTGTAATCTATGGCTAAAAAGATAGCCACTTGTTGCACTGTCCACCCACCAACATAAAGCTTGGTGGCTAGTTCTCCGTATCTGTCTTTTTTAGTCACTCAGGTAGTTTATACCATCTTCCGGCATAAAGCAAGTCGCAGCCGGTCCTTGGAATTTTCACAGTGGTGCGGCAGCGGCACCTCTGACAACTTTGGCTAGCTCGGCAGCGTTGGAATTGACATCTTCGTCTATGTTTTCTTCCTCGATGAGCTTGTCAAGTAGTAGCACCGCAAAATCTCCATGGCCCGCAAACGTAATCACCAGCTTGGTTTTACCATCGTTGGGGTCATCCACTATGGCTACGGTGTAGGGGCTTCCCTTAGAGTTTTTGTGTTCTTGTAGGTCTAAAATATCGACTGGCATCATGCTCTAAGTATACTGAACTCCTGTGAAGTGAGAAAAAAAACCGCAGCGCCCGAATGTCAGGACAAGCGCTGCGGTTTTTCCCACCAGGAGAAGTGAGCCGTAAAAAATTAGTTGTTCTGTTCTTGCATCTCTATCATAACACATAGGGGGCTGAAAGTCAAGTCGGTGTGGGCTATTCGCCCTGCTCCTCTGTTTCCTTCTGACTGCGGGCTTCTCGGGTGCGGGCTCGCCTAGTTCTTTTATCATTATGCGTACCGCTTGCCCCACTGCGTCGCAGCTCCCGCATAGCTTTCGCGTACTGGGGGTTCTCTATCCCGCGGTGTTTGTTCGTCATATGTAAATACTACACTATAAACTTGATGAGTGCAAGTCGGCAAGCGCCCATCCTTGGTTTTTTCACAGTGCGCAGCAAAAGAAAGGGGGGGCTTGCGCCCCCACTCCCTACTCGCCCGTGGTCATGAGCTTGTCAATCACACAGACTGTGAGCGCCCCCATCTCGAAAAATACTTCGGTGGCAGACTTTACCGCCCAGGGGTCTACGCTTATCTCCATGTCTGCGTGTCCCGCGAATGTCGCCTTGATGTCCATGTTGTCTCCTTTGTTGGTGTAGTAAAACTATAACATAGAAACTATAAAATACCTAATCGGCAAAAAAGAAAGGGGGCTTTCGCCCCCCTCGCTAAACCTCCTCCACCTCTCGCACGCTGACCATGAGTACGTCGCGGGCCATGTACGCCTCTACTGTGGCTTCAACTTCTTTTTCTGTAACCGTGGCTTCTTCGTGAATATCTCCTGCAAACATTGCCTTGATTAGAACCTGCATGTTGTTCTCCTTTGTTGGGGTGTTAGTACACTGTAACATGGATAATCTAAAAAGTCAAATCTAGTCCTGGCGCTCTCTATCCCTGCGCTCTAACGTGAGCCCCAGGGCAATCATGCCCCAGACAATCACTGCTGGCAGTATCGCCCAAGTCATGTACGTGTCGTGGAAAGATAAAAACAATCCCGTGGTGAGTGCGGTAATGAAAACATATTTCAGGGTAGTCCCAAGCATTGTGTTTCCTTTCGTCGTTGGTATAGGTACACTCTACAATGTAAACAACCTAATGTCAAGCTCTGCTATCAAAGTAGTTTACGTCTATTCCCAAAGTAACGAACACACCGTACTCTGCGTTGTGGGCCATAACCTCTCCATCGTCTACTCCATAGCTGTTGGGTTTCTCATCGTCCCATTGAAAAATGACCTCCGCGTCTAGTGTGGATACGTAGGCAAATCCGCGCTCTGTTGGTATGAGTTGTAGCTCGAGTTCCCAGGGGCTTTCCCCCTGCTGTACCCGCTTTTCTATTCTCATCGTTATAGCTTCTCCTTGTCGTTTGTGTCACCTGACTCTATCGTGTAAACAACCTAATGTCAAATCAAAACTCTCCTTGGGATTTTCACAGTGGGCGCACGAAAAAGGGGGGCTTTCGGCCCCCCTTCCTCTCTGTGCTAGTAGCCTGCGTTGGTGAGGATGTTCCAAACAGTCTTTACTGTTTCGTCATCCATGTCCTCGATGGCCTGCGTGTTGACGATGTCCAGGTTGTCAAATGGGTTTTCCATGTTGTCTCTTTTCTGTGTAGTTGTGTCGGTGTGTTGCTTACGTAATAAGTATAATGTATATAATCCTAAAAGTCAAATCGACTATTAGTCTTCCCACTTTCCGGTGTGGTCCCAGTAGTCATTAGAGCAATCCAGGCACATTCCTAGTTCCTCGGCGTGGATGTCACTGTCTACAGGCACCGCGCACTCATTACAGGGTGTCGTGGTACTTGGTGCTTCTATCGGCATTGTAGAATTCATTAGTTCTCCTTTTGTGGGTGTTGCCCAATCTTATCGTGTAAACAGTAAAATGTCAAATTGAGTGCGCTGCCCGCCTATCATCTGCTATGTCTAGTAGTCTTTGCTCTGTCGCAGCGTGTTCCCACACCGGGCACCCATCAGCGTGGGTGAACGGTAGGGGGTCAAGTTGCCCACAGATACAGTCGGGCACTAGTTCATCTTCGTCAAATATCTTCTCAATCGTTACCACTTGCTCTCTCCCTTGTTAGTGTCTTCCATGATGATGTATCCTTCATAGTCGAATATCTTGATTGATTGGTCTTTCAATGCGGGTTCTTCCACACACTCACACTCATCGGCTACATGCCAATCAGCTTGACAATCGTTTGGCAGCGTAATCGTCTTATATTGGGGCGGGTTACTGTCGTACATGTCGTCTTCGGTGGTCACTAGCGCGGTGGCGACGGTGCCATGAAAGCCGGTGTAATCAATCTCGATATGAGCTAGTTTGTTGGTTACTTGTTGATAGCGCATTAGCTAGTCCTTTCGTGTGGGTTGCTTATGTCATAAGTATAATGTATAAAGTACTAAAAAGCAAATCGAGTGCGCTGCAGGGTGTCCTTGGTTTTTTCACAGTGAGGACATGGGTAGAGAGAGGCCCACCCCTGGGCCCCTCTCCCTTACCCCACTCAACCGAACAACCGTAATATAAATCTGTGTGGTCACCACTCCATTTCTGAGTAGATGTTACCGGTGGCTTCCTCAATGACCGCGAGCCCTGCCCACGTGTCGCCGGGGCGGAGGTTGTGATAGTAATACTCCACCATCCTCTCGGCCTGCTCAAGCCCTAGCCCGCCTTTGGCGTGCTGCATCCGGTCATCATCGTGTTTGATGGCTATCGTGTAAGTGGTCATTTTTTCTCCTTGGTTGTTGTTGGTAGTACTTATCATACACAATACGCCCCCGCATGTCAAATCGGGGTGGGCGTGGGCGTGAGCTCCCGTTCCCGTACCAAGGCCAGCAGTTCGTCCTCGGGCATGTCCCAGCCTTCGTTCAGGTGGTAGTAGCACTCATTCTCGTGCATTACATGGCTCAGCGCGTCCATCGTGATGCCGTTGTATTTAGCGAACATCGCTACGTGTTCTTCCTCCGCATCGTTCTCTAGTGACGCCCAGTGGTCTTCGTCCCACGCGGGATAGACACTCGTCAGCCATTCTTCTATCTCCACCGCTTCGATGAATGCTGCCGTGATGTAGCCGTCGTCGTCCAGCACTCGGACTTTGATACACGCGAACGTTGAGTAAGTCCAATGCCCGAATGTCTCGGCGCTCACGTCGTTCGGGTAATGCTCTGCCAGGCCCTCCAAAATCTTGATGTAGTTCGACCAGCCCATCAGGTACTCGTCGGTAAGCTTGATGTCTGGCGTGGCAAACATCATCGTATGCGTGCTGAAAAGTTCGTCGTCGTGCCACATACTGTCCGACGGCATCGTGAGCGCGTCCTTAGCCTGCTCAATAATCTTATCGTTGCTCAGCCTGCCGTCATCGACTAGCTTGAGTTCATACTCGCGTAGTTTCATTACGTTGCCTTTCGTTGTTGGTAGTACCTATTATACACAAGACGCCCCCACATGTCAAATCGGGAGTTCTACTACTTTTCCGCTATCGTGATTGACCACAGGCGGTTCATGTGGTCAAACTCGTTTGCGGTGACGTGGTAGGCCAGCTTCTTCACTGGCGCACTCTGTCGCATAGCTATCTCGCGGCGGATATGGCGCTTACCCGTATCCATCGCGTTGTGGATAATTTTTTCTGCTTCACCGGTGTTCCCCATCGGGCCAGTGAACTCGATGAATGCGTGCCAGATACCGAACCCGTTAGCATACGTTGCCACGTTGTAGTCTTTGGTTGTGTTCATGCTGTCTCCTTTGTTGTTGGTAATTACCACTTTACAGCAGACACTCCCGCATGTCAAATCAAGCCCGTGCAGCGAACCGGTGTGAAAATTCCAAGGACCCGCACACAAAAAAAGACACCCCCACTTGGGGGGTGCCTTTCTTTTTATGTCTAGCGGTTGCGAGCCGCCTCGAGGTCACCGGCATACCGGCCCGCGTCTGCCCAGGCACTCTCGCCCTCGAACTGCTTGACCTGCCTGCCCATAAATTGGTCTACAACAACAGCTGCCATTCCATCTGGTGTAGCGTACACATCGTAGTTTCCACAGCTCAATTCAAAGACCATTTCCTGGGAAGCTGTTTTCTGTGTCATGGTGTTCCTTTCGTTTGGTGTATACCCAATCTACTATAAACAATCTATAATGTCAAATCGGGTTAGCCGTCCTCGGGGTACTGGTCCTCGTCCTCGTCCTCTTCCTCGTCCTCGTCCTCGTCACCGTCACGAACGACAATGCCGACCTCGTTGCTAGCGCCCAGTACGTCCCAGCCGTAGTGTTCGCCCAGCCAGATTGCGGCTAGCCGTATCGCAAAGCCATCGTCCCCATCGTCCTCGGGCATCCGTAGCCGTTCGTCAAGTGCTACGCTGGTAACTAAAGTGAAGTACTGGCCCACGAACATGACGTCTTTAGTATTTGCTATGGTGTCCAATTTTTTCTCCTTCGTATTTTCACACTGACTCTATTATGCCACACCGTGGGGGCAAATAGCAAACCCCCCACCCTTTCGGGTGAGGGGTTGCCGTGGTCTGTCTAGCCGTGGCCGACGTGGTCGATGAACCACTCGCGTTTCTCAAGGTCAAAGACCGTGTACTCGTCTGCAAGGGTCTGGTCGTCATTTTCGTACCCGTGGCCGGAACGGATGAGGTCCTTCCCAATCTCTGACGCGTCTGCCGGTGTGTCAGCTTCTACTGTCACAGTCACCGGGACTTTGTAGTGCCCGGAAACTACCCAGTAGGCCATTATCGGGAGTCTTCCATGGAGACCACTGAGTTGTCAGACCCAAAGGTCAGGCCAGTGTGGATGATGAGCTGCCCATCGGCATCCTCGTCCAGTGTCGCGTCGGGGTAGGTGGTAATCATTTGGGCCACAAACTTGTGGATAGTCATAGGTGTCATTGTGTTCCTCTCGGTTGGTGTTATACATACTATACATGACAAAGGCCCCGAACGCAAATCCGGGGCCCTGTCTTTTTATTTACACGCCTGGGGGGACGGCCCCGGCCAGGCCGGTGGCTGACTCGAACAACTCCAGACCCTTAGCCCATTCTTCGGGGTAACCATCTGACTCTACGTTAGCTGAATCACCGTACGCGTCTTGCAAAGCGATGAGTAGCGCAGTGACCACCGCATCGTAGGGCTTCCTCGCGGTCTTACAAAAGTTGCCCCCATAGACTGATGCGACCCGCGGAACTCCAAATGTTTCGTGAGAGTCCGCCCCGTAGCCATTGAGTCGCACTGTCTCGTTGGAAACTTCCCAAGCGCCCAGTGTCTCCCCCAAGCCGTCTGCAAGCGCAATGCCAGACTCTTCCGCGTGGGTGATGATGCTCTCTGCCATGATGGTAAACTTTTTGTAGTTGATGTCTCTGGAAATTGCGAGACCCATTGCGCTGATGGT
>Ga0307982_1004097_pt1 | contig 11545 bp, 16 predicted proteins | sample OrgLakmetagen989_FD_201847 | JGI IMG/M metagenome (GOLD analysis project Ga0307982, IMG submission 201847) | Saline water microbial communities from Organic Lake, Antarctica - #989 | ecosystem: Environmental > Aquatic > Non-marine Saline and Alkaline > Saline | place: Antarctica: Organic Lake... | reverse complement strand
TGATGGACACCACGAGAGTAAACGATTACAACTGCTTTATGCAAAAGGGCACTCAGCCCAATCAGACTTGTTCTGAAGGTTAAACTTTTCTGTTTCTATATGTCACAGGGGTGTTTCTATGTATTTGCTATTTGGGGAGTACTAACTAAACTAGACTAGAGACTAGACTAATGTAATGCCGATTAAACTTCAGGAGTAATGAGCGCTGAAAGTTCGCGCTGCAGTTGCAAGACTCCCTTGTTTTCCAGAGAACTGAAACATAGCACCGACCACAACATGCACAAGATGAAGGTAAAAATTTGTGACCGCTTAAAAGGAATCAACAAGAAAGCTACTACGTATGGAAGCATACACTCAAATAGTGTCGAAATCCAAACCCGTCTGTATCGTAGAAGCATCAAAAGAGCGCAACCCACTAAAGTATTAAAAAAGCAAGTATAAAAAGTCCTTCAGTACCTGAGCATTACGACGGGGAGCCGGCCCGCGGCGTTGGGGAGCCGCAAGTCTGCGAGTTCTTGCCGCAGTTGAGTGACCCGGCGCACGAGCTCCACACGGTCCACCAAGTCGCACTTGGTTAACACCACCTGTGTTTTTATTCGTGGCAGTGGTGTGAACTCATGTAGGTAGTCGATAGCACAAAGTATCAAATTAGAAGTAAAAGCCGACAAGCAGGACGGAGTAGAAGAATATCGGTATGTATGTGCACGCATGCGTGCGTGTGAAGGTGCGTGCGTACGCGCATACGTACTTGAAGTTTGGGCGGGTCGGCCACCACAGCGGCCTGCTTGGCTAGCGCCGTGGCTACGGCTTCTTCTCTCGCGGCGTTTCCTGCACTCGTGGAGGCCGACAGCGCTGCTGCGACTTCTTTGGCTGACATGTCCTTGAACGATCCCCGGACCCCACCGCCGCCTCCTAATCCATCACCCAATCCCCTTTCACCACCGCCACCACCACCACTCGATTTGCCACCCCCGGAAGTGGCGACAATGGACTTGCGCCGAGCCAAAGCGGTAAGGGCTTTCTCGGCCGCCAGAGTAGTCGCTCGAACCGGGTCCCGAAGCACTTGACCACTGCCCTCTTTTTCTTCTTCTGGGTGGTCAAGGCGGTCCAGGGCTACCGCCGCAGGGAGTTTGACGTTGCCAGGCACAGGGCTCGCAGTGGCTTTGCGGTCGTACACCACGGCGAGAAATTCTCGGTCGCGCTGGGTGAATAGAAGCATACCGGGTGCATATGCAATGGAGAAGAGATAAGGCAAGTGGAAAACAAAGTAGAGCGCAAGAGTAAGGTCGACAACTCACAGTTACGGTCAGTCGCACAGCACTAGATTATCTTCATGCCTGAACCCACCCATGCGGCCAAGCCTACCTGCTTGAGGCCATGCCTCGCGTCGATGCACAGCAGCAGCCGCTTTAAGGGGCGAATGGTCGCGGTGTCTCCGCCGTCGCCGCGGCTCAAGCCCTTGGCGCCGTTGCGGTGGCGCAAATACGCGATCTGGCAAAAAAAGAAATAACAAAAGAGAGAGAGAGAGAGAGGTGAACGGAGCAAAAACGTCAAGGGACAAAAAGGAGAGGTGGTTGAAAAAGAAAGTAGGTAGGCAACTCCGCGCGCTAGATTCTTTCGAAAAAGCGCGGCTTGAAGATCTTGGTGCGGACCATGGAAGCATTCATCACCCTACATGTATTCTCAACCCTAGCTCGGTAGAAACAAACATACCTGGAGGTCCGTCCAATCGTCGACTTTTTCTGCAGCTGCATACGCGAAGCCTGGCGTGAGGAAAGCAACGTACGTAGGCAACGTAAGGAGATTGAACATGAATGAACGGCTCTGAGAGTAAGAAGAGGAATGGTAAAATTCATGTGTTGCTTACCCTCTCGTGAAGGAGAAGCACTTCGAACCATTTCAGTCATGTATGCCTTACCGTAGCCCGGGAGGTCTACCACGGTGAGCGGTGGCGAGCGGCCCACGCTGTAGAAGTGCAACTTTTGCGTGGCGCCAGGAGTGGCCGACACTCCCGCTCGCAGCTGCGGTCGCCGCCTGTTGTAAGGAGTGCAGGTAGTGAGCAACGGGAATGCGTTAAAAAAAGGAGAACGACACGAAAGGCACACGATGAAGATGCAACTTTAGACGCAAAAATCCACTCAATCTCCGACACGTGTCTATCTCTTCACCTCAAGTTGAGCAAAATGTTGAGCAGGGACGACTTCCCCACGTTGCTGCGGCCACAGATGGCCACCTCCGTGGTGGCGCCCCGGTTGCGCGGCAAATCCGACCACTTCCCAACGGTCTTTTGTGGTTGCATTGTTTGGAATTGAATTCGCATATACACGCAGTACAAACATCGATAAATCAAAGTAATTGCTTTCGGGTAAGCAGACTGGCTAACATCGAATGAAAGGAGTATCAGAGATGACAAAACGACGAAGGCAGTATCACCGAACTATACAAACCGACCAGAATATTTTCATTTGCCTCATCTATCTCTACCACCTTGCCCCCTCACACCACGTGGCCTTCTATCCATTCACGCACCGCGTATTGCGCGCCTACGCGGTCAAAAGGTGCCGGCCCTAACCGGTCAGCGTGCTTCTTCCCGCCGCTGCCCTTGCCGTGGTAGGGGCGGGTGGCTAAGGGTGCGAGTGGAGCGCGGCTGGACGACGACGACGACTGCGGGAGCATGTCTGTGGCATTGGCACCAAAGCCGATGGAAGCAGCCGCCGCGTCGGCTTCTGCGATTTTCTTGGCGTCGGCCTTGCGCTTCTGCCGTTGCCGTGCTTTGGGCACAAAACCTAGGTTCAAGCCATCCAAATGGAGCAGAACCGCGTAGTCCAACGGTATCTGGTATAGGTGCATGCACACGGCGCGCACGCATAAGCGTTTGTTTCTAAATAGACTTTCAATGAAATGCGGCTTTCACTAGCAACCGAGGAAACGCAGCTACCATAGAGCAGTTCGTTTCGAAGAGCTATTATTACCTTCTTGAACTGTGATCGCTTCGACTCAGAACTAGGTTCCGTGATCTAGAATAGGAGCACCCAGCAGAAGCGTCAAAGTTGTTATTAATAAACTTACAGAAGGATGGTTATGGGTAGTGCTCACTTTGACTGTAACGTCGGCGAAGGTTGTGGGTGATGGCACAGCATCAGAGGCAAACAAGCTAATCGATATGCTAGGCCGAATATATCCAACGCGATGAGCCAGCGGCCGACACAGCCTCAGGTAGGAGCTCATTGAAAAGATAAAAAGTCTCGGAATATTAGTCCCTTAGCAACAATGGGGACCTCGCTGAACACTAGCCCGGAGCTTTGCAGCTTTTCTTTAGCTTCAGCTTCAGTGCTTGCTTCAGTACTTAGCTATTCTTTCTTTTTCTTCTTGCTTCAGCGTGAATCAAATTTTTGCTCTAATATATTGTACCGAAACCATTGCTTGAAATCTGAAATGTAGCAAAATCAGCTCCACCAACCATCCATCAAGATATTATCGGATACCAGCACACGTGGCTCCGTGTCTGCACTGCTCAACTAGGCTCGGCATCGGCTCTCGTGCTTAGTCTTTGACGTTGCCAGGAGCATGGCTCGTTTTCTTCGTTTATCCCTCGCGGCAGTTGCTTTCGGACTTGCGAGTGAGTTATCATAAACAAATTGGTGATGATTTGATGATAAGAATTCGGCCCCGTGAGCAATCCGCCTAATCATGCTGCACGATCACGCGCAATGATGGAGGTCTTCCATTTCCAGGATTATCACCAATCTTATGACTTTTGTCTCTCGCAGGCGCTGGCATCTACCCGGAAGACCACTGGACCAAGTCGACGATGCTCACTACGAGCAACTTCGAGTCTAAGGTGGCCGAAGAGATTGACGCGGGCCGCACGCTCTTCGTGCGGTGGATCGCGTCGGAAGGCTGAGGCTGATGAAAGAAGCAAGCGCCAGCGTGGAACAGGGCCACGTCGGCGTTTGCAGAGAACGAATTGGTGAGCTTCGGAGACATCAACCTGTCCGAGCAGCAAATTCGCGGCGACCACAACCCGGGCGCGGGTAAATCCTTGACCTCTCGCATGATGACGATGATGTTAATGACATGCATCTCTTCGAATGACCAAATGCTTGAATTCGGGGTACTTTTAGCGCAGCGCGCTCGCCGTACCTTTAGTGCCAACCTCCTAAATTTTCGTCTTTTCCATTCCTATGTATTGTTTTCGACCACAGGCGGGTGGCCAACCATCAAGTACTTCAACAAAGAAACGGGCCCTGCGGGCAAGCCTTACACCCAAAAGACCAGTGATCCCATGTGCACAGAGCTCGGCAACGGTTCGTTTTGCTCATTCTAGTAGGGATAAGGAAGAGGCTGTGGTCTTTGTAGCTTTTCCTTTACGAATGTTTCGAATTTCCGTTCTTTTTAACGAGGCGTGATGCGAAGGAAAGAAGGATGTTCCCATGAGCGCTCGCCATTATATGCAATTTCTTCGTTTCTATGGACTGTACCTACTGCCACTCTGTCACTGCTGCAGACGACTACATGACGGCATACGTCGAAGAGGCTGGGAAGACGTCGCTGTGCTCTGCGGACTCGGGCGCTGGCTGCTCGGACCGCGAAAAAGAATTCATCGCCAAGGTGCTCAAAATACGCAGCTAACACCAGCTCTTATTTTTATTTGATGACTATGCATTTGAAGATGAATAGCAAAAATTTCATTGCTTAGACTGTTCGAAAGACGAAATTAACTTCTTTTCTCTCCTTACTTTCTTCTTTGGTGGCAGATGAAGCCCATGAACGCTGACGCGCTGACTCAGCAGCTCGCGCGCCTCGAAGGCATGAACGGTGCCTCCATGAAACCAGAGCTGCAAGGTACGAAAACCTGAAGCGCAACAAGGAAATCGTTTGAATGACTTACTCTACGTACGAATGCAGCTATGTGCCACAATTTTTGCAACCGCTAGAGTTCCGATTGTGAAGCTCTTTTTGCAAATTATGCTGCGAAATTGCAATTCTTATGTGCAATTGCTTTCCCACGAATATGCACTATTCCCACTCATATTTTCTGGTCGTTGCGCTGTTTTCACAGATTGGTTAAAGCGCCGCGTCAAGATTCTCAAACAGCTGCTTCCAGCCGCTCAACCCGCCTCTGGTGCTGGTGAGCTCTAAAAGCGCTACTATCAAGATCAATGTGACAAGTGCGTGCCGCGTGCACATTCGCACATCGAAATAAGACACGTCAATGAAATGACGCTTCTGCTTGGAACGGAAAAAAATGGGATATGCACACGTGTGCGTATCTGCTTAACGTTTTTATTCGTGACGGCGAGGCTGACCAATGAAGGCGCACAGGATTGAAGCGAGTAACACCCTCCCCTGGTGCTTCTGTTCTCTGTGTGCCAATATGACGTGCCTTGATTCGATGGCGGTTGAGCTCCACGGCCTCTTTGTGACAAATAACTTCGCTCAGTCTTAAGGAAGAAATATTTCGAGATTCATCAAGGATATTCTCCTAATTTCCTCATTAAAGTTCAATGGCCTTGCGCCTTTTACTACATATACGTAAATGCGAAGTATTTATTTTGACGGATTAGAAGCTTGAATTCTAGAAAACTTATAATGCCTCGGGAAGCTCATGGAAATCAATTTATTTTTGTCATGTTTAGTACTAAGGAGATATCTCGGGTCCTCAAGTAAGCTAAACGAATAAGGGCGATGGTCCAGGTGGAAGGTTGGAATAAATCCAGACACAAATAGCATGAATAAATTTAGTTCATCCAAATCAGATATCAGATGCCAAGAATTCCAAATGAGAGAGCCGAGTGAGGCAAGCTCGTTGTGCGTTTGTGGTTGTGAAGCCCTTCCCAAGATGGCAGAATAGTGCCACTTTCCACGCACGAGTGCACCACTCGAGCACAAACCGGCACCTACGTAGCAACCGCACCTCCCAGGCCTGTAGAAAAGTATCTTCCAGCGCACCTTCAACTTCTCATGACTAAAGTTCTTCCGTGTCGGCCACGTCAGGCGCGCCGATGCTCCGCAAGAACTGCACCACAGCGTGCTCTTCGCCGTGGGTCTCGCGGGCCCACCACAGTGCTGATCCTCCCTGTAACGTGGTGGCCCCGACGTCCGCGCCCGCTTTCACCAGCTCCTGAGTAGTATGAAGGAGGAGGGGGGGGGGGGGGCCACCGAGGAGAAAAGGAGGGGAAGGGGTGAAAAGAAAATGGACGATAAGGAAAAGATAGGAATGAAGGAAAAGAGTAGCACGAGTGGCCACAGCAACGACGGGAATATCTCACGAGTGCAGCATGCGATCAACAGCAAGCGAAGAAGGGTACATGGGCATATTAAACGCGCACTTTCTCGCGTTGTAGGTGTACGGGCATGACTTATGGTAAGCTCCCCCCCCTCTTTTTCTCGTCGCCTCCTTGATTCTCCCATCCTCCCTAGTCACCATCCGCCCACCAACCACCCCTGCGCTCGCTTACTTGAACGACGGCGAGGTGCCCGCCCCGGGCCGCTTCGTGGAGCGGGTGCCAGAGGTTGGAGTCGCCCTGGTTCACGGCCGCGCCGCCTTTCAGGGCCGCGCGCACCCCCGCCAAATTGCCCTTTCATTGGGGGCGGGGGCATTTGAGAAAGAGTTGAAGAGAGGGAGATAAGAATCGGGGGAGTAACAGAGGAGATGGAGGCGAGATATGCGTGAGCTACCAATGGACAAAATGAGTAGAAGTCGGTTATCTATTTTCGAGCACTTCGAAACGCAATACCGTCGTACGTCCAAAGTAGATGAAGACAACGATACAAAAATCCCCGAATCTCTTCAGAGTTAACTGTTTTACTTGTGTATTTCTTTTGTCATTACCTCCGCCGCTAAGCTGTGCAGCGCTGTGGACCCCGTGGCAAACGCCGCAGCTTCTTCCTCGCGCGCTTCGAGGTCGGCGGCTGCCTCCCCGTCACCGTGGCCCTCCACGCCCCAGTCAGCCTGGGCCGCCACGCGGCCTTCTTTCGCTTGCCGCTTCGCTTCGCGCGAGTGCGCCAACGACGCCATCATGTGCAACGGCTTGTTGTTGGGAGTGTTCTGATTGGCTCGCCCTGATGAGGGCGGAGGGGGCCCACCAGCTCTCTTTTCCAGCGCTTCTGCGAGAGCCCGCTCGGCTGCCTCGGGGTCGGGTTGAGCGTGCTCGTGATCCACGTGCTGGTAGTACCTGTGCATGGTGGGCGAGGAAGGGTAAGAGGAAAAGAAAGTAAGAAGACTTGGGTGAAAAAAAAGAAGGAAAAGAAGTGCAGATTGAATGTTGGCCATGCGCACACGATCAAGCACGCGCGGCCTCGACGTTGTCGAACATGAATTCGTCACACATGACAAAAAAGGAATCACATGATCCACGATAGGTGCATATGAATCTACAGCATCTACTCAATACGGCATCTACTCTGTCTCACTTGAGGCCGCCGCCGCGCAGGCCGCCGCCCTGTAGAGCGCGGTTGGAGTCGTGATGGGGGGGAGGGTACTTCATCGACTCGCTGCTGCCCTCTGGAGTGATTGGTGGAGAAGGATGGAGAAGGAGGTAAGTAGTTAGCAGCAAATGGAAGTAAATGTCGAGGAAAAGTAAACTCAACAGCTTAATGGACGGCATGAAAAGAAAAATTACAATGTTCTCATTTCACACTTCCTAGCAGTCTCCTTCCCAACCACTCTCCTTATTGCCATCTCGACACAACAAGCTTTCTCACGTTAATTAGGGTTTCACTCGTCATCATAACAGCGACGCAGCTCCTCGCACACACATACCGTTCTTTTGGTGGCCCGCGCTGTCGATGGGCTCGAAGTGCACAAAGACATTCGCAAAGAAGCGCCCTGTCAAGGGGGCCGGCCGGCCGTGCACGCAGGTGTGCGACTCGTACATGACCATGTCGCCGGGCGCCATGCTCACGTTCACCGCTTCGCCGGCGTGGGTGTAGATCTCCACCGGCCTAGCACACAAAGCAAGCAAGCGTTTTAGCCTTCAAACTTTGTATTCCAAAGAAAGAAAAAGCCATCATGGTAGTCTCTTTAGGCACACCTACACAGCTCTCGCTTGTGTTAACCAACTCAAAACCGTAAAACGTTGATAAAGGCTACTGCGCTTACCAGGGCTCATCGAGGTCCTGAGCTACGTTGATGATAGCGGAAGTCACAAGCGGGAGGCGATCCACATGAGGTGCCAGCATCTTGAATACGGTGTAATTGTCGAGAATTGTGAGTCGTTCAGAAAAGACACAGCGATAAGTGGAAGACTGGACCAGATTTCTCGAAATTTCACGCAAGTAAAGGAATTGGGAGCTAGGGTGCGACTCTTGTGATTCAGACTACTTTAAACCTAGGTATGTTAGGCTAGTGTTGCTAGCAAAAGATAAGGTGAGCACCTACCGCGCCGTTTTGGTAGACGCGAATGCCGTACAAGCTCGTCGGCCGCAGTTTCTCCCCCGTCCACTCTTGCAGCGCATCCCTCACTTCGTCCCACACCTGCGCTTTCAGCTTGCGGCCCTCGTGGCTGAATTGCCGGGCTTCCAGAGACAGCATCAGGGTGGGCTCTTCCCAGTGGTTGGTGTAGGTGTTCCCCGCTGGCCATTGCTCGGGCGCTGCTGAGGTGTTGTGCGCCGCAAAGAACCGCTGCAAGGCTTCGATGGCGCCGGCTGGTGCTTTAACATGCGCGAAGCCCTGCTCCGTGTAGTTTTGTTGGGTGGGGGGCTGCACCCGGTTGAGCTGCTTCCGCGCGAACTCCGAGCCTTCGCAAGCTCCTTTGGAGTACTTGGCGTAGCAACCTGCCATGTACTCAGAGTAACGCTTGGCTTGGAAAGTGCCACGGCGGAGTTCGTGGTGGATTGGAAAGGAGACGTCAAGGCCATACTTCATTACAGAGCCATCGGCCTGCTAAGAAATGGTGTGCAAAACGTCATTGCGAGAACTACTTGTTTAGGAAGAATGCGTACTAAATGCAGGAAGATAATTATGGTGCTATAGAGTAGAGAAACATGGATTGTACGAAGGAACTAGCGTAGATCGTCACCTCTTTCTCTTTGTCGTGAATGCCTAGCAAGGGAGCTCTTGGAGCAGTCGAAGGTTGATCAGCTACTACAGGAGGTGAGTCTGCAGCTGAACCAGCCGAGTCGGCAGCTGAGCCAAATATGGCAGCCAAGCCTTCACCAGAGAACGAAGCAAAAGCCCACAAGAGAATGAAGGCATTGCGCTGCATACCTAGCCTCATATATGTAAAGCCTCCAAAGTAAAATGTACGCGTGGTATCTCCCTGATGAGGTATACGAAGGGGCTGTTGAATGACTCAGCTGCACTGCGGGCTGCGGACTGGACTGCGGGCCGCGGGTAATGGGCGCTCTCGAGAACTTTGCTCTGCTTCTTGTTTGCTGTGTTGTCCTGCGATGAGAAGACTACACGATGATGAGATGATGAGTCGTCTGATGAGACGCGACGACATGTGATTTCTGTCCCCCTGTAGACCGGCACCAGAAGCCGTGAAGCCGTGAAGCCGTCCGGGCGTCCGGGCGGGCAACAATGAGCTGTACTGTCGAGCTCTCGAAGATTTCACAATAACCCAGAGTTACGAAGATAGTGACCCTATTCCCACGAGCTCATCTAATAGATGGGCTGCTGTAGCTCGCGATCGTCGAAAGTCGACCCTGCTGGAAAGGCAATTGATTATGAGCTTACAGACCTCAAAATCGAAGAGCTCATTGAGTTCATGTCCGCAGTTGGCCTCGACTGGACTGAGGTGCTATTCTAATGTCCTTTTGAAGAGAACTAAGCATTTTTCGTGTGATCTAGACGTATACTATTCATGCTCGTGTTTTTAAAGGGAATTCACTGTGAATTTTACCGTATACACAGATGGACCGTATTCACTCGGGCTTCAACGCCATTGACACAAACAATGACGGCGTGCTCGACTTGAAAGAGCTTATGGAGATGCTAGGCGTGGAACCCTCGGCATTTTCGGTTGAAATCTTTCGAGTTTTCGACCGTGACGAAAACGCTCAGATCGACTTCGTTGAATTCGTTCAAGCATGCACACGCATTTGTTGTGCGTCGCAAAAATGCTTAGCTCACTTCGCATTTCGCATGATAGATGCCGATGGAAGCGGATCCTTAACCCGGAGCGAAGTAAGCATTGTAAAAGCCGGTGACTATGTGCTTAAAGTAGACTTCTTACATCCTTGGGGCTTAAACGTGAAATATCGTGTCTCGCGTGTGATACCTGTGAAACTCTAGCTAGTACGTTCTTGAACATACGCTCATGTGGATTTTACTACTTTTGACTGCTTCTGCACAGCTGGAAAAAGTATTGGCCATCATGTATGGAGCTTGTGTAGCCACCAACAGCGATCCAGTAGAGGAAGCGTCGTCGCCACACAGCGCTGAAGCCGTGTTTGCACTGGCTGATGATTCAAAAGACGGCAAATTGAGTGCCGAGGAGTTCGTCGAAGCTACGGCAAAGTTTCCTCAGGTTCAATGTGCAGCAGCGAACATTGTTTGGCCTTGATGCGGCGTAGTGTGGTTGATAGATGTGTGATTGTGTAACAATACGTCCCTAGGTAGTGGAGCCTGCATTTCGACTGCAGCTTCTGCTTCGGCGAACTATTGTAGGGCAGCGCTTCTGGTCTCAGCGCGAAGAGAAGTTGAGACGGCGGTTCAATGCAGTGCAGCGTGACGCAGATGCCAAGGGCATCAAGGCCGACTGGTGCGTTTTGATCTGAGATGCAATGTCGGTGCAATCGCAGACTGGGTCATTATTTATCGCCTTCACCTTCTCTCTGATTGTGTTGAAAGAAGGTGGGGCAAGCACTCCTCTAAGTTTGGAATCGAGCCTGAAGACGACTCGTACGACGCGCGTGGAAGAAAAAGAGAGCGCTTTCACGCAGTAATGAAAAAGGGAGACAGCGTCGCCGAGGAAGTAGCTCACGGGCCTAGAAGACACAAAGTTCGGTAGCGCAAAGTATTGTCGATCGATTTTAGGCATTAGCGCATTCCACGGCGCAGAAGGCGCTCCGGCATGGTAACATCGGAAATGCTCATTCACCTCATCCCACGAAGGCAGGAGCATGCGGTTCCGATTGGCGCAAGTCAAAATCATTTAGAGAATCCGGAGGGAGGGAGCAAGCTTCTGCTTTGAATCAGAATTAAGCAGTACAACGGTTTGATGGTACTCTTATCCGTTAGTTACGAAGTACGAACTCCCTTGGTGATGCCCAGAAAAGATTTAATACAACAGGATTATTGGATCTCTGTTGCTTCTGTGCAGGACTCTCAGCTCCCAGCCCGAAGCATCGCCATTTGGGTGTATGCGGTTAGTCGCTATGCTAAATCGCTAAATCGATTTCGAATCCGAGTTCAGCCGTTGTTATCTCTTCAATGCAATTTACGTGGCCACCCCATTTGATGTGCTTGATAGAGAGCCGATTCAAATATAATTTCCCTACGTTATTCGTTATTCGCTGCCAGTTAGCTCTCTGATTCCGCACCCTTTCGGGGCTGCGCCAATGCCAACAATGTCAAAAAGTATTACGTCGTTGTGCC
>Ga0307982_1004096_pt1 | contig 11545 bp, 10 predicted proteins | sample OrgLakmetagen989_FD_201847 | JGI IMG/M metagenome (GOLD analysis project Ga0307982, IMG submission 201847) | Saline water microbial communities from Organic Lake, Antarctica - #989 | ecosystem: Environmental > Aquatic > Non-marine Saline and Alkaline > Saline | place: Antarctica: Organic Lake... | reverse complement strand
CCAACGCCCTGCCCCAAGTCATCTGTGGACAACCAATCGGTCGAGAATGCGATACCCAACCAGTCAGTAACTGCCGTGGCGCCCGGCTCATGGGCATACGTGCGACGTGGCCAGCCCAACGAAGAATTCCTGGTGCCAGGAATTCAGGAAATAGTGGGTTCATCGGGAATCGAGACCTGATTCGGGAATCACGCCAGGAAATGGTCCGCTGAAGGGCAAAAACTAGGCAAAAACTCGGTATTTTCGCCGTCGGGATTGGCGGTGGGTCCCGTAAAACTACGTCTTGTTTTCCTGTACGTAAACGTACGTTTTATTTTTGATTTTCGTCCTTCTCACTACGGTTCTGTGGCCGATTTGACCGTAAAACAGCTAAATAAACCGGGAATTTACGAGGAAATGGCCCATTTTTCATCGATTCCGGGAATCAGGAAATAGCCACTTCCGACCAGGAATTCGGTCCTGCCTTGGTGTGCGTTAGTCCCTACAATAAAACATCTGACGTATTTTCTCCATAATATAAGGCAAATACGTCGCGACGTATTCGCTTTTCTGCTGACGTCATCACAAACACGTCATCAAATATACGCCTATATACGGCGTTTGCCATGCATTTAGTGGGAATATGCCCTAATATGACGTCATTTACGGTACTGACGTATTGATTGACGTATTGGGGTCAAATTTTTGACGTATTTTTGTAAGGCCTAGTGTGCGTGCACAAATGAATGACGGAACGGCGGACAGAGAAAAAGAACGAATTCGGCTCTGAGAACGAAGGTAGAGTGAGAGAGACCATGGCTGCGCAGCCGGATGCTGACGCGATTAAAACCTTGGAAATGCGTGTGAAAGCTGCCGAGGCTCGTGCTACCACAGCAGAGGCTCAAGTAAAAGCAGTTCTTGCTAGTCTCAATAGCAACCACAACGTCGGAACTCCCAGCGTGCCGAGCGGATCGAACCAATGGCAGTCGTCTGGCGATAAGATGTTCGTTGTAGAGCTGCGTCTACAGCGCGATGCTGCACAAGTAAGCTGGGCCGTCTGCTCTAGAATGACAAGATTGGTCGGCCATAAGGAGAGCTTCGTCAGTCATTGGCGTATGATACACATTCACGCCTCTCACACCTATTCCTGCCTGTATTTTCCCATACGCATTTTACTCTTAGCTTTCACGCACGTTAGCTTATTGTGTGGCATGCTTCATGTAGGCGGTAGTGTGTCGGCTGCGAACGTCACACGAAGAAGAGCTCGCGGTGCTTACGCAGCATGCACAGGCCTTCACTGAAGCGACCAGACACGTGCACAGCCAGCAGAAGTGGTGCCGAGAAGAGGCTACCGTAGCCCACGCCTGTGCTCGGCGGTGTGTCGAACAGGGAGTCGTCAAAAGCTGGACTCATGGGGTTTTGTTAGGATCACTAGCTGCTGTAGTGTGCTGCTTGCGCGGCGGCAGTGCGATCGGAGCAATTTTATGGGCAGTAGCCGTCATTGCTTCGTGCGCAGCCACAGGCGCCAGCAAAATAGCGCGGTGGCAGCGTGCGCACATGCACAAGAGAAGCGATTTCCGCAAACGCATGGCGTATGCTCGAGAGGCAGAAGAAGAAGCGGCGAGTCGACCTGATCGAGCAGCAGCAGAAGCAGCAGCAGCGGCGGCGCGGGTGCGCAGGAATTATGAGGGTGGCAGCAGAGACGGCGCAAGCCAAGCTATGACTAGTTTGCGAGGCCGCTTGAGACACCGAGTTCTAGCCATGGCATCAATACAAACTTTCAATCGCCTGAGTTCAATGGCGATGCAGACCTTTTCACGTTTTTCGACTGTGTTGCCTTTTGGGGCCACGCTGACGGCGACTGTACGGTAAGAGGACCTTCGAGAGAAACAACCCACTTTGTCTTCAAGCCTCTCGGGTTATTTCGTCGATCGAATGTGGCTGTTTGATCTGCCTTGAGAAGGCGATTTTTTTTCGCGTTTCTCAAGCCGTGACTTTACTTACTCTCGCTAGGTGCTTCGTATCGCTGCCTCTTGTGCCAGTTAAAAATGTATACAGAACTCTGATGGCTCGCTTACAAGGCCATTCCAGGTAAATCCTCGAGATATGGGTGCATTTGATTGACATTTAAATCCCCAGTAAGAGCAGAACACATCGATCTCTCAATCGCACGCGTAAGAGTATATCGCAATCGCCAATTGACAATTTCGGACAATGGACACCTCCACCAGGATATATCCCCCCATGTAAATGGAGAGAACTCTTCGATAGCCCTTTTGTATGGAGCCGAAGTGCGACCCGTACTTGGAGAATCCAGCACCTTCTAAATATCTACAGACTACAGTATGCCTCTTCGAATCAAAAGAAGAGGGAAGGGACTGCCATCCTTGGCTGTGTGGACTGAGGATTACGTCCGTGTTTCGTAAACGACTGCCCATAGATCTCGATTTAGAGACCGGATTTGGGATCTGCGCGCCATTCCAATTCAATTACCAACTCCATTTGCTTTAATTAGACACGACTTAGGTAAATAAAAAGCGAATTGCGTATATCAGAAGAACTCGTTTCGCTTTTTGGGAGCCGGCATCCGTGGATCCGTGGTGGAATCACGCACCTTTTTACCGAGCGCCTAGCCGGTTCAAATGGAGAAGTACGCTAAAGATGAGCACAGATTAATGCTGAGCATTGCGTTCCGTGTGCTCGATTGTGCCCTTGAGTGTCAAAGGCCTGCACAAGGAGGGGGATGAGGCAAGGGACGGTGGCACGCTTCAAGCATTCATGACACCAGAGCACATACCGGCCGATTCGTGCATCGAAGCTGTAGGATATAAAAGTTCGAAGAAGCATGCAATCTGCCGCTGACTAGGCAGCTGCGACGTCATTTAGGCTCTCTGTGCACCCTCGATGGCGCTGTGAGAAGGAAATATAATAAACTAGAGCTTATTTGAGACAAAATCTGTACAAGAATCGGGCAACTAAAAGCAGCAGCAGAATATTTTGTTCAAGCATAGCTCCGAGGCCGACGCAAATTTCGTCGAATAGCTGGACCGTAGATACTCAAGACTTCATGCGAGCGTTTCCATGTCAGTTAGACATTCCTAGAGTATATAAATATGCTTCAAATACTAGCAAATTCAAAGAGAACTCGGGGTGTTCCCGGGCTACATAGCTAAAAGTAGCGACTTTGGCAAAATAAATATTCCAACGTTCTGAACACCTCTAGATATGAGCATGGTAGCTCAACAAGCGTCTTAGTAGAACACCTCTAAGCAGTAATCGAGGCATTGTTGTTTCATCGCAGTCATCTGTTTTAGCCATGCACGTAACCTCGTGTACCCCAAGCACGATAAGTTGGGTAGCTTGAAGGAGCTAGATAACCAAGAAAGCAACTGACGCAAAAAGCTCGAACTGAGTGACCTCAGACCAAAAAGACGAAAACACCAAAAACCTACCCTGTAGGCCTTTTTTGAATTCCCCCTATTGTTATACTTTGCGGCCGCTTTGCACATGCATTTGTTGCTTGTTGTTCGCTTTTATTTTTCCTGCGCTTTATAGCTAATAAAAACTGCACTCACATCCTCACATCTAATTCGGATCCTCGGGGCCCTTGTTTGCAGTTCAAAGAGTGATACTTAGGCACTTCATCTGTACTCATGATGAAATATTTATAATCCTTGCGCATAGATAGCAGGCTTTTATCTGTGTCATCCTGGTTTTTTGTCTTTGTTTTCGGTGATGAAGAAGCACGTAGACGGGACTAGGTCTCTCTTATATATTGTCCATTTTTCTGTCGTGCCAGCGTCGTCGCAGCAGTTGGTGAGTGGCATGCTGCTGTCAACCCGCTCCCTACACTTCGGTGGCATTGAGGGGACTATTGCTGCTGCTTCTCGAGTTGGTTGGGATAGTCCAACTTGTCTCGCCCGTCGCGGCCTTGTGATAGTAGGTCTTACCAGAGGCCGTGTCTTCTACAGCAGCCCACCCTTCGGGCAGCGGTAAGGGTGCAGGGGCAGTTGAGGCAGCCATTGGATTCACAGTGTTCGACATCGCCATGGCCACTGGAGCGTGGTTTTTCTCTTCGCCATAGATAGCACCGAGATTTACACCCTCGTCGGCCGAAGTGCCAACATTCTTTGGATTACTACCATTGCAACTAACTGTGGCGCGCGCCTCCGTAGCGCGACTCACCGCATTGCTCTTTGTTACTTTGTCCCAATCTTCATTCAATTTCTCAACTTCACGGTCGGCCTCACCTTTAAACATCGTAGCGGCGTACTTTTTGACGGAGACCCAACCATGTTCCATGTCGAGATCAGGGAAACAGATGCGCAAGAAAGTGTTGATGGAGCGCAAAAATGACATCCGAAGGCTTGGCTTAGACATCTTCACACGATTGGCATAAATCAGGCACAAAAAGCCTAAGAAACGCATGAGTACACCAAACCAAATGTTGCAGTAAAAGTTGAGCAAATTCATTGTCACAACTACACCTTCGTCAACCGTTTCTTCCTTAGCAGAGCCATCATCATTCGATGAGCTTTCGATCGATGAGTTCTCAGTAAACTGCTCCGAATAACTAAATGCAACCAAAAATCCAATCAAACTGTCATTTTTCTTCTTGTACCATTGTGGTGGCAAACGAAAGGCGGCGCTCAAGGTATCTGCGTGACATACAAACAAATCCTCAACGAGCCAGCGATTCGGAGAGAGCCAAGATAGACCATATTCCACCGATGACATCGATGATAGTTTGCTCATTGTGCCCGCGTAAAGCATAAACACCAAGCACAGAATGACGAGGATCAATTGTGCAGACTTGTCGTTGAACAATATGGACAGCATCACTGCCCAGCCGCTGATGTTCCAACTTGCAGCGAGAGCCCGTACGAAGAAGACATCAGGGTTGCAAAGCGTGGAAACGAATGGATAGAAGAAAGCCACCAGGCATGCCGTCAATATTGCGAGGCGAGGCAGCTCCACTATGTTCTTGCCAATGAAATAAGGCAACGGCGACAAATCCATGCCCGCTCCAGGAGCAGCTTCTCGCCAAAAGACCACACGTTCGGCACCAAACACGCGTAGTGAAGCAAGGCCGATAGTCATAGTCAAGCCTAGCGAAAACATCAAGTTCGCCTGCGCCAGACTCGTTAGGTTTATGGTTCCAGATGCGGCGCCAAGGAAAGCTCCAGTGCCGCAGTGCAAGAGAACGTCAAACAAAGCGACGGTCAAGCTGCGGGTGTGTTGAGTAGCTGCTCGTTTGGTGCAAACATTAAGACAGCGCCAAAATCCTGCAGGGCGAAGGAGCATGTACGCATCAACGTCGATAGGTTCAACTTTGTTGTTTAAAGTTTGCACGTGAGTAGTAGCAGCCAACCCACTGTCGTCGCCGAAGAGCCGGCCTTGCTCGTAATGGTTGCGGTGCCTTGCCCAGAGCTGAAACAAGTCAGTCTGATCCTCTTCTCCGCCATATTTTTCGTACGCTGACTGACGGGCAGAGCGACTGTACTTGCCCGCGATGACTGAAGCAGACACAAAACAAACAGGTAATCTCAAACTTAAAAAGGTACACACTGTGGTAGTGCTTAAAATGGGCACCTGACAAATAAAATTCAAAGGAGCTAATTATTTTCATACGCTGGACTCACCATCCATGAAGAAGTCAGCCGGATTTAAAAATGGCGGCATCGTGTACCTTTAAAAAGATACACTCGGATGAGAGAAATTTTATTTTTCATTTCAAGGAAACGATGCGCACTTATTTACCACTAATTGCAACAAATTGATTTACATTCTCTCACCCGATGTGCATGAAGTAGTTGAGTGCATCTTCAGACTTGCCCAGAAAGACAGTGCGCCCACCCTTGCCGAGAAGGAGCGCGTTTGTAAACATTTGGTAGAGCGGGTACGATGGCTGGTGAAGCACCATGATGACATTCACTCCTTTTTTTGCCATCGCATTCAGAGCATACACCTAGAAAGCATTGCGTGATATCAAGTAAGTGCAACAAAAAAGTAAAAATCGTCAGTAACATCATAAAACTTTATCAACACGGTATACATTGACTTCACAAAATATCAATATATACTCAAGCAAGAAATGGCACATCGTTATCCTTTTTACCAGATCGAAGCTAGTGGTGCTGTCGAGACCGCTAGTTGGTTCATCCAAAAACAGCAAGCTTGGGTCAGCCACCATTTCCATGCCCACGTTGACTCGCTTCCTTTGCCCACCGCTGATGCCACGCGTTGCTTCGTCACCAATGCAACTGTCGCTCACGTGGTCCAACTGTAGTTTTGACGACATGGAATTAGGTCAAAAATAATGGGAAAGCACCTTTGATGAACATGCACTCCCGTGATTGGAAAGATAAATTTGCGACCTCACGGCGAAATTATCTTCATTCCCCTATGAGCTTGCAATCTTCTAAATGTGCAGATAGAAACGAACGGATCGTTTACCTGAAGGGCTTCAATCACATCTTGCACCACACGCTCAATAGCAACCACACTGAAAGTTCGCGGCAAGCGCATTACTGCGTACGACTTCAAGATCTCTCGCACTGTTAGCTCGCGGTGCATTGTGTCCTCTTGTGGCACAAATCTACGAAACAAAAAGGCAAACACAAAGTCAAGTGATGTGCAAGAAAACGTATCTCGTTGATCTTATCAAAATCGTGAAAAGTACTCACCACGAAAGCATCAATTTCTCCGATGCATTCTCAGAATAGCAAACAACGAAAGAAAACTGCAATCTCACCCAACGAGCCGACTAAAGGATGCCACGCTGTCTTCACGTCCATTGAAAAGGAGGCGGCCCGTAGTAGTCCCGTAAGTGGCGCGGCCACAAAGCGTGTTTAGGAAAGTGGTCTTACCAGCACCTGAAGGCCCCATGATAGCAGTGACGCAGCCTGCATTCAAATGCCCATCCACTCCGGCGAGCACCACTGCCTGTGAGCACGCAATAAGTCTAGTTTATGTACTATATTCCAGCATGCCGACAATTACTAGTTCTTACAGGCTCACAAGGGTCAAATTTTAAAACAAAAATAAGCAGTTTGAAATATTTGCTAGTAAATACGGTATGACTGAGTATCTCAGCATTGTGAGCAGAATTACAAACCTTGTTTGAGTTGAGGCGAAGGCCGAGTTTCTGAAACGAGATGTTGACTCTGGTCTCCGTTTTTTCTTTCAGTGATCCCAACAAGGAGTCATCCTGTACACCACCCAATAAAATACTTCATTATTAGCAATCGTGAGCTTTTTTATGTAATTAGCGGAATATATGCAAATGCCCGTGTGGCCTAAGCGAGTACCTTCATTCGATCGGCAACTGACACGGTACGATGCTTGGGGTCTTCGGTATGATGCATGCCCGTCATTTCCGTCCATTGCCGAGCAATCATATTAGCAACAGATCCTCGCTTAAAGCCGTGCTCGTTACCATTGCTTGAGGTGCTAGTGTCGAAATCGCCACCGCTGCTGCCACTGTGATTGCCGTGAGTAGACCCAAAGGAAGATCCTCTAGACGACGACTGTGCCATAGAATGGCCTCGAGTGTCTTTCAAGGCTGCTTGGTTCAGATAACGAAGAACAACCCAGGCGAATAGTCCGAAGCAGAATCCGGTAAAGCCAATAACAATCAAGATGATGCTAAAAGGAATGTCCCCCTTGACTTCCATAACAATGCCGCATACTCCTTCAATCAGCGACAAAACAAGGACCGCAGCCCAACCTTCTTGGTCACAACCAATGAATAGCCACCATGTAAAGCCTTCGGTAGCACCCGCAGTGTTTAAATTCTCGCTGCCTTCACTCTTTTGGCTAGAAATTGACGAACCGAGACTCCCATCTCCATTGCTTTGCTGCGCTGACGCACTCTCGGGCGACATTCGAAGTTGACCTGATTTTTGACGATTCAAAGCGATGCTGGTGCGCTCGAAAGCAACTCTCTCGTTTTCTTCCTGAAGTTCTTTTCGCCGCAATGCACGGCTGAGTACCTACGTAGAACAACCACAAACTGCTGCTTATTTTTGTTGTTGTAAAATGAGCCTATAAACTCAATCAAGACAACCCTCGAGAGTAATCCTAGACACCAAACACAAGTATCATCACATTCAAAAGAAACCGATAACGAGAGGGCAGGCTGTACCTCTTCACGCTGCTGCACGCGACGGCGAGAGCGCTTGGCAAGTTTGTGCAACGCAAACGCGCGTGCGCTCACAGCGATGACAAAAACGCCGACCCAAAACGTGAAAAATATGGAAAGGAACATATCTGGATACGCCATGCCTTCGCGAAGGCACGTAATGGCGACTGCGCATTTCGTCGGTTTATAAGTGCCACGAGGGCAGTAATAACCTTTCGGGCATTTGTAGATTTCTTTTGACGAAGGGCAGTACCTTGAGATTAGTAGACGTAAAGTAACAAAGCACTTTATTGCATTTTTTTTTATAACGTTAGGAGTGCAGAAAGACTAAAAGCTGGAGCATTAATTTCTTAACAAAAAACAACCAATACACTAGAAGCTCATCTTTCAATCGTTGCAAAGTATACGGCACAAACCATTTCTTTGGGCAAAGAGGAATCAAGTCCATGCCAGGGCAAATTTCCGTGCTGCTGACGTTATCGAATACCGTGACACCATTCGAGAGGATATCGTCGACATTCGCTTGATCATCGACCTCATCCTTGAAAGAGACCAATAACACTTAAGATATGTAAGGTTGACTTAATTATTGACTGAGCAAAATCTAAAGATCATATGACAGAGCCTTCACATTGGTTCGGTCCTCAGGTGAATCGATGAAATTTCACCAAACGAGTGTTTTCTCGTTACAGATACGTCTATCTCAAAGAATGCTCGTATATGAATATGAATAATAGTTTAATATCACGGTATTTACAACGAGGCAAATACTTCTCGTACCGTTTCAATTACAGATGCCGTGCAGGAAGATCTTGCCGTGTCGTAGATAGTGCTGGAAGCCACATTCCCGGAAACTTTATGCGGATAGGAGCATACACCAGGCGAATTCGTTTTGTTCGTTTGCGTTTCTATCACTCCTAGAGTGCTTTGCACGCAGAAGCTGCAATACAAAAAATAGAAGCGTCAAAGATGCAGGCCAGTGCTAGTTTGCGCAAACCCATGCGAGAAAGTGGCGGCAAATAGCAAATTAAAAACGGCAGATTTTTCAAGACCAGAAGTTACGAAACACGACGAAGAAGGAAAGTGCGCGAATGTACTATTTTCAGACCTGCCGTAGACGCACGGAATTGTGCACGTAAAACCAGAAGGGCACCACTGGCCATCGGGGCATGCTTTGGCTGGACCTTGAGCTTTCGGGTCACTTGATACCAAAGGTTGATAAAAGCCCGGGAGACAGCCTTGATTGTTCATACTATGCAAGAAAAAGCATACATTCTTTGAGATAATCGACAACATTTGCAACGCGACCCTCTTTCAGACATCCCTCTCGTGAGCAGAAGATGGCTCACAAAAAAAATGCAACAAATGCGCTACTGCATCTGTGTACTACAGCACTACCTAAGTACCTGTTTACGCCACAGTTGACTTCATCAGTGCCCCCATTGAGCTGCAACAACAACTCATTTTGGTTGCATAAGGATAGGTCGGCCGTATTCAAATTCTGTTGACACCATCAAAAGGAAAAGTAGATATAAGCGACGGCAGACTGACACCTAAACAGTCTGAAAATTTACAACACTGTGCAACAGCTTCTACGCAGAGAAACTCAATGGCTTGGAAATATGTTTACCCCAAGGATGAGAGCAGCGCACTCGATATCGGTTTGGTCGAAGCTTCCGGAAGAGAGCCTATTCTGAAAATAAGTAACTGTGCCGCTTCCTGATCCCCCGAAGTATCGATCGAAACACTCTGCAGCTTCATCGTCATCGCCAAAAAAAGTGTCCTACAAAATTTCAATATCAAAAACGAGTCACTTTTGGATAATATCTAGCATACATTTTGAAGTTATGATGGCATTCAAGATACATTCGTCTCTAATAGGTAGCAAACAGGTGATTAAGGTGCAGCGTTCTGTAGCCTACCTGGTAATATGACACAAAGCCAGTCGCAGCAAGGGACACTTCCACCGCTGTCGTCCCGTCAAAGTCTTGTTGCACCTCGAAGTAATCCTCCCGCAATTCTTGACCATAGAAGGAGCGGAAGCGTGCCATTTAAAGAAGAAGAAGAAGAAGAAGCAGTGAGCGCAAGATAATTTGCCGCCTTAATCTCCTAGGGAAGAACTGATGTTCCTCTGCACGAACTACTAGCAAGAGTGGGGTTGCTCCCAAGCTGCACCAAAAAAAGCTAAGAATATGGCCAAATGGAATTCATCAAGCAATAGCATGAGTGAGGGCGTACCGAAGAGTGCCATGGAAACGACAAGAAGGAACATCATAACCGAGAAGCCGACGAACCGGCTCGAAGTGTTCACACTCTGACACCCAACAATCAACGATACAAAAATATAGAAAGAGGAAGGAAAAAGAAAAGGCAGAGGATTCAGTAGTTGCCCAATATACTACACAAGTACAGTAATTCAATATATCAGCTGTCAGGAGTACGACGGACAGACGCAAACTTCGAATTTCCGCTGTGCATCTTCATCTTGCCAACAACACTTTGTGTACAGTGCGTTACTAAATAGCAGCACATCCCTAGCTAGAGTGAAAAAGGCCAGCGTATAAGTCAAACCTGTTTAGAGAGAACATAATCTCTGAAATGAACCGGCTTGCGGGCCAGCGGCGCTGAAACGTCAGGTGCAGTGCTCATTTTGTGCGTTCCCAAAAGGGCCCAAAGGATATATCGTCTATGATGTGACTACGTGATGCGTTGTGTGTGGTCGAGTGGTCGAGAGCGGAATGTGCGATCTTTCCACTTTCCACCAACCATCCATCCACCCGAGTGACCCGCTCAAGGGGGGGGCTGGTAGTGTACATGTGCAGATTCACAGCCATCCGGCACGAGGTTGAATAAGTGCGGATACTTCACGTCACGTCGCTGCGTCGCGTCAGAAATAGCTAGTCTAGTCTAGTCTAGTCTAGTCTAGTTGGTACTCTCCCAAAAAGTTTTCTTCTCTACCTGTTAGCCTTCTGATTCCGGCCCTTCGGGGCTTGTCTCAAAAACACAGAAAGGCAAGTACACAGCAGCCACAAAGGCACATAAAGAATTCACTTGAGCTGCACATGAGCAACAGAAAGTTTCCCGATGTGATAGCTGGTCTTTTGACTAGAATGCTAGTAGATACAGGAGGTTTAGCCCTAGCCACTGTCACATATTACTCCAAACTTTTTACCCATAGCCATGCCCGCGCGGCTCCCGCATGATCCTCGCCTTGACTTCCCCACCCCGGTCTAGTCTAGTCTAGTTAATACTCCCCAAAAATACAAAGAAACACCACTGTGGCAAATAGCAACAGAGAAATGTAACCTTCAGAACAAGTCTGACTGGGCTGAGTGTCCTTTTGCGTAATGCAATTGTAATCATTTACTCTCGAGGTGTCCTTCAGCCATCAGGCATCAGGAGGTTTGGGAATGGAGTGAGTCA
>Ga0307982_1004094_pt1 | contig 11547 bp, 11 predicted proteins | sample OrgLakmetagen989_FD_201847 | JGI IMG/M metagenome (GOLD analysis project Ga0307982, IMG submission 201847) | Saline water microbial communities from Organic Lake, Antarctica - #989 | ecosystem: Environmental > Aquatic > Non-marine Saline and Alkaline > Saline | place: Antarctica: Organic Lake... | reverse complement strand
TCGACCATTCGGAGGCAAACTCTCCTCCCACGTCTCTCGCACCTCTTCATGTGGTGGACGGCTTGGGGCAAGGGGGTTTTGCGTGTGTGGTGCAAGTGGAGAGCACCGAAGACCAAACCTCCCGATTCGCCATGAAAGTGATCCCCAAGCACAACGCCACTCGGCGCCGCGACCGTGCAAGGCTCAAGGTATAGCACTCGTTATTTTTTTCAGAAGAGTTCCAGGAGAACTTCTCGCTTATTTTCTTAGTTTACTTCTTCGCTAGTATAAAAAGTAACATATTCATTCGAGTTTTGGAGCTGCCTAACCGGATACGGCCAGAATTGCTGAATAGATTCTAACCAAGTGCTCTCTTGTGTTCCTTGTGCCATCTCTTGTGTTCAAAGGCAGAGCTGTTCGTGGTGACCCACATGCCGCCGTCGCCGTTCTTGCAGCGCTGCCACTTGGGGTTTGAGTCGTCCACGGACTTGTTCTTCGTGCTGGACCTGGCGTCCGGTGGGGACCTCTTTTTCCATTTGATTGCGCGCATCCAGGCTACCGGGAGCGGCTTTGGAGAGGCCGAGTCAAGGCGCTTATTGGCAGAAGTGGTCGTGGGCTTAGCACACTTGCACGCGCACGGCTTCGTGCACCGAGACATCAAGGTGAGCACGTAAAAGAGGGCGGTACTAGACAGGGCAAACAAGTCAGAGAAAGCAATGCCAGTTGCCAGTTTGATGCAATAGGTAGTAAATGAATGCTCGTCAGCGAAGGTTCCTGCATCGTGTTCCCATGTGTCTTTCGTGTCCCTGGCAGGTGGAGAACATCATGCTCGATGCAAGAGGGCACGTAAAGCTCGTTGATTTTGGCTTGGCGTGCGCATTGACGGCCGAGGAAGGACCCATGAGCCCAACCGGCTCATTGATTTACATGGCGCCCGAGCTGCTGTCCCATTCGCTTGGAGGGCGGCACACGGACTGGTAAATAGAATGTACCAATTACACTAGGGAAGTGCGCGTGTGATGTATTTTGAGAATCCATAGAAGCTTGTCGTTCATTTTAGACGAGCCTAGATGACTACTCGAGAACCATTCTTCATGTGTGCGTGCCTTGTATTATCTCAGGTGGGCTGTAGGGGTGTTGGCGCACGAGTTACTCACCGGTCGCACGCCATGGTCGTCGCTCACGGACAAAGAGGTCATTCGGCGCGAAATCAAGACCCTGCGAGTAGCGCCGCCTCGGCGGATGAGTGCTTCGGCTGGGGCCCTCGTGTGCGCGCTCCTCACTCACGACCGCAGGAAACGGCTCGGACCCGCGCGGATGCGGACCTGCGCAACACCAAGTTCTTTGCGAACGTGGACTGGAACGCCGTGGCGTCACAGCAGGGCCCGCCTGCATTGGCGGTGGGTGCAGACTGCGTGGCCCGAAGGGACCGTGAAAGTGCACTGGCGGCCTATCGAGCACGCGCGGCGGCGCACAAGGAAGAAGCGGAGCTAGGCGCCGCTTCGGCTGAAAATCCATCGCCGCCGCCACTGCCTAGAGAAGAAAGTGTTGAAGGCAGGAACAGCGCCGGTGGCAGCAAGGACTACGGGAGCAACGGCGGCCATAACAACAAGGAGCCGTGGTACTTTGGGTTGCCGGTGGTGGCAGGGCATCCAGAAATCACACCACAAGCACCACGCTATAACAAAGAGGCCAGCAACACGAACAAGGCAGCCTAAGGAACAGGCTTAATGCGCCAGCTTGCTCCCTTTTCAAGAACTATATGCTTCATGCGTGCGAACTTATAAAGATTTATAAGAACCAAATAAGTATTGCATTTCGTTGTTGTATTGGGAAGGGCTTCTGCACATGTAAGTTTTCGTGGTCAGATCGGACCAACGAGGGATAAAGTATTAGCATAGGGAACTCAGAAACAGCCATGTACCCGGGTCTTTCGATTTTCCTCTTATACCTCTTTCCTCAAGCTTTCTTCCTCTTTAGCCATCAGCGCAGTACCCCGTACCATTTAGACTATAGTCTGTCTGTGCCATGTGTGGTCAGCCCATCTAGAAAACCGGTATTTCTAGAGACAACTTGTTTTCGAGATAATCGACTTTTAGTGTACACTGTCCGAACTGGGTATGGCCCAACTGGCGCGAGATGCCACAGACCTATTGACATGGGCGTTGTTCTTCTAGCTTCATTAAGCAACTGACGAAGCTAGCGCATCCACCAGACACCTGCGGTTGAGTACGACGAAGCTGCGCATGGCCACATTGTGGTCGCCGCCCGCGCCAACCTGTCGAAGTCCGACAACGAGGCGGCCTCGACGGCGCTCTCCGAGCGCAGCGGCGTGTAATTCTTCACCATTTCAATGGATTTTGGCTCTGAAAAGCCGTGTCGAAGGAGCTCGACGTGAGCTACAACGTGTGCAAGCTAGAGCCAAAATTCATTTCTCACCAATTTCCCGGTTTTCTAAATGGGCTGCCCACGCATGTGCCAGCAGCAGTTTCTGCGTTTGTTGTTGTTTGTGCTGGATTCTTGATTGCAGCGAAAACATTGTTGTGGAATCTGGAGCTGTCTGAGCTGGGCATTGCAGATAAGGTTGACTTTTCATAGAATCGCAGTGACACCTACTACGCGCCGACGGGCACAAGAAGAACTACAAAAGATAGCAAGCGTACAATCTCAAAGTTAGTCACATCTAGCTAGGCACCATGGATGGCCGCACTGTAGGAATTGTGGGTGGCGGGCAGCTCGGCCGCATGACTGCTGAAGCAGGCTTGCGCTTGGGCATCAAAGTCGCCATCTTGGATCCGCTCGGCTCCAAGAGCCCGGCAGGCGAAGTCGCTAGCATTTCGGTCGAAGGCTCCGGGATGCTGGCTGATGCTAACGAGGAGAAAGTGCGGGCGCTCGCTGCAGTCAGCGACATTGTCACAATTGAAATCGAGCACGTAGACACCAAGGTGCTGTCAGCTCTGGAGGCCTCAGGCATCTGCGTGCGGCCATCCTCAGCCACCATCGCAGTGATCCAAGACAAGTACCGCCAAAAAGTGGCATTCGCGAAAGCAGAGGTGCCAATGCCCGATTTCCTCGAAGCCCCAAGCCTCGAGTCGCTGACAACCATAGCCGCTACGTTTGGTTACCCGTTCATGCTCAAGTCGCGCACGGGTGCCTACGACGGCAACGGCAACTTCGTGGTTCGCGACGCCGCCTCGGGCAGCGAAGGTTTCGCCAAATTGAAGGGTGACACGCACGGCTTGTACGCCGAGAAGTGGGTGCCCTTTGCCAAGGAGCTTGCAGTGATGGTGGTGCGGTCCGAGACCGAGCTGGTCATGTACCCGGTGGTGGAGACCACGCAACACAACAGCATTTGCCACACGGTGCGTCTCATGCGCACAGAAACTTCTCTTCTCCTACTAGTACCGGTCTCTTTTTCCTGAACAAACTATTAAAATTATTGCTAGCACAAGCACACTCATCTTTCTTACTCATGGCTACACCGAATCTCTTAAACACTCCCCTCTACCACTTCTGCTTAAAAGGTTGTCGCGCCCGCTCGTGTCTCGCACGCTACCGCTGCCCTAGCGCGCTCCGTGGCCTCTGAGGCGATTGCGTCCTTGCCCGGCGCTATTGGCATCTTCGGAGTGGAGCTCTTCTTGCTCGAGGACGGCCAAGTGATGCTGAACGAGGTGGCGCCTCGCCCTCACAACTCGGGCCACTACACGATGGAAGCGTGCGCGGTTGACCAGTTTGAAAACCATCTGAGGGCGGTCTTAGGCCTGCCGCTGGGGTCGGGGGAGATGGTGTGCCAGCATGCAATCATGGTGAACGTGCTGGGCGAAGACTCGATGGAAGGCACCCTGGCGCCGCTCAACAAGGTGGGGTCATGCATGTGCATCGCACAATAGCTTAAGCAAGAGAGCAACTTATACGCACAAAGCAGAAAGGAATTACATGAATTAAGACAAAGAGAAGGGTAAGAAGAGTGCAAGAAGGCTACTATCAACTTTTACATCTATTTTAAAGAATTCGAAAGTAAGCAGAATTGTCGAGCCCAAATCTATGGTTTCATTTCTTCTCTTACTATGCGTGCCTGCGTACGTTTGTACCATTCTAGGCCATGAAGGACGGCAACGGCGGCATTCACTGGTACGGGAAAGCGTCATCCCGCTCTGGCCGCAAGATGGCTCACGTGACTTTCTGCGGCTCTTCGGCTGCGGCGGTGCAGCGCTCAGCAGAGGCCATGGAAGTGGCCGCGGTACGATCAATCATAAATTTGTGACAGGCACTCCTTTGCTTCATTCTTTTTCATTATTGTGTGTACATTTGACGTGAAGTTAGTGGTTTCAGTTGGTGTTAATAGTTTTGCGCCAAACGTAAAGGATAATAAAAGCCCACGTAGATGAATTCTATTACCTCTAGACACGATGTTAACGCTGTGTTCTCAATTTATGTTTTTTCTTGTTGTGCTTCGCAGTTTTCGCCGGTGGCACCCCTGGTGGGCATTATCATGGGCAGTGATTCCGATTTGCCGACCATGAAAGACGCCGCGGACGTGTTGATCGAGTTCGGCATCCCCTTTGAGATCACCATCGTCTCGGCCCACCGCACCCCGGAGCGCATGTACCGCTACGCGCAGGAAGCCGCCGGTCGGGGTTTATCGGCGATTATCGCCGGCGCCGGCGGGGCGGCCCATTTACCCGGAATGGTGGCGGCGCTGACCCCTCTGCCGGTGATTGGAGTGCCCGTGAAGTCGAGTAACATGTCGGGGCTGGACTCGCTGTACTCTATCGTGCAAATGCCGAAAGGGGTGCCCGTAGCCACGGTGGCGATTGGGAATGCGGCCAACGCGGGTCTGCTGGCCGTGCGGATGCTCGCGATTGGCGACGCTGCGCTCATGGCCAAGCTGGCGGAGGTGAGGATAGTAATGCCTGTGGTAGGTGCACGTGAGAGCGCGCACACGTTGCTAGGTTAGAGAAAGAGAGAGGTGAGTGTAGACCGGGGGAGCTATGAGCTCTTGTGCATGCATGTGCGCAGATTTGTGATGTGGGGTCAAGCTTGCCCACACGGCCTGTCGCTTTCTTAGGGAGTTCTTCTTCGCTTTTCTTGGTTCCTTTGCAGTACAACACAGCGCAAACCACCACGGTGCTGGGCAAAGCAGAGCGCATGGAGGAAACGCTGGGTGGTGCGTCCACTTCCCAGGAGCTCAGCGACAAGTACCAAGAATTCGTTGCAGGGGGAAAGTAGCGACCGTTTTCAATGATTTTATTCTTTCGGAAAGTGGAGCGCTTCTTTATGTTTTGTCTCGGCGCTCAATAAGCAATTTTTACCTGTTATCATGGCGAGCGCATTGTACCGAGTTGAAAATCTTTGCTGGTCTTTGGTTTGCTTCGATTCTACTTTTTACCTGTTTCGAATTTTCAGTTCTTAGTTCTTATGACTTCAGTAGAGAACTAGAAATCTTTTGAAAATAAATGATAAGTAGCACATAATCCAAGTGCTGCCTGCTGCCTCGCGTGTGACATGCGGGCATGCGGGCGTAAGAGTGACACGACGAGTCACGGGCACTCCAATATTTAAAACTGAAATGCCATTGACCATTGATGCGCAATGCCATACCATATCATTTTAGGGATGTGCAATAAGCGGCAACAGCAGCAGGAGAAGCCAGAGAACTTAAGTAGCTGGGACTTGGGCGTTAACGTCGAAAGCCAGGAAATCGGAATTTTCAAGTGGCAGATGGAGATGGATATCGTGATATCGCCGAGGTTATTGGTTATTGTGATGTTATGGTTGTGGTTTGTGTGTCCGTGTCCTGCCTGGCTTTGACCCGCTGAGTAAGTTTCATAGCCGGTAGCCAATTCATTGTCGTTCTCGCTATGTTTGAGAGTAGGAGTGGGAGCGGGGAAGGGTGAGAGAGCCGGTGTAGGAGGTGGGATGTCCAAGTTCAAGAGGTACAGGAGGTTTCAATGAGCAGTATTTTTTAAATCATATTGCATTCGTGAAGAAAGTTATCATGGGATGGCGCTAGGATGACGCGATTATAAGTCGCACAGTGCAGAGCAGACACACGGAGCACCAAGTACAGTCAGTTGCGGGCATTAAGAAATACTCACGTTAAGAATTTGAGGGGTCAAATTTAGTGATTTTTACAAGAAACCGAGGGGGCTTCGTTCTGGTTTCTTGAAACCAAGGCCATTCGGCTCTGCCTCTCTGCCTGTCGCCCAAGGAACTGAGGGGGGCGCACGCGGGATTCTAAGAAAGTGCCTAAGAAACAAGGGGGTTCGCCATTTCCTGCTTTCTTAATGCCCGCAACTGACTGTACAGGATAACATTTTACCACCCACCACATTCATCTTCCCCTCGTGCCTCTAACCTCGAACCCTCTATACACGGGCACTAAGCAACCCACAAGCTCGCATCCCTAGGACTAGACCAATTCATAAGCCTGCAGCACGAATATAGCGCGCGAAGTTTTATATTACCTCTTTAGCCTCGAATAGCTCACACTCCAGTCTCTAGCATGTCGAGCAAGAAGAAGAAATATGCCATCTCCAAGGCGTCGAAGACAGAGGACAAGAGCGCTCCCGTACCTGAAGAAACGTGAGATGCCCACCTAACTAGACCTGTAGCTATTGATGCGGCAAATTATTCGCCTGCCAATTGATGCTAGTTTGGCTACCGTCTCATAACTCAGTGCCAAGAGCTACCACCCTTACTCACCCTTTCCTTCATTACGTGTCTACCAGGTTTTACCAAGCGCCTGACCCAAACACAAAGATGACACGGCCAGTGGCGCTAGCAGGAAAGATTGACGACTCCAAGTAAGACGGGTCTAGGGCAAGCGGCATAAATAACTTTGGCTTGCGTGCGGTGCAGAAACTAGTTTTTAGTTGTGGGATTCATCACCTGTTTAGCCACGTATTAGTCGACACTTGGGTGCACGCTTGTTATATGAACGCATGGTCACGAGGCAATGTGCACACGTTTCTTCCGGGGCGTGCAGGTTTGTGATAGTGTGGCCGTCCAACATCAACGCCTTCAAGAGCGAGAGCGAAGGCCGAAAAGTCCCCAAAGCGAGCTGTTGTGGGAACCCCATTGTCGCTGAAATGTCCGAAGCGCTTACTCACTTGAAGGTATATAAAGGTTGCATCTCACTTCCTCTTACTTGAATCAACAGGCGTACATGAGTTTGCTTGCTTCAACTGAGAGCTGTCGAAGGAGGAGTCTTCAATGCATTTTTTCGTAAGCTTTCTCTTTGCTACGTTTTCTCTTATATAATATTACCTCATCTTCCCACATTCCCCCACTCTTCTCACTCTAGTTGGTCCATGTGATCGAGCCCTACAAACTGTACCCTCGAGAAGCGGGCCAGCCGAACCCGACGCCTGGTAGAGTGAAAGTGCGCCTCTTCAATCAGGCTCCCGACGCAGGTGCGAATTTCGTTGTTTACTATACTACATGTAGTAGAAAAGCTTCGTCAAGGAATGGGGGCTTGTCGCTTGTACGCCGTGTTCTTCTCGTTGTCGATAGAGGGTGCTTTCGTCGTCGTTACGCTCAGTTGAGAAGCCTTACTTGAGAACCCATGTGGCTCCTCGTGACTTTGTTGACGAAATGAATGGCTGCATGTGTGCCGAACAGAGGGCGCGGCTGCTCCGTACAATCCTGAAGTGCCCACTCGGAAAGCTCTTATGGTACGCTTCCGCTCATAAGTTTCTTGCCCTTGCTCTCTCATATTGAGGCATACTTTGATATAGTGCTCTAAGTAATGATTCTGCATCTTCGCATGGCCTGTTCCCCATCTTGCCTACGTTGTTTGCACTCCGATATTCTTTACCTCCTCTTTTTTCATCTTTTCACTCACCAGGCCAAAATAGGGCAGTTGATTCCCACCTTAACGCTTCGCGCGCAGCGGCTCGCTGCAAACCCAAAGCACATGGCCGCTTTACAGGTAAACGCTGCCAGTGCATTGAGCAACATAAGGGATGATGCATTTTCATCGCGCATTTTTTCTTTTCGGCACAGCGCAAAACGCACGTGCTGTCACTTTCAGTTCTCTCCAAAAGTACCAATTCTCAAAAGAGTATTCATGCGTCTCTGCGTTGGATCTCATCTTCATTGTCTGCTTGCGCGTTGTCAGTCTGCTGCGGAAGCCCGTGCGATTGTGAAAGCAGCTGGAGGAGGCAAAAGGCCCAAACAAAAGAAGAAGCCCTAGCTTCACTCTTGACTGTGTTATACAAGGGTTTTGTTGGGTGTTGCATGTAATACACTACATTCCACATGCTCTCGCTAAAGTTTACGTCTCAGTCACATACCACACCCCAGTCGAACTAATTTCGATTTGCGCTTGGCTTACAGGGTAGGGTTAGGGTTAGGGCTGGAGTTTATTTTCGTCTAAATTGGACTACATGTGGCTTAAAATAAGTGCTTATTTGAATTTAAGCCCCACTGGGGTGTGCTCTCCTCAGTCAAGGGAGGTTGAGCTTATTTGTGATATCAAACATAAATCGAAACTATTATTTGCTGTTCATTGCCAGTGCCAATACCTAAGTAAAATACTTGTTTATCAGGGGGGTCCAAATAAAAAGCACTTAAATCATACATCTATCGCCATTAGGATTAAATAAATTTAAGAGAGCCAGCGCTGCTATATGCTGCACTTAATATACGAGCCACACTAATTCGTCACTCCTAATCTCCAGACGTACCAAGTAAGCAAATCCAATGCGATAAATATACATCGACGCAAACCGAAGGTCGCTAAACTAACTAAAGTGACTGAATTGGAGACGAGGACACCGCCGCAGTAGGGACCACAGGGGCATCGCTCGTTGGCGGTGTCGCCGTTCTCGATGCGACTAACCTGCGCTGCGAGGCGTCCTCCAACTCCGGCTTGTTTTCTCGTTTGGAAACGTGTTTGTACGCATACATCAGAAGCCGACACAAAAGCCAGCCTACCCCGAGAAGCAAATGCGCAAACATGGCCACGCAAAGCAGCGGTTTGTTGAACCAAACATCAAATTTGGTGACCGCTCGAAGCGCTGCTCCGTGGTCAAATGTAGCCAAGGTAGAACCTTCCTCGCAAACACCCTCCAATGGTAGCTCCTGCGTGGTGCTGTTCGCATAACACTCGGTGTGGTCGGAGTCAGGGCCATACTTCACAAAACTTGATATTCCGTCCGGGTAATAGACTGCGCGCACGAAGTAGTACGTCCCGTGCTCGACAGTGGCAAAGGTTTCGATTGCTTCTGAGTCAGCGTCGCGCGCTACGATGGGCCACAAAGACCGACCAGACAAGTAAAGGCTTTGGTCGCGGCAGTTCTCTACAGAAGCACTCCCCTCTCCACTCCCAAGGGTGTCGGTGCAGAGTCCGTCGAGAAGCGTCGGAAAGACGTCTAAGAATGACACCGGCTTCGCCCAAGCCCGCGCTGTGAGATCAGCGGCAGCTGCTGCTTCGAGTCTAGAGTCGTGCACCAGGAAAGGTGCCCTGCTGGAGAAGCGCCATGGCACGTATTTCTTGACGTGCCCGCGCTCGCCTAGCCCGAACCCATGGTCGGATATCACGACAGTAATGCGCGGCCGAGACACCTGAAGAATCAAACCAAACGTGAATTTTTTAGCACACGCTCAGTCACAAGCGCAAATACATAAAAACAACATGAGAAAAAGATTCCACAAGAGTCATACAAACGTTCAGAATAAAAAACAACGCCATTGAATTATAAAGTACCTGGTCGGCTGCGGCTAGGATGGTTCCCAAGTGACGGTCGGTGAAGCTTGTCGAAGCAGAGTAGTACTCCACCATCATCTCAAGCCCAACGGATCCATCCATTTCATCGACCGAATCGGCAATCAAACGGCCCACGTTGCAAATATCAAACGGTAAGTCAGCCAAGATCGGTGGTGTCTCCGAAGTCCGTTCAACGGACAAATCACACGCTCGCGCGGCTTGCAATGCTTCGATGTCGGGAAACCACGGTAGGTGCGGATGCTTCAGCCCAGCAGCAATAAACAGCGGTGCGGTCGAATTTTCCGTTGCTTTCAATTTGCCCGCAGTGTAGTCGGCCACGAGGCCATCGGGATGTCTCTCGCCGCTGCAATTCCAGAGACCTCCACCGAGCTTGGTGTCTAAGACATCACCCCACGGTATTCCTCCCACGTAGCAGGACGCATTCTCCGCTTCGGGTACTTGCTGATTCATTGACGGCCAGTAGTCAGTCCACTCATTGGCGTGAAACGCGATCGGTTGTCCGTCGTGAAACACTTTCCCAGCACCGTAGGTGTCAAAGCCGTACCACTGCTTGAGGTGCTCGGGCAGGGACGGCGTGTCGGGTAACGTGTAGCGCCACGAAGAGGTCGAGCCGTCCTTGCGAAGGCCTGAATCGCCCACTGAAATCCCAGTAAGCAGCGACAGGCGACTCGGGGCGCATTTGGGTACGAGCGAATACGCTTCTTGGAAGTTGGTGGTGCCTGGCCGGCTCGCGAGCGCGTGGAAGTGCGGTGTGAAGTTGGCTGCCCAGGGCTCCAGCCAGTCCATGTTCATGTCGTCGATCACCACCAGCAAAATGTCGGGCAAAAGCCGAGCTTGAGTAGTGATGTTGTAGAAATAGGGCTTTGATTGGGTTTTGGCAACAGAGCGCGTCATGTTCACCGGCCGTGCTACCCACGACACGTTCACAAGCGCTAAGAAGAGGCTAGGTGCCAACACCAGGGACACCGCTGGGATCAACCGCAGCATGTCAAGCGCAGTCGCGTTTGCAAAGCAAGGGAGCTTGAAAGAATCTTTACTAGCGGTTATTTTGTCGGATATTTCTCCTGGAATTGATTGATTACTTGCACTCCGCCAAGCCGACCGGCCGGCTACCGCTACCAAACTTGCAATGAAAGTAATAGCTAGTGACGACAAGATCACCACAAGAGCGCTTAGGCCAGGATACACACGGCCCATATCAAGAAGAAGTCCGAAAACCTGCTGTTGGAAACATCTGTAATCCTTAACCGGCTCCGATGGATCGAGCAAACCTTTGTCTTCCTTGCACGCAAAAAAGATACCGGTGACAACGGGCAGCTGAAATAGGGCAAGCACAACCCAAGAGAACAACGCAGGCACGGCAAAAAGTGCAGCTGCAAGTAGAGTTCCAGTTTTTAAGTTGTTCTTGGGACCATCCAGGTGCGCCGCACCACTTGAATCGTGCAGGCTGGCATCCGCAGAAGTGGCTAGTCGTGGCATTGAGAACTCGCCACGTGACGTAAAATAGTGTATTGATATATATGAAAGCTACGCGAAACGAGGATGCTTAAGCCTTAATACCGGCAACTAGGCTGCAAATCTCTATCGCCAAGAGATTTTCGATCCGGAGATTGAAAGAAGTACGAATGCTGCCCATCATCATCCCATAACATCCCATCATCATTTTTCGCCATGAAGATACAGTACTACTGTAGCTAGCTCAAGAAGATACGGGAAAAAATGAGCTAGCTTTGGTACTCCTCTCTATGATGTGAAACCTCACATATATTTTTGAAACCGACAAAACAACACATTTTTACATGTGCATGCTTGTGTGCATGTGCATCAGAATATAT
>Ga0307982_1004093_pt1 | contig 11547 bp, 14 predicted proteins | sample OrgLakmetagen989_FD_201847 | JGI IMG/M metagenome (GOLD analysis project Ga0307982, IMG submission 201847) | Saline water microbial communities from Organic Lake, Antarctica - #989 | ecosystem: Environmental > Aquatic > Non-marine Saline and Alkaline > Saline | place: Antarctica: Organic Lake... | reverse complement strand
GACTGTAGACATCTGTGGGCAGCCCATCTAGAAAACCGGTATTTCTAGAGACAACCTGTTTTCGAGATAATCGACTTTTTGTGTACACTGTCCGAACTGGGTATGGCCCAACCAGCGCGAGATGCCACAGAACTATTGACATGAGCGTTGTTCTTCTAGCTTTATTAAGCAACTGACGAGGCTAGCGCATCCACTTAGCACCTGCGGTTGAGTACGACGAAGCTGTGCATCACCACGTTGTGGTCGCCGCCCGCGCCAACCTGTCGAAGTCCGACAACGAGGCGTCCTCGACGGTGCTCTGCGAGCTCAGCGGCGTGTAATTCTTCACCATTTCAATGGATTTTAGCTTTGAAAAGCCGTTTCGAAGGAGCTCGGCGTGAGCTACAACGTGTCCATTCAAGCTAGAGCCAAAACTCAAACCTCACCAATTTCCCGGTTTTCTAAATGGGCTGCCCACATCTTCGAAAGTGGGAACAGCAAAATTTAGCTCCACGCAAGCACCATGTCTGATAGCTGGCAGGACGCAAAAGCACGGGGCGGTGCAGCCTACTCTGCGAAGCGATTCGAAGATGCCGTCTCCGAGTTCTCTACTGCTCTTACTGCGGTAGGCCAGCAACTGTATGTTCGGTTGCGGATGATATTCGCCATGGAAGCACTTTAGGATTGGAACCATTTGGCTAGCCTTTGCTACAGTCATCCTAGCCTCGAAGCTTATGAATGTTGCTTCTTTGTTTATTTTTCGTGTTTGCATCAATATTGTTCGAATAATGTAGGTCTCTCTCTTGCCGCCGGAGGAGATAGAAGCTGTGCGAAGTGAGCACTTGCATGTGCTGCTGGCTAACCGCAGTGCAGCTTACCAACAGCTTAAACAATTCGATAAAGCGGCAGCTGACGCAGAAGCGTGCACCAAGGTGAAGAAGCTTGAGAGAAGTAGATTTAGTGCTAGAACGAAATCTAGCTTGGATGAGATAGGATTTGGACGCAAAGAACTAGCTACAGAGCGGGAGTTCTTGACTCTTTAACCCGGGCTTTTATCTTACTTTACTCGCTTGGTCTATTTTTTATTCTCAACAGGAAAATCCTTCTTGGGCGAAAGGCTTCGCACATCTCGGCCTCTGCAACTTCCGCACAGGAAAATTCGACGCTGGAGCTCTAGCATATAAGAAGGTAAGGTCTTTTGACGATTACCTTCCTTCCTATTCAAATTCTAGTGCTTTTCAAGTGTTTCATTTTTACCAGAAGTGTAGTGGTTGAGATCATCGTTTTCGTTGAGTTTCGATGAGCAGATGAGCATCTTCTCAACTGCTCTTTTACTTCTCCTTGATCTCTAACTAACCCATTTATCTCATTTCACTCTTCTTTTTTAAGACCTCCTCTTTTTTGATTTTTCCTTCTTTCTCAACTTCTTTCCTTTTTTTTTCTGATCGCTTCCAGGCAGCAGAATTGGACCCTTCGAAAGCAGCCGAATACACCAAGGGCGCGACGCAGTGCTCGGCCGCGCTCGAGAAAGCAAACCGCCCACCCTCGCCCCCACCACACAGCCACGGTGCCAACGGCAGTCCTCGTGTGAGCCATTTGGCAGGGCCTCTGCCGCTCGGGTCGCAAGCAGCCAACGTGCTCCTGTGCCGACTCATTCTGAGGTGCGGAGTATACCTTCCACCTAGCCACTCTTTCTATTTGCTTTCGCACATTTGGTTTTCTTGCTTTCACGTACTACAGTAGTAACAAAAATTCTCGATATTGTACAGGCTCTCGGGCCAACTCAACTTTCGCTGTTTGCTTCCTTGCTGTCCTCCTTAAATTATTCTTACTCTTAAGCCAATGCTTTACTTGCAGTTCTTCGCTTGCTTTTAAGATTAGCGTCGGTGTTGCTCCGACTTTTTTCTCTGTGTTTTCTAGTGCCATTGTACTGTTCAACGGCATCAGTTTTTTCGTGGGGTTTTCGGCTTCTTTCGAGTACCTTAAATCCAAGCACCGCACGTGCCTCATCGTAAGGATTCCTACAGTCATAGAATTATACGCAAAATTCCTTTTTATTGATGTCAAATTATCTAGACTGTTCGTATTTCTTTTTCTTCTCTTTCTCGTTGAACTGTATTTACCTTGTTGCTCAAACTGCTGTTCCTGCTGCAGGCTTACGCTGTGCACGCGCTAGTTGGGGTGTTTTCCGGCCACGGGCGGCCTCAGCTGAACATGCAGTACGGCATGCGCGTCCTTGTCGATCCAACGGCGACTCGGCTCCTTGGTAATTGTTCGAATGCATAGACTTACTTTCTCTTCTGTTCTCTTTATTTTATTTTTTTCATGATTGATACACTATTTCAAGCCAAGAATTCTTCAATTCTTCAATTCTCCGCTTTTGACACTTCTTAATGCAGGCGCTTGGGCGCTGGTGGTCGGTCATTCGTCACTCTTGTTAGCTGCGCTGCTGCTGCCTGAGGCCGCGACGTTTAGCTCATGCGCAGTCCATTTGGCCAAGAAAGCCAACCAGCAAACGGTCGCAAACCTGGTTACCAAGCCTTGCACCAAGATTGGCCTCCTCGACGGCACTGGAAGCCCGTACTGGAAGGTGAATAATTGACTTGAATCAAAGCGCGTTCCTCTCAAAGCCGTCACAGCATCACATTTTCTTGCAGTACGCACTTTTGTGGCATACCTCAATGGCAACTTTGGTCTTACATGTGTACTTACCTCCTACTCTCCAGGTGAACCAATTGTCGGCTTATCTGGAAGTGAGCGCGCTTTGCCTGTTGGTCGTGGGCTTAGCGGTGCCCTCGTCGCGCAACCTGATGATGCTCATCGTCTACGGCCAGTCCGTACATGTGCGTGTCTATGTATGCATATACTGTAGATGAAACGTTAGCAGAATATTCTCGTTGCGAACATCTCTTGACAGAAATGACACTTTTGTTCTCTGCCTGAAGGTGCTCCTCTTTATCACTTTGAATCCACTCCTTTGGAATTCATTCCTGGTGGATGGTTTAAATCATAGCCATTTTCTTAAGTTCGCTTCTTGCATTCCATGATTCGTGCCGGAAACAAATGCACTCTTTCTTATTCTACTGCGTATCATCTTTTGTTCTCTGTTATTCTTTTAGATGCGGCTTATGCTAGAAAAAGCATCGGGGCAAACGAGTGGAATTTATCACATGGCTTTTGCAGCTCTCGACCGCCGGATTACTACTGTGCTCGCGAAAGGGCCTTCCATTTTGAATACTGGTTACTCGAAGCTCAAAGGGCTCATTGCCAGGTACACTGCATTGCCAGACCCAAATGCCGAAAAGAAGCCATCCATGTGCACAATCAGTTAATCAAACTGCCTCACGTCTATTTGCTACTTGGTGCATTGCCACTGGCGATTTCTCGGCGATACTTTGCAGTGCACATTAAGATTTCTTGAGGTTATTACGCCGGGGCATGTGAATTAAAGCTCTTCTTTCTTGAAACCCATGCGAGATGTGCTTTAATGTATAATGCAATACGATTTTTATATTTATATGACATCGCACCGCCATATTACGTCTTACATAACCATAATCATAATCATAACAGCGATTTACAACACCTGCCACTCTTTGAATATAAGTCCTATAAATAAAAAGGGCGAATTGGCTGCTTTGAATTCTCTGTTGGCCTGTTGGCCTTCGAATTCTGGCCCCTCGGGGCCAGAGTCAAAAAGGGCGAAGATGCGGAGGCACTTCAGAGGCGGAATCACACACACACTTGGCCAATTTTCGCCTGCACATACTCTTGTACATAGAAAGAAACTACGATTCACAATTTAGATTGCGGCGTCGTTTGCGTGGGGTTGTTGGTGTTGTATTGCTGCCATCGGGTATTAAGAACTGGGAAAAATATAGTCCTGTTCTTCTTGAAAGGACAAACACTTCTAATTGGACAAGCTTAATACGATACATTTATCCAGTATACGATATAGCCTCAGCTTCAACCTTGTTTCTCCGCAAGCTAACGTTAATTTCCATTCCAGAGTTCATCTTGAACTGGCTCATGTGATTTGAGCGAGCCCGCTACTAAAGTCACCCATTGAAACCCCTCTTCCGCAGATGCCAATAGAATTGTTTCAAGCACAGTCTCTTCATGATCAAGAGTTCTGAAAATACAAAAGTAACATTTTAACATTTTCAACTTCTTAGCAGCAACAACGCAAGAAGGAGCGTCGACCCTAAAGCTTTCAAACGGAGCTCGAGCTAGAGGAACGGGATTCTTCAGCATCTGGCTTGCAAACTTCATCGAGAACTCGAAGTGAAAACGGTGAAGGTTACGGTGAGTGTAGTGCTAGCTACTTGAGTAATTTCATCGCTTCGTAGCTTCATAGCTAGTTTCTGTCTGTAATCCAGCCAGCTGCAGTGTAATTATGAGTTTTTGAAAGAGAACATAAGAGGATACACCGCTGAGAGTCACCGGCGGCGGCCATCGGCATCGGCTCGTATCTGCTCTTGCTTGGCTGTCAAAATGCCAAAATGTGGATCCTCATTGGATCCCGTCGGCAGAATCATTCCTGTGACCCGATTGGTATTTTCGTGTATATTTTAGAGCAAAACCCTCGGCGGACCGGCAGTTGTCACGTTTTTGTACTTGTACCGGTGAGAGCAACAAGCCCGTCGTACTGTAGATACCTGCCTCATCTTCTTGTCTCATTATTGAGAGCGCTTTCTGCGTCGCATGCAGCACCATGTCTAGCTGGCAGGATGCTAAAGAGCGAGGCCGAGCAGCCTACGCTGCGAAGCGCTTCGAAGACGCCATCTCGGAGTTCTCTGCAGCTCTTGCTTCGGTGAGACCATGATTCTATGGATGACGTCGACATCAAAGATGTGCTTTAGGAATGCACCACCTGAGTCACTTGACAAGCCACCCCAGCGTCGAATTATCGAGAAATTGTCTTGTCTTAACGAATACTCTCACCATGCTAACATTACCAACGCTAATTCTTCCATTATGTTGACCATGGTAGATATCACTTTTACCATCAAAGGAGGCAGAAGTTGTTCGTAGAAAACACTTGCACCTGCTGCTTGCTAACCGCAGTGCAGCTCACAAACAACTGAAGCGGTTCGATAAAGCAGCAGCTGACGCAGAAGCGTGCACTAGGGTAAAATAACACAATGATTCTCATCATTTCTCATGACCGCTTTTACGTTTTAACCATTCGATTCTGGGAAGGAGGACATCGGGGGTGATTTTGTGATCACCGCCACAGTCATATGGGCACTGCTTTCAGAACTTAAAGAATCGCCACGAACGCTTTAGCCTCTAGTAATGCCGAAGATTCTAGACTTTCAAACAAACTTGCAGCAATAACCTTCGTTCAAGCACTCATTCTGCTTCATTTTCTCCAGATTCATCTGTACATTTTCTCCAGATTCATCTGTACTTGTGAACGCGTTCTGTGTGTCTCTTTCTCTTTCTCTTTGTTGCCTCACGCCGCTTAGTACATTTACAATACGCACCCGAAATCTCATTCGCTGCATCTCACGCATTGCTTGCATCAGTTGGGACTCCCTTATTTTTTTGGCAGGCTAACCCTTCTTGGGCAATGGGATTCGCGCACCTCGGCAGCTGCAAATATCTCACTGGTGAATTCGATGCGGGAGCACAAGCGTACAAAAAGGCAACGACAATGAAGCTTTAAGCTATCTATTCACTTGTTCGCAGAAATAACCTCATGATGACGACCGTTTTTATCGTGTTTTATAGCATCCTTGCCTCCTTCGCTACTCTTGAATTGCCCGACTGAGTTTGAAATTGCTCGATTCATGAATTGTTTTTCTGGTAGCTATACAAGTATTGAATCGCAAGTTTCGCTCACCCTCATCATGCCTTCCTATTTTTTGTCCACATATATCTCAGGCAGCGCAATTAGATCCATCCAACGCTGCGGAATACAAGAAGGGTGCCAAGCAGTGCTTCGCTGCGCTCGAAAGACTCAACAACCCGCCTCCAACACCACCGCTGGACCCAGAAGAGCAAGCACACAGCACCACCGTGAACAATAGCACAACCAGCAGAAAAATTAATTCCAGCAGCACTACCAGCCGCACTACCACCAGCAATAGCAGCAGCAGCAGCCGTCGAATCAGCAGCAAAATCAATAGTTTAGCCGGGGCTGTGCCTCTTGGATCTCAGCCAGCGAACGTGCTACTGTGCCGACTGCTGCTCAGGTGTACCTTTCGGCGTAGTACTTTTGTGTCTTGTGTGTGTGTGTGGTCGCGAACGCTTACTTTCTCGACGAAGTCTTGAGTAAGAACTTGAATTCCGCACGATTCCATCATGTCAATTCTTGTTTCAGCTCATGTTTTGTATTCTTTGCTACCCATTGACTTCATTCCAGAATCGCTTTCTATTTCTGTCCCCATCCCACACATGGGAATTTTCTGACAATTTGTTACTCTGCTGCTGTTTTCTCCCTTTCTTTATTATTTGTCTCGTGATTTCTCTTCTTTTTTTAAAAAAATCTCAGCGGCTACGTGCTCTACAACGGCTTGGGTTTCTTCACCGGCTTTACGGCTTCTTACCAGTACCTCTTAGCCAAACACCGGGCTTGCCTCATCGTAAGAAATCGATTTTGTTGGGAATTGGGAATATGATCAATTACAATGATTGCATATTTGTGTGTGTGTGTTTTTTTTTTCCCGAATTTGCCTTGCAGTTGCTTGTGGCATTAGGGATCATTTACTTGTGTGAGGAAAATCTTGCAACTTGGTATGGCGTGTTGAGTGATTCTTTACCTATGTACCTCCTGACACCTTTATTTACACTGCTCTTTCACGCACCGGTAACCTCATGACCACTTCTTTCAATCTGCTGATGCCGTCGCCGCCTGTGCTATTTCTGCCGTGGCTACTGCTGGCGCTATGCATGCTGCAGGCTTACGCAGTGCACGCGCTTGTCGGCGTGTTTTCCGGCCACGGACGGCCTCAGTTGAACATGCAATACGGCATGCGCGTCCTTGTCGATCCAACGGCGACTCGGCTGCTCGGTATTTATGTGTGGAGTTGTTGTCAGCCATAAATATTTTTTCGTTTTGTTTTCTCCTTTCCTTTGCGAGTTATTCCATCAGCTTTACAATCTTCCTCCTGTTCAAAAATGCCATCTTGCATTGCAGGGGCGTGGGCACTAGTTGTGGGCCATTCTTCGCTCCTGTTGTTGGCGTTACTGTTGCCCGAGGCTGCGACTTTTAGCTCCTGTGCAGCTCATCTAACCAAGAGAGCAAAGCAGCAGTGGCCAGCAAATCTGGTTGCCAAACCTTGCATGATGGTGGGTCTTCTCGACGGCACTGGCAGCCCGCACTGGAAGGTACTACGATCGAACTTTCGCACAAGTGCTCTCTTTCCTTTAGGGATAAGACATCATTTCTCTCGGTCTTCTTTTTTCTCCCCGTCTACTGCAAATGGAAGTATTCCCCATATGCATTGTCTCATGTTACAACTCCGCGGTGTTGCTGCTGCTTCGCACGCATGTCAGGTGAACCAATTGTCGGCTTATTTGGAAGTCAGTGCCCTTTTCGTTCTCATGTTGAGCCTCGCCTTCCCTTCCATGCGCAACATTCTCATGCTCATCGTTTACGGCCAGTCTGTCCATGTGCGTAACTGCTGTTGTCTTTTTATCGCGAGTCAAAGTAGAAAGGAAGGACAAGTGTGTGAACTCTGATGAAACGTGAGGTAGTAGTTCAGTAATTAGTGTAATTTTCAGACAATGTTTCTTCACAATTCGAGAAAACAAAATTTGACGTATTTGATTCATGTCATTCTTTTAGATGCGGCTTATGCTAGAGAAAGCATCAGGGCAAACGAGTGGAATCTATCACATGGCTTTTGCAGCTCTTGACCGCCGGATTACTATTGTGCTCGCGAAAGGACCTTCCATTTTGAATACTGGTTATTCGAAGCTCAAAGGACTCATTGCCAGGTACACCGCATTGCCAGAGCCAAATACAGGGAGTAAACTGCAGTCCATGTGCACAATCAGCTGACATTATCGGGCCAATGGATTGCGCGAGCGAGTAAGATGCATAGACGCAAGGTGCGAGGTTTTGGCTTGAGTGTCTGGCTGGTTGAATAAAGGAAAAACGGACCGTTTTTCCTCGTGTGATACCGATGAATCTTTTCTTGAAGTAAGAACTGGATCTCGCGAGTTGCAAACACACCAATATGCCCCGTTTTACATATCCTAAATCCACATATGGCTAAAAGAGATGTGGTGGCATATGCGTCTTCTTCGTGATGGCAATTCGGGATTCGCAAGGAAGCTCCTAGGACCTAAGCCGCTTTTCATTTGATTTGCGATGATCCCATTTGTGCGACTTCTTATTGCCAATGGCCCGTGGCTGGGTTTTGATTTATTAAAAAAATTATTCTCTCGAAGTCCATTCCAGCCAACCGAAATTATGCATAATAGAAATCTAGGGACACCCCGATGCAATGTAATTGCACCAAAGAACCCCTGAGATATTTTAAGCAAACTTTACTCGGATTGTCCTCAAATGCCCGGGAGCCCGGTCCATTTGCGGAGTTGTTCCCAGCACACGAATTGGACTGTAGCGTAAGGGCCGAAACGCGCCCACTGCGCCGCAAAGCCTCGGAAGTACCCGAAAGGGCCGTAGGTGCGCCCGACGTGGTAAAGAGCGGAAGGCAGGCTGCTGAACTGGCCGGGGTTGGCCATGATGTGGGTGCGGGCTGCGGGAGGAAAAGAAGAGACAAGGGGGAGGGGTAGAATGGGTGGAAGATGAATGGAAAAGAAGTAAAGAAAGGATAGGAATAGGCTGAAAGACTTGTAAAAGAAGTACATTTTGTTTGAAGACGACGACGACGAGACCAAATCTTTCTCGACATAAATTGAGAAATGGAACCAAAAATGACGTCTTTGTAATGTAAGCAATTAAAAAAAGCTTGAGAAAGGATGTGAGAATTGTGGAGAAATGCCACGCACCGTTGGTAATGGGCGAAGTCGTAATTGTAATCGCTAACCCAGCAGCTACCGAGGTCACGAACACTAGAGCAGGCCCGTCTTTCCAACTGTGCGCGATTCCACCGGGCACCCACAACTGCCACGCTGCAGGCTGCTGCTGGGGGTTTGCTTTTGCAGGGCTCCTCTGTAACGCGTCTTTCACCTGTGGAAGTTGAGCCAGCAGTCTTGAAAAGTTGAGCCAGCAGTCTTTGTACGGCAAGTTCGTGTACCATGCTGCTTCTACACAGAATCTCAAGCCACGAGAGAAAGGGCGGAAAGATGGAAGCACGGCGATGTTCTGTAACTGCGAAATTATGAACACCAAAGTGCCCACATGCCCGCACACTCATTCACCTCGTTGTAAGTGACCATTTTAGTGGCTCCCAGCACCACTGCTCGCGCAATCGTGGCTGAAACGCCCTATGGAGTTGCGGTGGTTTCAGAGAAAGCAGAAACGAGCAAATGGGTAGTGCAACAGCATAGGGCGACATGGGAGAAGAATAGAAAGATACCATACCAAAATAGTAGACGTGCACATGTGCACACACACTTCTTCTGTTTCAAGCACAACCGCATTTCGTTCTGTCATGCTTGGCTCACTCTCTGTCTCTCGCGCTTCCTAACTTACTTCGTAGAAGGGCAGAATGGGCCCGCCCGGCTGAGCAGCGATGCTGCGCACGTAATGCATCACCGAGGGCACGGGCATCGTCAAGTCCGACTGGGCGCGTACCTGTGAACAAGTGATTGTTTATGATATCATATTAGTGCATTCAAGCACGAACTGTATGGACATAACAAACATTCTTGTCTTGGGCTTAAAAGAGGTACAGGACAGATGCTTATAATATTTCACGCTCACGGTTTCGCTCATCCACACATGTCAACGCCAAGAAAAGAGCTCGTCGCTTTTTTGAAAACCTTTACACTTCGCACCTTGAGGAGGTCGGTCGGCGACGCTAGAGCTGACGCCAAGCCCCCGGCCGCCATCCCCGCGCCTGCCCGCTTCACCACGCGCACCTGCGCGTTGGGCCAATATAATATTTGATCGAAGATAAACTGAGAAAAGAAGAGGGGAACAAGAGAGAGGTGAAAAAGCGGGTCGTGGAATTGGTCTATTGTAGCCTTTTATCGTCCGAAGGTGGTTTGGTGTGTTTGTTTTTATAAAAGTGAGACCACAAACTTTCAACGCCATATTCAACGACTGGCAAATTTTCGCAGGCTCATTCAGTCACGCGACGCATTGCAATCCAAGGAGGATACAGTAAAATCGCACCGTGTTTGCCCAATCTTCTCCAAAGAGCGCCGCGTTGGCCTAAGGATTTGGAAAAGGAATAACAGCAGCAGCAGCGATGTTTCATTATCACTCGTTGACGCGTAGGTGGCACATATCAACACAACACGCGAGAGAAATTGGAACAAACACGGATTTACCGCGGGCGTATCTCGTAAGCTATCTCGTAAAGGTTCGTAGAGGCCGAAGCGGAGGGTGCTGCAACATGGTGTAAAATCGCGAAGAGGAAGTTGGCAAGCACATACAAGATAACACGGTTAACTAGAGCAAACGAATTAAAACATGATAATTAAACATAAAAGGGGAGGAAAGACGAGTGAATTGCACCTGTAGGACATTTCGCGGAGCATCGAAGCTTCAATTCCGCGATAAAGGCCGCGCATGCCCTCGGTTGCAAAGACCTGCATCAGTGTCGAGGGTTGCAAACTCATGGTGAATACAGGACATCATTCAGGAAGGAATCCTTTCATTGCTAGTAGAATTAAGGAGGCGTTTCATGAGTATTTGTAACGCTGTCGGGATTAAGTGGTGTATTCGTCCACTCAGCCCAAGCCCTTCATTTCGAATCTACATGTCACTGCTTCATCGCGCCAGTATGGCGAAGCGAGTGTGTACCTGCCGGAGCATGCCAGCAAATGTCGTGGCCTGCCCTTCTGCAGCTACTCGACCGAGGAGCTGTTGCCGCACCATGGCCGTTTCACACGGCTGCACGCAAGTCTGGGCAGTTGCACAAGACATACCAGCGAGCGCCAAATTCATCATCGTTTGAGAAGTAGTCATCGGCTGACGAGGGCTAGGCATCGACGGTACTGGAACGTCGCCCTTTTTTGTGGCTAGTGATCCAGCCTGGTTGACGGAGGGATTCGGCGCCATGATCGTCGTAAAATAAGATCTGCAGGGATATTATTGGAGAGATTGATGTCGTGATAGTCGTAATGTTACGATGACAAATAGGAAACAGCAACAATATAGCATCAAGGATAGTAGATACCCTTGATAGTATACTGTAGGTTTGTCTATCGAAAAAACTTAGAAAAAATAGATGATCGTAAGGGCAGCCGATTGCGCTCAAAGTTTGCCCAAATCCCAATCACGGGGTTTCAAAAGCACATGCAAAAGGCCAGAGCCAGGGGCGACAGTACACCATAAGGAGATCAGAAACACTTCGAGCGAAAAACAAATTTGCGGAACCTATAACTCTTGATGATTTGCACCAATCAACGCGCGGTTTTCAAAATGTTCACCGTAGTGTCGTCGGGGTGTGGGGTGTCGTTGTAGTGTCGTTGGGGTGA
>Ga0307982_1004092_pt1 | contig 11550 bp, 13 predicted proteins | sample OrgLakmetagen989_FD_201847 | JGI IMG/M metagenome (GOLD analysis project Ga0307982, IMG submission 201847) | Saline water microbial communities from Organic Lake, Antarctica - #989 | ecosystem: Environmental > Aquatic > Non-marine Saline and Alkaline > Saline | place: Antarctica: Organic Lake... | reverse complement strand
GACATGATGGGGAACTTGGCGATAATCGCGGGATTTGCCCAGAAGACCATGGGAAAAAACTTGAGGCGATCACTGCTCAACGCACATTCATAGTCATTCGATGGAAGCTGGGCGAAGGCCTCAATCTCCAGCTCCCACGGCGCTTTAACGTCCACTGCAGCTGCAGCTCGAGCAGGCAAGCGAATTGGCCGCGCGGCCCCGATACCACGACCAGCAACCCGCCCCGTCAATGAGGTGCTCTGCGCCACGGAGGCTGAAGAAGATGAAGACGGGGGCAGCTTAATTTCTCTGATTGTCTATGTAAAATGCTGACGACATCTTAGGCACGGCGACCCACCAAAAATCTCGATCCACCTCCGGTTCTTCCCGTATAAAGTGAGGGTCTTCATTTTGGCAGAGACCAAGCCGAAATGCGTCCTCGATCTTGCCTGTTAGACTACGCTTCTCCTCAAAGTCAAGGACCTAGGCGACATGTACAGTTTTAGAATAACTTTATTGTGAATGGTGCGGCAAGAGGCAAGAGCAAACATAGGAAGAGAGGATTCACCTGGTAGTCCATTAGTGCGCCTGAAGACTCGGCGCTCGATGAGATAGGTGCCGTCCACCAACCACTAGCAATACGTACTTGCCGATATACTGACGATAGGGACGTTTAAGGTACTGGATTTTGTTAAAGTAAGCCATTTTGCGCCGAACGAATGGGCTTTCCTCTTGTCGAAGGCAGTGTGGTGTCTGCTCAGAAAACTATGCGCTGACGTACTGGGGTGCTTACGTACTGGCAAGTAACTCAGATGACGCCGATGGAAATGCATGATGATAGTGACGTTAGCAGACGTAATTCATAACGAACACGCCCTTGGCTAAAGAATAGCTACATAAGTAGTAACTTTATATATATATATTCCTCGGAGTGTTCTTACAAGTGCCGAGCCAGTAGAGCGACCACGCTCTGAGGGATAGGCCTACAACGCAGAGTTCAATTCCCAGCGGCCTTACCTTTTTTTCCTCGTAAACCTTAGGTTTAAGAACACATTACAGGGAGGTCCCCTACTGTTACGATATTATAAAACGGAGCTACCAGCTCGAAGTAAAGGGCCAGCATGGTTCATAAGTAGCTTCCTTAAACTTAAACTCCAGTTCTACTTAAGCCTGGTTTATATCGGGCTTAAAATACAATAAAATGGCCACGGTTGCACAGGGACCCATCTATTTCAACAGGCCACGATAATTGATATACACCTGGCTGGTGTACTGTGCTTATCGCAAAAAGAAGTACAATCTTTTGATATGTTAATAAACGCCTGAGAGCTGAGAGAATTTCAGAGGAATAACGGTATAAGCAAGCGAATAATCTATTCGTTCGAAACAAACAAGGAAACGGGTGTGATATTGTTTCGAATATCTCACGACCAAACCCATGTTGCGCCTTCAATCAACCATTTGCGTGGTCTAGTTCGATTTCTCGCTTAGCGCGACTACCACTGTGTTGCAATTCCAGCATGATGCTTCTACAAACCAGCATGTTGGCCTTTCTTCGGTATCTGTCAATCGTTTCTCACCCGCGAAGTGTTTGAGACTACTTGCAACGGTAGATAAGAGATTTGAGGCGCGGGGATCTAAGGAATCAGAAGCGCCAGAAGAAGCAGACGAGGAAGTAGAAGCTGAAGTCGCCATGGTTGAAGCTTTCAATCGTGCCCACCCAGTGAAACGGTGCTGCTCGCCTGGCAACACAGTAGCGCAGTTATCGCCCCAAAATACTGGAAGCACAGGTTCCCAAGCTTGGTTTGAGTCAGTCTGCGAGGGCAGTGGTGACGAAATGTTCGCTTCTTTCAACAATGCAAGGCACACGTAAATTGCAGACGGCTGAGTACCGTCAGCAGGACCTGGATGAGCAACGTCAACTGAAATATGTGCCATATTTGCGCCGGTTTCACAATTGGACGCATGAAGTTGCCTTCGATTACTCTCCATGTAATCGCTACTCTCGTGAATGTCATGATGGCGGCTGACACTGCTACTGCTGATGCGGCAGCTTCCGTTCTGAATGGCACACTTCTTTGTAGTTGCTGATCCATTCACGCGCAACGAGATTTGCGGAATACTTGTGGAGCCGTCCATTTTCAATGCCCACAAATTAGCATAATTGGGCGCTTTTGCAGGACCATAATTATTCGTTTTGCCTCTCACATTGCTTGCAGCATCCGATGAGGCATCATAATCAGTACGATAATCCCCAGTGCTCCTGCTGATTGTACGCTTGTCGCCCATTCTGCTGCTGCTGCTGCTGCTTGGTGAGACCAACGAGGATGGTGCAAGCAGCGTTGCGGGTCTATCTGACAGCCAATAGTGGTTTCTAGCCACAACCACACCTTCGGGCTCATGGTTTGTGGAGCGCGCCAAGTTTTCATTGGACGTAGCTGTGCTCTGCCACAATTCGAGGTCCAGTAACAATGTACCCCAGCCACTGTTGTTCGCAGGTACATTCTTTTCGATGTAGTCATGGTCAGCTTTTCCCTTTGCAGTGGATTCGTTGAGAGAGGGCCACTCAAAAGAAAGGCCATCGCATAGAGTCGCAGCAGCAGCTTGAAAGCACGTGCCTGAATGATTTCCTGAGCATGGCCCTCCTACAGTTCGCGCTTGTGCTGGGACAGCCTACAAGATGTAAGGCAAAAAAAAAGGTATTAAGTCACCTACGAAGCTTGCCAAGGCCCTCAGAACAAGTTTCAAATAGATCGCTTACCTGAATGCCATACAAAGTTCGAAAATCTGCTCGCACAGTGAACACATATGTAGTTTCTTTGGCAAGATTAGAAATGTCAGAACGACCACTAGTACTGTTGGCGGGAAATGGAGTGTGCGGAGAAGGATACACGTGGCGGCCTCGATTGATTACGGCGCAGACAAGGTTCATTGGATTGATTTGTACGTGAAGCGGTGGGCCTCTGTTTTGAGACCTGGAACAATAAAAGCCACCTCTTCTCTCGCTTTCTACTGTTCTTCTTTCGTAAGCTCCTCCTTTCGCTGCTGCAGCACCTCCTTCAGCACCTTCGGCTGCAGCATCATCACCATTCGCAGCAGCACTCCTGCTGGTATTGTATTTACTTACAAAGTACGCAGCAAGAGCTACGAGGTCGCTCTCTCGAAGGTTGTTGGAAGTAGCGCGCTGAATGCCCCAGAACCCGCCAGATTGCTCTAAGCTTGAGTCGTAAAGTTGCCCGCGCAAAGAGGGCCATGGAGACTGACTTTTCCACATGACTACTCCACTGTGTTTCAATATGTTAAGAAAAAAGACCACAACTTGTGAAATAGTCAAAGCATAATAAAATAGGAGGAAATAGACACACTTGACCTCCATACGCGATTCTAAAATACTTTGGACGCTTCTTACCTATACCACTCGAAAGCATGTGCAGCAAATCCTTCAATTAAGGCTTGGTACTGCTGATGGAGTGCCATATTCGCTGCTTGAACCCAGGTTGTGGCATTCCACCTGAGAGTAGGATATCACTGAAGTTATAAGAAAAGAAACAGTAAGGCATAGAAGGAGAGCGCAGAAAAAGGAAAGACAATAAAAAAAAAGGTATAAAGCACTTGACAAAGCTCGATTGTTTTAGAGCGAACCAATGCTTACGTAATTTCGTACCAACCTACCCCATTTCGGCAGTAGCCATAGTTGAATCAGCAGGACCGTACGCATACACGTGATCGTAAATCATCGTAGATGTACTGATTTGAGGCTTTATTGCAGCTCTTGCGCATCTTGCAGCCGTCTCAGGTGAATTGCAAAGCATAGTCTCAGCAGAGTTCGCACTATCTCCATTGCTGTCGTCCTCTGTTGTTACCGTGGTAGTCATCCCGAGATATTTGTGGTACACCCAAGCAGGATCAGCACTGTCAAAAGTGGCACCGGGCAAAGGAATAGCTTCCATCGCAGAAGGCGACAGAAAACGGGCAAGGCCACGACGAGACATGGGTACAGCAGCGTTGCCAATTTCCGGTTGAAACGCAATGGAAACGTTTCTTGCACCCTCTAAACCTGGGTTTCGGTCACTCCAATAGGTACCTAGCCAGTTCAGCCCATAGTTTCCGTCGTTTGGCGCCATTGCATACGTCCAATCGAACGGCTGCGAATAGTTTTGAGGTGCCATGGAAGAAGCAATGTACGTGACTCCAGGCGGGAGCAATTCATTCGCAAGTGCTATGAGACCCTGCGCAATGTAAGGCGGCGGGTTGAGCTCTTGCGGGCTCAATTCGTTACCGCCGCCCACCAGCAGCAAACTTGGGTGGCGGCGAAGCCTCTTGAAACTGTCTCGCGCGTTGCGCAAGTACGCTGATTGGTCCAGGGGCCAGTCGTAGCTGCCAGCCCAGCGCCCGTTGTTGTCGCCCGTCATTTGCAGTTCTTGGTACACGAGCACGCCCAGTGTGTTGCATGAGTCGTAGAAGTCTCGGGTTTCGACTAACCCCCCACCCCACACTCGAATCAAATTAAAACCCATGGACACGTGCAGACCCACTTCGTCCAGGTAGCGGTCGGGATGCGTGGCATAGCGCAACAACGCGTCGGTGGCAATCCAGTTCCCGCCTTCGAGGTAAATTTTGACGCCATTGATGGAAAAAGCACGCCCCTGTGTGACAGGGTCGAACCAAGAGCCGACGGTGCGAATACCGCATGGCACGGAAAGAGACGAGTATGCACTATAGGCTCTCTGCTTTGAGCTATCGGCGTATTCTTTTGCTATTGTTTCAGTTGCTGTGAAACGTGCTGTGTATAAGTGAGGGCCTTGGTTGATGCCACTGTGTTCTCCAAGAAGCAACAGCTTATGAGGCCACCACAAGCGAAGAGATTCAGCTGGGATCGTTAACTCAACGGCTACTTCTCGGGACGTCCCAGGAGCCAATGAACCGTCTTCCTCCACGCGTAGTTTTTCTTCAAATGTCACAGTCTTCTTCACAGCAATGTTACCGTCAGTATCGCGTAAGACAACCTGTCGAAATCAGGAAAGTATATAATTATAGCGTTACTTACACCCGCATGAATCCATTAAAGGGCGAAGAAACAAAATGAACATGTATGCAAACATGCGCCACTGAAAATGAATCTACCTCAAGCTGAAAAGGGCAGGCATCATCATAGGCGTTTCCAGTACTAAATGAGCCAGCTGCTCGAAGGCTGGGTGCTCCCAAATTGGCCACAATGACTGACGCTTTGATGCGAGCGCCGCTCAGGCCAAGTAACTCAGGGTTAGATTGACTTTCTCCTTCGCCTGCACTACTATGACGGCCAACACCACTACTACGATCTGGGTAATCGTTTCCGTGAGCATCAAGAAGTGCTTCAGTCCATACTGCGCCGTCTGTGAGCGCCAGTACGCATCTAACCAAAATGAAGAAAGTGAAAAAACAACGAGAACAAATGCAATCTATTCAACTCAAAGTTATGCCCAAGGTGAGGTTGAGCAACCACTAATAGTGTACTAATGGGTTTACCTGAGCTCAACATTGCTTTCGTTCACAACGTCTTCAATCAAACCGCTCTTGGCGTCGATCTGGGGTAACTCATTACCTCTCAGCGAATTCTGTGACTTTTGGAGTTGCGCTGCAACATCAGAGTCAGCACTCGTATCGGCGGAGGTACCAGAAGAGTCTTGCACGAATGTAGCAGCAAGCAAAACGTTACCCCAGGGACCAGTGTTGCGATCTGGCGCTGGCGCAATCCAATCCCAACCCGCTGCCGACTGACAAAAAAACAAATTAAGGAGGCGCAAAAAACTACGCAATGAAAATTGCCACTGAAAACGCCAATGCATTCAAAGATGATGCAGCCACATCAGACAAAATACATTTCTCAGTTGAAGTAAAATATTCGAAAATTAACCTAAAACGACTCGTAAGAACACAGACACATTCGAATCATGATGTAAAACAGCAAAGCGCACATATAATGTGCCATAAATACTACAGCTTCGCTAAAGATGGAAACGTTTATATCCCTGTGTAAATACCTGCATAATAGCACCATCCATGGCAAGTGAATGGTCGCCGCCTTGGCCGCCATTGCCGACATATCCAGGATGGTCTGGAGGCTGCACACAAAACGCCAGAGCCACAACGGATGATGCAGACGCAGTCTCGTTCGTTGGCAGCCTAACACGAAAACGCCGTCGCAAAAACATCCCTGGCGTGGCTTCTTTGGCGCTTCCGATGCCATTCCCTGTAATCTTTCGATTCAGGTCTAGCTCTCGAGACCAATTGTCGTAACCCTCATCGATTGATTCTTCCCAGGAGACTGCAGGAGCTCCATTTACGTACACTACAGCCCCAATCAGAAAAGAAATGGTAGAACGAGTGACGTCGGTGAGCGAGTGATAGACTATCTTCCGAAGACTTCATTTCAACGCGCTTTGCGAAGGCAAATACGCGTATGCAATCAATACAATTAGCTCGTTCTCGTTGCACATATATATACACTGTGAATTAAATGCCCCTTTTATGCAAAAAGCTCGATCTTACCATTTTGCACACGGTAATTCGCAGCCTCGAGCACGAACCAAAGTGCTGCCATCTTTGAGTGATTACTGCTACTACTACCGCGTTGAAAGCCCTCGGCATCAGAATCGTCCGAAAGACAGTCATTCCATGAGGTATCCGTCAAAGTAACCTACATTAGCAAGACAAAAAGAAGATAACGTTGGTTTTATGATGACCTAAATCTGCATAGTGCACGTGTATATGTTGTCTTAAAAAAACACACGTACTAGTAGAAGTTTAAAAGTAATGTAAAAAGAGTATCATGACCAAGTAGCATTAACAGCATCGTTAACACACCTCTGTGCGGTACCAAAAAGTGTAAAAGCCGCGGCCTGTCGCATTGATGTCTGGCACTGACGCGAGGTTGTCGTCGACATAGACTCGATCGACAATGTCATCGCTGCTGCTGCTGCTGCTGCCCCCAGAGCCACTGGTACTGCTCGCGCCATCATCAGAGCTCGTGAAATTGCCGAAGGTGCCGTTTCGCAGGAGGCTCGTGAGGGCCGTGCCTGGTACCTGTACATTTGGACAAAACGAAATTTTTGCACTTGGGGAAAAAAGTCGACTTTTCCTCTTTTCATACATACAGTACCTGTACATGGAATGAATGTTGTGGCTATGATGCGACATACTACTACAGACTGTCGGATTGTATGTTTACTGCTACTCGCCATTGATTGAATGAACCCCTTCTTTCTCCCTCTCTCTCTCTCTTGTCACATTGCGCGTAGATGTTGAAATGCCCGCACACGAGTAAAACGTTCTAAAGCTAAGCTCGCTATCTTTGACATCTCTGTCCAATCAGCCATGCATAGGCAATTAAAGACATGTCAGCGCAGTAAAACAGCATTGACACAAGTAGCATTGTCGCCCATACCGAAGCGTTGAAGATGCAATGGCTCAATTGATTGAGCGTCGGCTGCCACCCAACGGTCGACAGAGCAGTTGCCGTGATTGCCCCGTCGATCGTAGGGTCATCGCGGTACATCACCCAGCTTGGATTGACACCATGCGCCGGGATGCAATCTCCATGCGGGTGGCAATTAATGCTGCCGAGACTGGGTCTGTGGTGATGACTAGCCAAACTGAGCGCGCAGCCATGCTCGGGATCGCGCAGAAAACTGGCGGTGTTGGTGCCTCTGTGGATACTGTATCTGTTGTCTAAATTTTCTGCTGCAGCTCCAGCAATCCTCGCAGTCAGAAAAGTGGCTAGGAGTAACCTTAGGAAGTCCATGCACATCTTAATACTAGCTACTAGTTACGTTTTAATCCATAAGTGTTCAATCATGAAATCCACAGCATAGCTTGTGCCTGCCCTCCTCAACATTTCTTCACTGTCAGATCGATGACATCGACATCCATCCATCTTTTGGTGTGTTTTGTTTCCTTTCTCAATATTTTCAAAATCAACCCTGTAATTCTTCCAAAAGAATATTCTGCTGCGTTTGGCTTCTGATTGATGGGAGCTGCTAATAATTAGCTGGGAGGTAAACACTAAGAAATGGTACGTAGAAGCTTCTTTGGATACGTTTCCATTGACCCTGTAGCTCACCATGTCTTCAAGCATGCTTGCCGCTGTCGTGAACACCTATGGTCCTCCTGAGAATGTTCAAGTTCGGGAGGTTCCTCAGCCGGTTCCACGTCGTGGCCAGGTTCTCGTAAGCATCGCTGCAAGCGCAGTAACGTCTGCGGATTCTCGCGTACGGGCTGCCCGCTTTCCGCCAGGTGTCGGGTGCCTCGCAAGGCTTGCTCTCGGCATTTCTGGTCCACGTCAAAAGATTCTTGGGAGTTGCTTCTCAGGGACTGTAGAATCGGTAGGCGCTGGCGTTGATAGTTTTGCTCCCGGAGATGATGTATGTGGCATGATGGGCACGAGGTTCGGCGCACATGCCCAATTTATCACAATTGACGCCTCAAACGTTGTTGCAAAGCCTCTGGAAGTAAATCACGAAGATGCAGCAGGCGTTCTGTTCGGTGGCACCACAGCTATGTATTTCTTGACTGACTTGCCAGCGTCAAAAACTGTACTGAAGCCTGGTGCCACAATCCTTATCAACGGCGCGTCTGGTGCAGTTGGCACGAACGCTGTTCAAATCGCTGCCCAGATGGGCGCCACTGTCACTGGCGTCACAAGCACGCGTAACGTAGAGCTTGTGCGTCGTCTCGGTGCTGCCAATGTTATCGATCACACGGCCGAAGACATATTGAGCTCTGAGGCGCGCTACGACATCGTGTTTGATACCGTTGGGAACTTGCCTGTTGCTGCTGCTCGCAGGCTCTTGACCGACGACGGCGTACTGCTGCTCGCAGTGGCAGGACTCTCTAATATGGTGTGCCCACCTGCTCGAACTTTCACGGGAGAAGCGCCCGAGCGCCCTGAGGACTTTCGCAGCCTTCTTGATCGGGTAGCAAACGGCACGCTCGAAGTGGTGCAAGACCGTTCCTTCCCGCTGGAGGACGTCGCACAGGCCCATGCTCATGTTGACGGTGGGCACAAAGTTGGTAACGTTGTCTTAACGTTCCGAGGTGCATTACCTTTTCACGCGAATTAGGTTAATGTGTCCTGGAGAGCATTACAATAAGCTTCGTGTTTTTTACTACAAAGGCAATTGAAATTTGATGCAGGTCTCGAAGGGCATAATTCGGAAGCTAATAAAGGGACCAAATATATACAGAACAAGTTTCCGTTACTGCCAGTATATTAGTACAAAGAGGGATCGCGTGTGTATTTCTCGTTGGCTTCTGAAAATGTACCACATTACACATAAACTTTACTGCCGTTTGCTTGACTTATACGCCCTAGAAATAAAGATAAACCGATTGCCTTGGCTGGGGTTTGGGGTTGATCTATATTTAGTTCCATGATATAGTGGCAAATCCTGCGCGTTGCTAGCTAATTAGAGCTAGAGCTATTGCCACTCCACGACCAGAACCCCACCAGCGTTACCCACAGCCACTCCAACACGCCAAACGTCAAACGGGCTGTGTTGCTGCCTAGAAATAGATCCACCAGCGCAACTACCCCTTTCCACACTGCTACTGCCACTGTTAGAACTACCCCTGCCAGCGCCACCATGAATCGCGGATGCGCTGCCAGTATATGCGGGTCCACTGAACAAGGGAGGAGCTCGGCAAGCATCGTTCTCGCTGCTAGCGCTATTGGTGTTGTTGCTCCTGCGAAGGCCGCTGCTGCTGCCACTGCTGCTCTCATCACTGGCACTGCGTTTGCCCACCATTGGTTCTTCCCATGGCGGCAGGAACAGCCACAATCGGCCAGCTAACACGGTCCGCGCTACAGATATCGAGATCTGCATGCATGCGCACATATTGCGAGGAAGGTGTCAAAGAAAAAGAGGGAAAGGGACTGAAGACAAAAGCGAGGGAATTCAAATGTCGATGAATCGAATCATGCAAGCGAAATAGGAACTTAAAAAAAAAAAAAAACAATGAGCTTGTCGGTAAAAATACAAATCTTCCGTTGTTAGAAGAACAAAAAGGTTTACATTGAGATTTGTTTTTACCTCGAGGCGTTGCTTTTGATTATCATGGTCAAGCGTATGCACCCACGACGACACTTCCAGGCCCACACTAATATAATTAGAGGTGATAATGGCACAGAGAAGTACATGAAAAATAACAAAGGTTCTGACAAATAGCGAAGAATGCAAAATTGGCTCCCCGAAAATAAAGCATGCAAGAACTCTACTGTCTCTCTCTCTGACTTTCCATGACAATTTCCGCACATGTGAAGCACATGTGAGAAAACGCACGAAAGCCTGTATCAAATCCAAAGTCGGATATTATACCTACCATGGCACACACATATGCACCTGAAATGAACGTCAGAGCCCACCAGCGCTGGTAGCGTGCGCACGACCGTTGCACCCGAAGAAAGAGTATCCCGAGCGTACGCCACCGGTCGAAGACTATAGAGATGCGCGCCGTGAGAAGGTATCTTCGTGCTTTGGTAATCTTCCTTATTCCTACTGCCACTACTGCTACTGCTACTGCTGCTGCTGCTGCTGCTGCTTGAAGGAAAAGCGCGGGTGCCAAGTTCAAGCAAATAGCGCTCCGGTGTTTTAAAACCGCTGCCAGGATTGGATGACGTCATTCCTTCCTCGTCGCCAGACACTTGCGCTATTTTCACGGGCGCCGCCCACAGTCGAGCGTATTTGCCGCTCCAAAACTCGAAGCAATGGTACGCCGCGGCACCTAGCCCCGCGAGTGAGACCATGGGCCAGGATGGAACACACATGATAAACCCATTGTACAATATAATCTCTCAACCGTTTCTCGAAGTAAGCGAACAAGAAATTATACACTATGATTATCTTCAGGCACGCATTTGAAATCTGCGACACAAGACCTCTCTTCCCCCTACCCCTTTTCCCCGACTCAATTGTACCCACCCTCAAACGGCGGTCGGTGATTGGCCAATACTTCTTCTTGTTCATCATGTTGTTGCAGCGGTCCCCCCAGAGGAGGCCAGGCTGCTTTCAGTTGCACCGTCACTCGCAAAGGTTTGGGGCGCCAGTGCCAGTTGATCAACACAACACTGTCCCAGGCGCCCATGCCGAGTGCTGCAGAAATACAGGTGAAGAAGAGATGCGAGTTAAATAAGCAGAAAGAGGAGAAGAAGAAGAAAGAGGAGGACATTGAGATGTAGCTACCGGGTCAAAAGAGAAAGGCTTCAATGCGAAAAAAACAGCTGAAAATCTTGGGAAGAACCACAAGCAGAACTTCAACGAAAGACGCACCACTCGAAGCCGCGGGAGCGCCAATGCCAACGCCATCATCATCACCGTGCACACAAAGGTTACCATCAAGGTTGAGCTTGCTCAGGATTGGGTCAAATCGCCTTGCTACGATTTGTGGCTCTTCGCGGCTCAACAAATCCAACGCTTGGGCTCGAGGCCCATGTGAGGCAATGGGCAACAAACTGGCGCCAATGCTCCGCCGCTCGGCCTTATTTTTATTTTTTATTTTTTTTTTGGGGGGGGGGGGGGGGGGCGGGGCCATTAA
>Ga0307982_1004091_pt1 | contig 11550 bp, 7 predicted proteins | sample OrgLakmetagen989_FD_201847 | JGI IMG/M metagenome (GOLD analysis project Ga0307982, IMG submission 201847) | Saline water microbial communities from Organic Lake, Antarctica - #989 | ecosystem: Environmental > Aquatic > Non-marine Saline and Alkaline > Saline | place: Antarctica: Organic Lake... | reverse complement strand
GAGACACAACCCTTTCGTCTACACTCTGATTTGGGGTGCTGCTTGTATTGCCGCTCCCATTCTCATTCTTCACCGGAGTGTTCTCATTGCCGTCGCCACTGCCGCCATCATCCTTGCGTAGGCAGAGGTGCCCGAGCTGAAGTTGCGCTTCTGCCAGGCCTTGTAGCGCTGCTAAATGAAACCAATGGGCTGCTTCTACAAGCGCAGGTTCTCTTGGTAAGCCATCTTCGCACTCTACACAGGCGCCGTTGCGATGTAACTTTCCAAGCTGGTACTGAGCCTGGCAACAAAAAATACACATTCAAATGAAGAAGTGAGCATACTGCGCTAGAAATATCGCGCTCATCGTCGGAAGAGGATAGCTTTCATGCAGATCCAACCATGTCTAAACATTCGAAGCATACATGCCACAGTACCATGCCTGAACATTTAGACTATCTGTCTACCTGCGCGATATGCTTACCTTGGCATGACCCTGCTCTGCTGCTTGCTTAAAACACGCAAAAGCTTCAGCAAGTGTGGCAGTACGGAGGTGAGCATTATCTGAGCTCAGCAGGTTGCTCCTCGGCACCGCGCCATTTACATTCCCTTTCTTGCCGCACTCCTTCGCGCACAACAGGCCAAGCTCGTAGTGTGCAGCGGATAAACCTTGGTGCGACGCTTTGCGGAACCATTTCTTGGCGACTTTGGTGTCTATGGCGACGCCCACGCCTTTGGCGTAGCAGCTCCCTAAGTTGAGCTGAGCTTGTGCGTTTCCCTGGGCAGCTGCTTGGCGGTACCTATTTAATATAATACAATAATCCCATTGATTAAAATGAATGAGAGGCAAAGAGGGCGAAAACGTTACGGCAGCTCTAACGGCAACAGTGCAAAGTAAATTCTTCTACCGAGCTTAACAATAAACTTCGTAGTGCATACAAACTCACCACCATACTGCTCCGACGAAGTCCGGTGGCGCAAAGACGCCTTTACCGCGCTCTAGGGCAGCGCCTAAGTGCACTTGTGCCGCGTCTAGGCCTTGTTCGGCTGCGCAGCGACACAATCGCCAAGCTTCATTGGCAGCAGCCGTGGCTTCGATGGTCGCTGTAGCTGCAGCAGCTGTAGCTACTGCATCTGGAGAAGGAGCATCAGTCGAGGTTGCCACATCAATGCTAGTGTTGTTGCAATCGCTAGAAAAATGAATACGACCGCGCTCAATGAGCAAGCTGAGGTTGAAGAGGGCGCCGGCGTGTCCTTGATCTGCGGCCTCGCGATACCACCGCGCAGCTACGGTGTAATCAGGAGGCGGGCTCCCTGTAGGCGTTGTCGTATCCTTGGAGTCACTAAGGTAACCGCACACATACTGCGCTTGCGCATGCCCCTGCTCAGCGGCGCCAGTGAACAATTGAAGCACTGCTGCTTGCTCAGCGCGACTCGGAGCAGACGAACGCCCCCACCGTGCGTGGCGCCGAGTGGCCTCGGCAAACAGCTGGTCGGGGCCAGGAGGGAGGTCGGCACGGCACAGGGGGCACGCTGCTTTGGCGCAATAAACGCGAAGATTTTCCACGCACGCTACATGGAGCACGTGGTTGCAAGGAAGCGTACAAGTGGGTGCGTCTGACATTGTGTGGAGGCATATGGCGCACTCGTCGCAACCGTTGACAAAGGGTTCCTCTGAGGGAACGAATTTTGTGTCATCTTTTCCGCTAACGCACGCGCGTGGGGCATCTGGAACGCTGTTAGAACCATTGTCGCTGTCACCTACTGTGACTGCAAGCATTGGAAACAGACTGCTTTATCCTATAGTATGTGAGAACGAAGGTAATGAATGAGTTCGCGAGAGGACATTTTGGCCAAAATGATGAATCTAAGCGGCCGGGCAAATACGGGACGAATATACGGATGTAGATTTGTTGCGAGTCGGTCGTCGGTTGTCGGTAGGAACGGAGGCAGCTTAGCTCTAGCTCCCGTCCAAGCTCCTACTGCTTAAAGCATCGAGGACTAGACTGTCTTCTGTGCACTCTTATGCCCAGCGGCTAGCCAGAGTCCAGATTGTTAGATATGTTTTCGACTACGATGATGCCAGCGCCACTATACAACATCGTTTACTCCTTTATGATGGCAGTCCTAGGGGTGTGGTTTCTGAGTGCACTTAACCACATTACCAGCATTATTCAACTGCGCACGGTACGAATGTTGCTGACCATTTCAACCTAGCCTACGTATGCAAACTCTCTGTTCTCTTCTAATTGTGAAAGTTTGCCGGCTTCAATTACCATGAACAGGCGATGCTGGAGCAGCGTGTGACTTATATTCGGGGGTTAGGTGTGCGTGTGCACGTCTTTGCGGAAGCTTCCAAGTTACATTTTCGTTCCCTTGCAAACACTCGGGAAGCCCCAGAGCCAACCAAATGCCCCCTTGTTAAGGTACCATTCTCTATTTCGAAGCTTCAAGCGAAGCTCGTGAAAACTCCAGCAGCGCACGAGCCGAACGAAGCAACTGAGAGTACCCTCGCGAAAAGTGACGAAAGTAGTAGCGAGAACGCGACTCTTACTTTGGAATTTGAGTTGACAGCATCTGTTGCTTGCTCGGCAGTCGTGCTATGCAACCTTGAGAAAGCAGTCCTTGCAGCACCTGTTGGTAACACTGCAACGGATCCAGGTGAAGAAGATACAGTGCCAACTACTGCAACCACGGACCACTCAAATGTGAGTCCAAGCGCAAGCAGCGAGGAAGGTGCCCGGTCCTCTGCAGCCCAGCGGCGCATTGTCAGCAGCAGCAATGGCAACGACGAAGAAGCTGGCATTGAGCTGCAGCCCGTCACTCCACAGTTATTGCCACGTCGCACTACCGGCCGCGGCCGTGGAGGTTTTGTGCGCTTACCTGCTGTGGATGCAGCTGACGATGACGACGACCAAGATCATAATGACCTTAACCAACACGGTGCAGCTGCAGAAGAGATCGACGTCAGTGCTAGCAGCCGCAACCACACTGCTCTACCTCTGCCTTCTTTATCAGACGAAGAGGAAATGGACGGAGATGGCACTAGGTTACAGAGAAACTCTCATGAAGCTGAAGCAACATCAGTCGCTGCAGCGAAGCCAGCAGATAGCAGCACAACCACAGCAGTTGGAGCAGCTATAGCCTCACAACTTCAAATCATTCTTGAGCAAGCATCAAAGACTGAGCCCCGCGGTGTGGCAGTGAAGGTAGACCTGCCGCCTGGTTACGAGTCTCTTCTGTTTCCGCGCCGCCCTGACGTCTACCAGCTCGTTCTTGCGTTGCGACCTCTCCACGACAGCGACGATGCTATACTTACTAATAGCGACATGACTAACACTCAAGCCGCTCTGCGTTCCCTTGACCATAGCAATAGCGACCAGCATCGAGATTTCCAGGAGAATGTCAGTTTCGCTGCTAGGGTGGGGCAATCAGCAGCTAAAAGCGTTCACGATAAAGGTCCCAAGTATGCTCGTGTCACAAACAATGCGCCAGCGACACCGGCTGCTGAAAGCTCTGCAAGAGCAACAATCACTGCTGATGTCTCCAGTGGCAATGCTTCTCAACTGTTGGGGCTGGATCGCGTACGTTCACATAGTAGCACCTCGATCGCTAACGCGGGGCTGGCTTTTAGTGACCGCGAAGATGAGCTCCTGAGCCACCTTTTGGTTCTTGACGTTGACCGCACGGAAGAGAACCACGGCGGTACTAGTAGTTCGGCTAGCGGCAGTGGTTGTGGTGGTGGTGGTGGGAAAAGAGGTACTGGTAGTGGAGACGGTGAAGGAAGCACCAATAATAATAGTGGCAGCACAGAACTTCAGTCGTTGCGCGTGCGAGTTGCTAGTCAAGTGAACGTCACCACTCGAGGTGTGTACACCACGCAAAGCATCTTTGGCCTGATCGACAGAAGCAGCGCGTCTGGAGATGGTAACAACAGCGACACTGCTAGCGACGGGAGCCCTACCAGTGGGAGTGGTAGCAGCACTGGTGACGGCAACCAGGATGGCGAAGCTGAAAGCTCGGAGTGTGTGATCTGCTTGACGGACCAACGGGACACGGTGCTTTTACCGTGCCGCCACCTGTGCTGCTGCCAAGCGTGCTTTCCACATCTCGACAAGTGTCCCGTGTGCCGCGCACCTTTTGATTCTCATGTAGTGTTCGAGCACAAGAGCGACGATGAGGCCTCGTCTGACCAGGAGGCGGCTGACACAAACGATCGAAAGCGCGAGGGCAATGAAGACAAGGGCAATAGCTCCTCTCCTCCAGCGAGGTCAGCCGTGCTCACATCAACCCCCAGTCCTCTCCACACGGGATCAGCGCAGCAGGAGGACCGAGTACACGAGGACATTCTTTAAGCGCCTCGTTCTTGTTGTTTATAAAAATGAATGCACAAAGAAGAAATTAATATTAATATGATTTCTTTTCTTTGATACCTAGATACGCGTCCTCTATCCCTTACCTATGTACTATACATATCTTAATAGAGCAAGATAGAGCGCCCACGGAGATGGCATACGTTATACCAAGCCGCTGTGTGGAAATATCCATCAGTAGGTTCGTAGGATTCATTATAAAAGAAAAGATCAGGGACTAACAGAAATAGAGGAGTCGGAATAAGTTTTTTTATTATCACTTTGGCTTTTCGGCTCGATATAAGCTATACAAGAAGCCGCGTGCCAGGTGCCAGAACCGAAAAGCGAGTAGCACTGATGGAGAACACAGCCCCGTATAGCCGCAGTATTACTGTAGCGCTAGCACACCGCACACACAGGAAGCGAAGCAGAAATGGAAGGTGGATGGGAGATGGAGGACAATTAGATGAAGGAAATCACCATGATATGAAGAATAAGGCAAGAAACAAGGGGGGGGGGGTCCTGGCCTCTTCTTTCTGTTGTCTAGAATCCCTTTGACTCGCACCTCAGGAACTTCGTGGATTGCACTGTGCTACTGTGCTCTGTGCTGTACATCTGTACAGTCAAGCAGTCAAGCATATATCACTCCTCCCTGTACGCCTACATGCCGCCTTCCGCCTTCCCAGCTGGAGGAAAAAAAGCGTTGGCTTTTCTTTCTCATTGCTCTTAGCGTACAATGAACGATGTTCCGCGCACAATGTAGCTTAGATTCGTGGCAATCTTGGGGCATAAAGGTTTCAACTTCGTAGAATGCAGGACAATGATAGTGTCGAGTCCGCGTCGCTGGCCTCTCGATTTTTTCGATCTCCCACAGTCGATGCAACGAGTACTCCGACTGTTCACAGCCTCGATGAGAATGTTGTCAGTGAAACAGCAGAGAGCCAGTCACACACGCTTGAAGGTATACATGAATATTCTGACCACGAAAAGTTATCTTCAGCAGAAACTACTCATAATGGAGCTTCTGGTGTGAGTGCTGGAACGAGTGAAGTTGAAATTGGTAGCCAACTTCCGTCGCCGCCGCTTGTTACTCCACAAACTGCCACGACGCTTTCCCCAGAGGAAGAGCACCGAATCGACCCCAATGATGGTTTTTACTACCCCAAGTCAACATTTATAAGTTTTTATGGTAACAGCGACAAGTGGGATGCAGCACTAGTGCAGCCTGCTAACGTTGTGGAGGAATTTCGTGTCGATCCGAGTGACGGGCTTGCTTACTCAAAACAAGACTGGATCGACTTGTACGGGGGAACAGTAGAATGGGACAAAGCACAGGCGCCAGCTGTGAGCACAAGGAGATCCTCCAGGGCTATGAGTTTCATAGGAACACCACCAAAACTTGCTCACATGGACCAAATAGGTGAAAATATTGAGCCTGAGAATCAGCAGCCACCAAAACTAGCTACGCAACTCGACTCTCCAGCTGACGAGCTCCGAATCGACCCCAACGATGGTTTCAACTACCCCAAGAAAGATTTCATCGCTTTCTACGGTGGCACGAAAGAATGGGACGCTGCGCGTATTCAGCCTGCGGACAAAGTGGAAGAGCTTCGTATCGACCCAAGCGATGGGTGCGCCTACGCCAAGGAAGACTTCGTTGCCTTGTATGGAGGGACAGTAGAATGGGATGCAGCGGTAAGCCCATCTCTGAGCACACGCAGAGCGTCAAGACTGGAACAGCCGCCTGCTGATGCACCCTCACTGCCGACGTCGTTGTTTGGTTCTGAGAGTGAACGGCACGAACCTACCACAGTACTGTCTAGCTCAACGAGCTTCTCAGATGAAGAGCACCGAATTGACCCAAACGACGGTTTGTATTATCCAAAAGAGGATTTCATCGTGTTCTACGGCGGCACAGTTGAATGGGAGAAGGCACGCGTGCAGCCAGCAAGTGAGGTCGAAGAATTTCGTATCGATCCGAGTGATGGATGCGCCTACAACAAAAAGGACTTCATCGCCTTGTATGGAGGGACGGTCGAATGGGACGCCTGCGAAGCATCACAAGGGCGCGCAAGAAGGGCCTCGAGACTAGAGCCGCTGCCTGAAGTTCCCCTAGAACCAATGTTGACTCATAGCACGCAAGCATCTTCACTGCCTCCCGTCAGCGAAGAACGTGACAGTGCTGAACAGCCGGAGAGCCAAGAATCCCGCATCGATCCACATGACGGCTTCGCATATTCCAAGTCAGATTTCGTGTTGAAGTATGGAGGAGAAACCGAGTGGGATTCGGCGGTACCGCCGCCAAAAGTTGAGAAAACCGAGACTGAAGTTTCGCTTTTCAATGAACTGCAAGACATTTTGCCCAAGAGGCGCTCGTCAATCAGCTCTACGGATTATGAAGACATCTTGGCCCGCACCAAAGCTCAGTACGACTTGCAAAACCCTCCAAGCCCCACTGGCCTTGAGAAGCTCATCTCGAGCATGTCCGAAGTAAACCTCCGCGACCACCGGCTGGCGCACCCTGCCGCCAGGCAAGAAGAAGCGCCGCTATCGCCAGGCAGTAGCCTTCTGAGCCCTCAGGGAACTGACGGAGCAGCCCTTGATTACCGCCTGGACCCTCATGATGGCTATGCGTACTCGTTCGAAGATTTCGTCAAGAAATATGGGGGTACAAACGAATGGGATTCAGCGACCTCTGCTTTTGGCGAGGTCGGCGAATGGGAAGAAGCTAAATCTGCACCAGAATCGAGCAAACCTCCTACTACGAGTGGTAGTACAGATAGCACTAGGTGTACACCCGTTGAGGACATTTCAGCGAAACGCAACAGAAACGCAATTAGAATACAGCGCTCCTTCAGAAAATGGAGCGCAGCGCAGTGGCAACAGTTTGAAATGGGGGAGGCGAAAGCAAGCACAATTCAAGCTGCGTTTCGAGCGTGCGTCGCAAGAAGACAGTGGTTCGCCTACCGCAATGCACTTTGGGTGTTTGCCATGCGCTTTCGCCGGAAAATGCGCCGAATGGAAAATTCTCGACGCCCTCTGGTTGAGCAGAAGCTGACCTTCAAATTGCACAATGTCCGTGGATATTTCGAAATGTGGGCGCTGAACTGCAGCACAGATGCGACGAATTTGAGGCTTTCCTGGGTCGACGCGTTTGAAGAAAAGAAGAATTCTGCTGATTTGGGGAGAGAACTGAGGCCGGTGGAAGCTGACGCGAGTCGGTTCTCAGAAATCAGAGAAGTGGAGCTGGCCCGGACGTCGAAAAATGGTCGTTTAGTTGTGGCGAGCTCGGATGGTCGAATATGGGCCATCGAAACAACAAACCACGTAACTTGCTCAATGCTCATGTTTGGCCTTCAAAGTTGGGCAAAAAGTTCATCAGCGCACACTCCTTATATGGCAGGATCTTCGCAAAGAGGAACGCCGGTTTAGTTCGATAGTGCGCGCGTTTTTCTTTTCCGCTGGTACTGACTTAATAATGGTGTTGTCCTATACGTATCGCTGATTATTTTTTTTCCCATTCCATCACCAGCCATAACAACACGTAACACTAAACACATATAACCAATATGCCGTATTACACGCAACGCACGCCACATCGCAATTTCCAATATACGATATCCGGTATACTTTACACTTTAGGAATGGGGCCTGGCGCCTGCTTTTACTGCGGTATGCCTGTTTTCTTTATTTGCAATTCCCTTTTCTTATCAATCATCAAGATAAAGGTGTTTCTAGTACTAATAACTAATAACTAGTAAAGTAAATTTGATATGGAGCAGGCAGGTCGCGAGCACTATAATTATCAAATGGCCCGTGTATTTATGGCCCTCGAAAAAATGTAACGAGAGCCCTCCTGGTGGTGTTATTGGGCCATTTGATTCATGTAGGTAAAAGTGGTTGGACAAACGCTTGACATTTCTTTTATTCTCTACTGCCGTGCACTTATTTTTTGGAAACTCCGGCCTTCGCGGCCTCCTTCTTGATGGGTACCAAGTTTTGGTAGCCGACCTAGTCGCAACGCAAAAATATAGCCGTGTAATGATTGAGATTAAATGATCATGCATTGAGGATTGATTGTTGAGGCGCAGTCACGCACCTTAACGCTGCCCACTGGAATAGCCTTCCGCTCAAATGGAGTGACATCTCCGGTAGCGGCCGCCTCCGACCCGTCCTAATAAGACAGCAAGCACAACAGAAACTTCATTAAGCATAATTTTCAATGACTCTTTTGTAATTTATGGCTACACAAGTCCACTATTTACGAGGTGCATGCATTGCAAGGCAGACTACTATTGTTGTTCAAGACACTCAGAAAGCGAACAGAAAAGACTACTTACATTCAAGATAACACTATAGTAATTCCGCTCTAAGAAATATCAACAGAAATTCGCCAGAAACTCAATTTTAAGAGATTACAAGCCCTTAAAAAAAAAAAACGCACCGCAGGCTCTTCGTACTTGCGCCACCCTGCCTCTAGGCCGAAGCCTTTGGAGCGCATGAGCTTGAAGCCCGGAAACACCACCTCCGAGTGCTCGAAAATGAGCTGTTGCTGTAACTGAGGAAAAGAAGAAAAAAAACACCACCCAAAGGTTTGTACACAGAGCAAGAAAGTGGAGCAAATGTGGTCAATAGATGCACTCCGATCACAGATGTTTGTTGCTTTCAACAGATCAAGTCTGTACAATCGGTGCAGCATATAACTTTTGATTCGCAAAAGCACGCGAGCGCACAACAACATTGAAGAGAACTACACTAAACACATGCACATAAGCACCTGGAGTGCGGCAGCAGCGTCATTGTTTTCAGCAGCTACATAACCCACGAGTCTCCACTCGCCAGGAGTCTCGCCTTCAGCCAGAAGGCCACGCACGTGCGCTTCGTAAATCTGTAACCATATTAGGGGCAAGTTGATGTTCGGCTACGGGTTAACGACAGCAAGATGAAGTCACCACTAGGCCTGAATATATGATTAACATCGATGCACAAACTAAAGACAATGTCATTGAAAGCGGCAGACCTGTGCTCCGGCCTCTTTTAGTTCTTTGTAGATCCCGTATTGTCCCACGAGAGCTTTCACTCCCACGCCAATACCCTTGACCTTGGTCTGTTGAAAAAGTTAAAGAGACACGATGAGATCCCGATGCTCCAACCCTAGAGTTATTCAGTAAATGGTCTAAAAGTAGCCTCATAGTCGAGAGAAAAGCAATTTCAGACTTACCTCTTTCGCCTCGACAGGCTTGCTGCCGAAGCCACCTGCCGCAGGAGCTTTCTTCGGCTTCTTCACGCTTGCCCAAAGGACATCGCCTCGGGAAGAGCGAGTGCCTCGGCTAGTTATCGTGCTAGTAGGTAAACTAGACATCCATGCTGTTGCACTAACCAATAGAGTGGTCGCTACAAGCCATCGTAGCATCTTCCTAAGGCAAATTGAAGTAATAAGCCCTCTTCGTGAACTCGCGTTTTCGACTTCTCGTTTCGACAACCAACAACAAAACAGTCAGAGCGTCAGAGCTGATTTTTGTACTATATTAGGCAACATTATGCGAATGACGCAAGAAGTGGAGAAGCTAGAAGCAGAAGCAGAAGCAAAACAAAGAGCTAAGAGCTAAGAGCGAGGACCTCGTTACCTCGAAAATTAATATCTCCCCACTCAGCTCGCATCGCAAGGAATTGGCGGCTTCTAAGTACCTCTCGTCCAGTTCATAATTATGTATAGTATTATCCATTCAGCTCGTTTTACGCTGAAGGACACCTCGAGAGTAAATGATTACAATTGCATTACGCAAAAGAGCACTCAGCCCAGTCAGACTTGTTCTGAAGGTTGCATTTTCCTGTTGCTATATGCTACAGTGGTGTTTCTTTGTATTTTTGGGGAGTATTAACTAGACTAGACTAGAACTAGACGTTTTTATTTTTATATTTTTCTAGCTAGAGATAGAGAATTGGCGACTTCCACTTCCAAGTACCCCCCTTCCAGTTCATAGTTATGTATTATGTATAGTATAATCCCCAACCACCAACTATAACTGCCTATTCTTGTGGGGCAAATGGAAATGGGGCTCCTACATCCGGAAAATCTAATCGAACACCGAACCAAGTACTTGTACAGACGCAGAGTTAACCCAACGACCGAAGACCGAATTCACCCACATGGGAATATCAAGGCACCTCGTCGTCGCCTAAGCACGCCCATGCCGCTGGGGGGGCTTACATTGAGTAGGTGCACTTCGCACTTCACAGGCCAGCAAGGCCAACGTATTTCTGGAGCCGCTGAGCGTATTGGGTCGGGAACGCGTAGGCGTTGAGGCCGTGGCCCAATTCGCGCACCAGTAAAGTGAGGGCGTGGTCCACGGCGATTCCCACGGCCACGTGCTCGGGAAAAGCCGATTGGTGGCCGTTGCGCCCGATCTGTACACGTCCCAAAGAAGCCAATGAGAGTGACAACATGGATGACAAGCACGAAAGCACACGCGTCTATTAAAGCAAACAAATAAGTCAACAAAATTAACGAAGGAAAAATCGATGAAGAGATCAACTCAAGGGCTGAAAGGAACTCCATTCATTCTCTTCCCATCACCCTTTCCTTCTTAATCCACCATACCCCCCCCCTCAATTGTCTCACCACTGCATTCAGCTTGGCAGCTTGCGCGATCGCTTCTAGAGCCAATTGCAGCGCTAGGAGGGAGGTCAGGATCGCCGGCAAGGAAGCTCGCGGCGCGGCGTCGTCGCCACAAGGGTCGAGCTGATGTAAAGAAGGAATAAGAGAAGAGGACAGGAAAAGGTGACGGAGTGGAACGCAAGCGACGAAATGATGAGAGGAAAACAAATTACAAGGGAGGTGTGCCTATGTTATATTGGCGTATGTGTGCTTATGCATCATAGAAAACGTTTGTAATGAGTCAGCAAACACACACACACGCACACACGCACCTCATCGGATAAGTCTTCTTCTCCAAGGTAGCCAACACCAGAGCCCGGTCTGACATAAGATAGAAAGAAGAACATCACGTATAAACATTCAAAATAAGTAAAAGTAAAAGAAAGATAATGAAAGAGCGAGTAGTACTGAAATGCTGCACTACCTTAGAATCGCAGCAAGAAAATTATGTTGGGAAATGGAGCACAATTTCATGAAGTCTTGAACGTGCGTGTGCGCGTATTTCAGGAATAAAAAAAGACTCACCCGGACAGGACATCGTCAGGCGCAAAAGCTAAGCCT
>Ga0307982_1004090_pt1 | contig 11552 bp, 5 predicted proteins | sample OrgLakmetagen989_FD_201847 | JGI IMG/M metagenome (GOLD analysis project Ga0307982, IMG submission 201847) | Saline water microbial communities from Organic Lake, Antarctica - #989 | ecosystem: Environmental > Aquatic > Non-marine Saline and Alkaline > Saline | place: Antarctica: Organic Lake... | reverse complement strand
TTGGTGGCAAGCTGCCTTTGTCGGGACATGGCTCCAAGCATGCTAGCCGGCATAATGTGCCTGCAGGCTCACGGCAAAATGGGGGTCTCTATTTCGCGTGGTCCTGAAACCGGCGGGCTGTTGCCGAAATGCAGGGGTTTTCTGTCACATGCAGAGGCCCCCTGGAAATACATGACTTTTTTTATGCTCAAGTTGATGATAGAAACGCCTGTGTCTGCTGCAGCCATGCAAAAAATGAACCATTCAGTCTTTGTCATTGTAGAGTTGGTGGAAACTTGTATGAGACCCTCCAACTAGGGCTGTCAGCAAGCTTGACAGGCTGCAGCAGCTGGTTAGTGCGGGCGTGCGGAATTTCTGCCTGCTGGCATTGTTGGCATGCGCTTGATTGCGGCACTCAGCGGGATGGCAGCTGCAGCAACTATGGTAGCACATGCAACAGTACATCCTCCTGTACTCCTGTTCGGCAAATCCGGTTCCCAGTACCACAAATGGTGGTATTGGTAAGTGCCTGGCAAGCAATGTCGGCGTGGCTTGGCTTGTTTGTCTCACACTTGCTTTGCTTCATCAGGAAAGGAATCAGTGATGTAGTGATGGGCGGAAAGAGCACCGCAGAGTTTGATACTGCAAATGATCCTGACTTTGCAGTTTTCCATGGCGTGATGTAAGCCTGACGCTACCATTTGTACTTATCGCCAATCAGGGATTTGTATCGTACACAGAAGCAAGGCTAATGGAGGCGGCTTTGCATCATGCAGATTTGATGACATGAATAAAGAAATTTATTCGCGTGTACTTACTGCAGCTGCTACCGACTGCGATGCCGTCGCTGTGACTGCAGTGCCATCCGGGCCAGTCTTCAAAGTCGTGCTCCGAACCGATGATGTGCCGTACGGTGTGTACTACACTGGACGCTTCGACACAGGCGTATCTGACATGGTGCCTGCTGCTGACGGCACCGTGCGTTTCGTGTTGCCGTTGGGCGCATTTGAGCCCCGCATCCAGGGGAAGCGGTGGGAGGAGGGGCCCGCCATCGCAGGTTTCCGCCACATTCGGTCCTTTGGATTCATGGTGGGGGACGGCCAGGAGGGCCCCTTCGAGTTACACATAGCCAGCGTGGAGGGAGTGCAGGTGTCACAGGAGGGGGCGGTGGGGGGGGCTCCACGCAGCGATCGCCCTGCAGGTGTCACCGTGCACAGCTCCCTGCTGCGAGGCGGCACCGGTGTACTATCCCACATCCCAGCTGACTGCCCCACGGAAGCACGCCCTGAGCGCGGTGAAGATGTTCAGTCTGTAGGCGGCGCTGGCGGAGAGCGGGGGGAGTTGTAGCACCGCAAGCAGGCACAGATGGCGGTGGCTGGCCAGATCCACGGCACCGCGCTCAAACGCAGCAGAATGCGAGTTGTTGAAGTGGTTGTACAGTTTGTGGAATTGCTGACTTCACCACAGAATGCGCCAGGTTTTTGGCTGAATGTTTCACGCTGCCCTCGCCTGATCCATGCAGCCTCTGCTCTTGGGTGTAGGTGTGGGTGTCTGTCTGGGAAAGCTGAAAGCATAGCAGGTCTAGCCAACATTAGGTTTTTCGCGTGGCAAAAATCAGGCATTTTATCGGGGACCTCTGCATCTGTACTAAATTGGCCGCTTTCAGCCTAGACTACCAACCAGCCTTGCAGCATTGTGTAGGAAAGAGCCCCCCATTTTGTAGCACCCAGCAGGCGAAAACATATGCTGGTCAGGCTCGCACGTGCTTTTATGATGTCAATTCAACTTTGCCCAGTTGATGTTGCCCTCATATTGCAGTCAAACTCGTCTTGCGTGTGAATTTCGCAACATTTCTTTTGGTGGTTGCTGTTGAATTTTCATATAGTGAACCTTGTTGCGATGGTAAAACTGTGCTCTAGTGCTGTATGCAAATGCAACTATAAGAATGTAAATTTCCCGGATCTGTACAAGTCAGTGCTTTGCGATTTGGCTCCGCCACCCAGGCGAAACACACTGTACTGCATCGCAGGTTTGCGTGGAGCAACGACCCGATTGTGGCTGCAAAGTACAACCTAGTAAAACTTGTGTTGGGCATATACTGGGCACTGTATTGTTTCTTCAACATGATCAGCGCGATGCAAAGCACTGAATTCCGAAACAAGCACTTCTGGTATTTGTCAAACTGGGGATTGTACATCTCAACGGCATACCTCCTTGTTTCCGCTATTGTTGGCACGTTCCAGTACGGCTACCTGCTGCGAAGTGACAGTGAATTGCACCAAGAGGAAGATGCAGGTGTGGAACTGACAGCTTCACCTACCGCGGGCGCCTCGGCAACGCCAGTAGCGATCGGCAGTTCGGCTGAGGTGGCACCACACGAGCTGCTATCAGCCATGCCCACCCCAGACGATGCCACAGATGCCGATGGTGCTGATAGTGGTGAGGTGCAGGTCGCACAGGCCAGTGTCCCGACAGAGGGCGCCCAAGAAACGGAAGAAACAGATGCATCGGCAGGGACCCCCCCTCATAGCACCGTCACCGAGCCCCAGCAGGACTCCAGTGCCGTCCACACAAGCATGCCGCAGGACGCAGCGGAAAGCACAGGTGCAATTGAGGGTGATGCTGTGTTGTCCACTGTCCCAGCGTCTTTGACTGGCTCAGAGGATGACGCCCCCATATCCCCTGAGGGGGCCACCACGCCCCCTCAACCAGAGCAGGCACAGGAGCCCGGGCAAGGGGCCACTGCGCCGCAGCTGCCAGCTGCACCCGGGAAGAGTGATTCAGTCAAGGCAAATGATGTGCAGCAACCAGTTGTGGTGCTTGACGACGATGACCTGCCTCTTGAGCCCCCCCTTACCAGCGAAGCAGCGTGGCCCAGCTGCCGGGCAAGCTGCACGGTGCAGACTGCCACACAGCCCTCCGTGCTGCCCACCATGTCCCTGTTCTCCCACTGCAACCCTACACCCTCCTTTTGGGTGCATGCCACCGTGGTGTTCTTGCTTGAGCTGGCGTTCGCGCTTGGTGTGGGCATCACCCTGATTTACTGGACACTGCTGTTTGACCCTGACGATGCGGAACTGCAGACGGATTTGTACCGCAGTGTGCAGACACACATGTCGCTTGTCATTCCCGTGGTGGAGTGCATGCTGTCCCGTGTTCCATTTTCCAGCACGCACTTCCCCGCAATGGTGGGGGTTGGACTGTTCTATGTGTTTGTGAATGCCATGTACACGGTAGGAAACCCGGGGGAGTCCCTGTACAGCATCCTGAAGTGGGACTCAGCAGGCGGCAGCATCGCCGTGGTGGTGGGCGTGCTGCTGCTAGCCATCATTGCGTTCTGGGGGGGGCGAGCCTGCACCCGCACCCGGGACCTGCTCGCCGCCAGGCACTTGGTGAAGGGCCAGCACAAGTGAATCAAGTGTACCAGGACCCAAAAGCCCATGTGTATTGTAGTGCAATGTATTGGCAAGCTCTGCAGCTGTGCGCTCTCAAGCGGATTCGACCTGGGGGGGGGCGCTTGCAAGCACCCCCCGCAGACCTGGGCTGTGTCGCCGTCATACACCTTGGATAGCGGAATGAATGCCGCAGATGCTGTTCCCCACGGCAGGGGTCGCTGCTACGGCGTCTGCAGGCCCTCCCTCCACTGTAGCACTAGCTGCACAAATGCCCCCAGGAATTGTGCGGGCGGCAAGTACACATGGCGGTGCTTGGGATCCTGATCCCCCCCATCACGCATGGTGGACTCCACTATGCAGCTTTGGTTTGGCCCAATCACGTCCCATTGCGGCACTAGTGCGCTGTTGCGCGCCAGCTTCACTGCTGCGGGAATGGTGTACTGCCCTGCATCGGTGCGCCGCTGCACCTCCAGCAGGGCCTGTGCGGTGTCTGGGCCCACCATCCAGGACACCCGAGGGTCTGCACGCAGCAATGCCAGTTGCGCCTCCAAGAACGCTGCATCTAGGGGCTGCTGGCGCATGTCCGTATTGCAGTACTGCTTGCTCCAGGGAATACCCAGGTTCGTCGACGCACTCGAAAAGAAGCTCGTCTCAAAGCCGTCACCAAGTGCCTCCATGACTGCAGCGCCATGCGGCATCCACAGCATATTCCCCATTGCATTCCCATGTGTCGCCACCAGCAGGCTGATGTTCCCAAAGGCCTCCACTTGCTGCTTGAAGTCGGTGCCCTCAAGGGCCAGCTCTCGCACCTGCACCCCCTGGAATGCCTGCAGTATATCCAGCAGCTGGGACGGGTTGATGAAGGAGCGGGTTCCAGCTGCACGCTGCAGCAGCACCACGTTGTGCTGCTTGCGGTGGGCAAGGGGTGCAGGGGGGGGCACCCCCAGCCGCCTCCGCACATGGGCTGCCATGATGTCCCTCCCAGCCGCCAACAGCGCTGTCTCGCAATAACCGTTGGGACACAAACCGGCCACACCCACCACTGATGACCGCACACAGGTGAGACGGGCAGTCTTGGGCCAGTCCATCCGCAGCACGCCTGCGCGGCTGAACTGCGGCTGCAGCGCCACTGGAGACGTGTCGACATACTCCGCCTCCCCTACGGAGGTGCTCAGTAGGTCCCTCTCAGGTGCGCTGCTTAGGTCATGCATGATGCCTACTGCTGCAGTGAAGTAGTGGAAGATCTTGTGCGTGTGGTGAAAGCCCATGAGGCTGTCCTGGATAAAGGCGGTGCGATTCAGCACCTCAACACACTCCAAGCCATTGCATGACACCACATCACCCCCACTCTTGCCTTCCCCGGGTGTCTCCACGGGCAGCCCACACTGCAGGCTGTCCTCATTGCCACGGTGCCACCTGCAGGCCCAGTGGGACAGCAGGCCCACGGGGCGCCCCCGCAAGCTGGGCACACGGATCCAAGACGGCTGCCACATGAAGAAGACACCAGAGGCTGCGTGTTGCAGCAAGCATGCGGCGCAGGCGCCCCCCGCGTCCCAGCCGTACACCGTCCCTGCATGGTTTGCCCCCCACTGTGCGCCACCGCCCACGGGGGCAGCGCCATGAGTGCTGCCCCGCAAAGATGCGGTGACGATGTTCTTGACAGCATCTTGTGCTGCCTGCAGGTATGCCCGCAGGCAGGAGGGGTCTTCACTGGGCAGCCCTGCGCAGCCCCAAGGCACCCCCGTCAACACCCTCCCCCACTCGTCATTGGAGGCTTCTTTGGGGGCCCACGGATCTGTCCACATCGCCACACGAGTGGGCGTGCCCATAACGCCAGCTAGGGCCCCAGCTGCGAGATGCTCTGCGCCGGCACGCTGAAGCGCAGTGCGCACTGCACCGAGGCCAGCTGCGGAAATTTCGTGGGCATTCACAAGCGGCACGCCCAGGACTGCAGCGGCGTTGGCATCCACGTTCGCTGACACCAGCTGTTTGGCACCGGAGAGCATGATACCCCAGTCACCATTGGCCCGCCTGCACAGCATGCGGTCTTCCCGCACAAGCTGTGCTGGAATGCTGGCCCCGTGGTGTTTGCTTGTGCCGAATGCGTAGCGGTACCCGTTGCGGAGAGATGCAGCCATTACCAGGGGCTGCAGAAGCTCCAGGGCATCAGAATGCTCAACTGGGAATGCAGATGTCACAGTTTGTTGCTGGGCAAAGTGTTGGCTGTAGTTGGAGTACTGCCCAACGACGAAAGCCTCGGGCGGCACGAAGGCTGGCAAGCGGCAACCTCGATGTGCAGCCCCAGCCTCAAAGCTCAGCTCAGGAAGCAATCCAAAAACCATCTTTCGGAAAGATTCAGCATCGTACCTCAGCCAGCGCGCTGTTAGAACCACCCAAGCTATGCAGACAAGCACCAGCAGTAGTGCGCCAAGCTGTCGCAACTTCCGCATGGTCAGTTTGTTTGCAGTGGTAACCGCTGCACACAGGCAAGCAATCAACCGCTATGATCACCCACAAATGGCACACGAAGCGCTTGTTAGTAGACTACTGTAAGTTTGGTTTTGTCAGCCGGTGCCAGGTCTGCGCTTGGTGGCAGCTTGATTGGTGAGGCTTCAGGGGTGTGGGCAGAACCAATGACACAAAATGTGCATGCGAGCCTGGGAGCCCGTACACCTGTCTCACCGCACCGCATGTCAGGCACACACCCCGCCCCTTTCAAGTGATACCGTGGTGAATTCACCAGAGCAGTCGCGCCAGGGAGCCTATCCTATGGCAAGGCCCTGTGTGTGAGCATGGCTGGTGCTCAGGCATCCTGGCGCATACACACTGGAGACACTGCAGGCAACAATCTGCTGGCACCCATCCCCCTGGCCGAGTGCAAGCGCCCCCTGCCTGGCTTGGATTGCCGAGAGGCACATGCTACAATCTACGATCATGCAAGCCCGTGCATGTTGCAGTGCGATGTATTGACAGGCGGCGGCGCAGGGGGGGGGCAGGTGCGCGTTCTCAAGCGATTTTCGCCTTGGGGGGGGAGAGCTTCTTGCCCCGCTGGCGCACCATATGGGTGTACATGTAGTACCCGCCGAAGGGGTACACCACAGCCAGCACGAACCACAGGAAGCCATGGTAGTTGAACAGCAGGTTGTACGCGTTGGGCAGGGCCATGCTGAGCACATGGTGCGCCCGCACGAAGTCAAGGGCGGAGACGATGCTCCACATCTCCCCAGTGATGCCCGTGGGGTACAGCACAGCAAACAGGGAGTACCGCAGCCACAGAAGAGGGTAAGGCACGGCCCCCCACAGGTTCGCTGTGAGGTACGTGTATCGAGGCACCTCCACTGACGCCCAGGAGGCGCACATAAGGGTGAAGGCAAAACTGGTTTGAGCGGGGGGAGCCACATGAGTAATGCCCCACAACACAAAAATGCGGGAAAACACTTGAATGAAAGTGGTCACTGCTGAAGCGCGGACAAGGCCTGTGGCTGCGTGCAAGATCTCCATGCAAGCCAGGGTCTGCACCAATTTCAGCGCTTGCTCTACCACGGGGTACAGCTTCTCAGGAGTGCTGCGCAAAATGTGCATGGCGAAAGTGCCAGCGATTCATTGATCGGAAAGACCTACCCCTCGTTGGCGAAGTGTTGTCCCATCAGAAACAGCACGTAGCCCCTGCGCACGCGGAATTTGGACACAGCTGTGAAGGCCGGGACTTGGCTTCACTCACCACCCGAATGCATTTACTGCATTATACAAGGACAAATACAATTTAGCCATGGTTCCTGTGCTGGCTGGCTTCGTGGTTGTCGTCATTGCGACTTGAAGTGGTTCAAGCGAATTTAAATGTCAATTTCTCGCTCGGCAAGTGCTACAGGCATAGGGAGCTGCAGAAAAAGCCTAGAGCGAACAGCGACCAATGCAATTTACATTCACCGACGGCTGGCCAGCAGTAAGGAGAAGCTTGGGGCAAAAGCTCGGTGCACGGTGCAGGTGTTTGCAAGGGGGCTCGTCGGCGGGGACAGCTTCAATTCAAGAGAAGCTGTCGTCATCGGGAATTGAAAGTATTGCCAGGGGAGGCCCACACCCTCGACGCCATTGGAGGTGTCGTATGTCATCGACGGTATTCATTGACTTGGTGTAATCGAGCGTGCTCTCATACCTCTGCACTCCCCTCTGTGTCTGCAGACTCCTCGTCCCCCACTTCGAAGTCTTCATCAGTGTACTCCAGAGGGCTGCTTCCGCGCCTGCCTAATGCCAGCGGGACGCCCGACGGGCTGCTGCCGCCCCCTTCGGAGATGTCCAGGCTTTCATCATCGACGGCCCCTGCAGAGGGGTTGGCCTCTGGCAATCGCAGGCTGCCAGCATCCCCGGCATCCGCTCCTCCTTCCACAGGCGATGCTGTGTCGCTCGAGGTGCCAGAATCAGCAGCAGTGGCTTGGATATCCCCTCCTGTGAGGACTGCTTCAGATGCTGGCGTCTCTTCAGCTGCTGTCTGTGCTTCTGCGGCTGCCCGTGCCTCTGCAGCTGCCTGTGCCTGTGCCTGTGCCTCTGCAGCTGCGGAGATGTCCAGGCTTTCATCATCGACGGCCCCTGCAGAGGGGTTGGCCTCTGGCAATCGCAGGCTGCCAGCATCCCCGGCATCCGCTCCTCCTTCCACAGGCGATGCTGTGTCGCTCGGGGTGGCAGCATCCCCAGCATCTGCTCCTCCTTCCACAGGCAATGCTGTGTCGCTCGAGGTGCCAGAATCAGCAGCAGTGGCTTGGATATCCCCTCCTGTGAGGACTGCTTCAGATGCTGGCGTCTCTTCAGCTGCTGTCTGTGCTTCTGCGGCTGCCTGTGCCTCTGCAGCTGCCTGTGCCTGTGCCTCTGCAGCTGCCTGTGCCTGTGCGGCTGCCTGTGCCTCAGCAGCTGCCTGACGCTTCAAGACTGCTTGCATGGCATTTTTTTGTTTCTCGGATCGTTCTGCCGCAAGCTCTGCGTCTTGTGCGCGCTGCTCTGCTGCAGCAAGTGCCCCCCCCTGCACCCCAGACGGGCCCTGTAGCCTTGCTGCGAGGTGCAGATGCAGGGCAGCCACCACTGCCACCCACTGCTCCTCGTCCAGCAGTGCCGCCTGGGGACAGCCCACGTGACGCCACAGCTCGCGAGCCTCCAGTATGCTCAAGGGGCCCAACCCGATGGAGTCTGCTGCAGCTGGGGCCAGCGCAATGGGCAGACCGTACATGCCTGCAGCGGCGCCTACACCACGGGAGGCACACTCACTCCATGCAGCCCGAGCCAGCTTGGCCTGGGAGGGTGTGAGTAGGCGCAGCGCCTCACTGCGCAGCACCCTTGAAGCTGCCGCCGCCGTGAAGGGGGCGTGTCCTCGGTGGGCGGCGTCGCTGTCCTGCCCGCCCCCCCCCAAGGGCGACATACCCCCGGCAGGCTCCTTGCTGTCGCTGCCAGAGCTGTGGGTGCCTGGCAGGGCTTGCTCCAGTGGTGCGCCACTGGCAGGCGTCATGACGTCAGGAGGGGCCCAGTGGGACGCCCACGCAGGTATGCCCCCCTGTATTCCCCACCGCACCCCCCCTCCTGCAGTACGCAGTCGCTGCTCCAATGCCTCGTCCAGGGCAGAAGCCACATCCCGGAGAAAACCAAAGAACGTCCGCGGAAGGGCGTCAACTACCATGCCTGTCAAGCCTGATGCGTGCAGCCCCAGCTGACCCAGAGCATCGCTACAGGCGGCTGGTAGAAGCAGCATTTCCTGGCCGGGCCCGGGCACAGGGGGGACCGCGTCCAGCGCTGCTTGGGCTGCACGAACTGCTGCAGCGGCAGCCTGCGCCCTGTCCCCGCCTGCTGCCCCCTTGGCCCGCTTGCTTGCAGCTGCTGCAGCGATGTCTCTCAGGTCCGCCTCCAAGGCAAGGCGGGTGTGCACTTGGCCTCGCGCTGCAGCGTCAAAGGCTGCCTTGACAGGCACGATGCCATCGCCCAGCTTGTCAAGGATGGCCGCCACTGTCTGCACACGGGGGGGGTGCAGGGCATGTTTCTGCACGGCTACACCCTTGGAGGGGGCGGCATCCACAGCTGCTCGCAGCTCCCGGGCCTGGGACGATGCTGGTTGTGTCAGGTCGTGCCACACAGACGCATCCACAGACACGGCACCCCGCGGCCGCATGATCCCATCTTCGCCTTTTACGGCGCCCTGGGGCTCGCTGAATGCGCTGAGGGCGGCCATCTGCTCCGCCAGTGGTGCTGCCGTGGCACCTGTGTCTGGCTGCCACACATCCAGCACCCGGAAGCCCTCTACAAGCACCCGCAGCACAGCCGCAGATGGCGCCTGGGGGGTGCCATCGCCCTGCAGGGACACAAAGGCTGGCATGCCTCCCCGCTTCACGCCGTGCCATATGTTGGATGCGCTTGGCAGGGGCGCCGACAGCTCCACGCAGAGACACCCCTGGCTCTCCACCAGGGCAAGGGGGGCGCTATCCTCCCCCAGGTGGCTGCCCAGGGAGGTGTACATGCGACCCATGCCCACACTGCGCAAAGCTGCGTCTTGCGCCTGTCCCTCCCGCATTCCCGCAAACAAGGCCTGCAGGGCGTTGCCCACAGCTGGCACAGCGCCGTCAGGAATGCCTGGCACTGCAAGAGTGACCCAAATTCGCGCTGTTTCAGAGTGCCCCGAGGCGCCCAGCATGCGTGGAAGCCCCGTGCTGGGGGTGCGCACTGCAGCAGTACGGGGGTGCGGGGGGGGCACATGAGCGCTGGCACTTGCAGCTGCAGCGGTGCTGCGCAGTGATTGCACACTGCGCCGCACTGCACCACTGTTGTCCGCATCCGTCACTCCACGGTCCAGAGACTGGCGCAGACTGGCCACTCCTACTGCTGTGTCGTTGGCCCCGTCAGTGAACGAGACACTTCTGCGGGCAACAGGCGCCGGCAGCGGCGGGTGCTTTGTCGAGGAGCCGCGGTCTGCCGGTGCCCCCCCAATGGTGGCATCAGCAGCAGCAGCTTCCTCGCCCCGAGTGAAGCCCACTTGTTGGCGCCACGGGCGTAAATCCATGTATTCCCCAGCTGTCACTTGCATGATGGCAGCTGGGCCGGTAAGGGAAGCTGCCGCCCACTCGCAAGGCACTGACACACCGGCTGCAGCAGCCTGCTGCAGGAGCTGGTCGTCTCCTAGAGCCAGCACACTCTGCATGCAGTGCTCCACTGTGGTGCACAGGGCGTTGTCTTGGAAATCGAACAGGCGGTTTCTTTCCTTGGGCACTGTGCCCTCGCGCAGCAGGGCCCGCACCAGCGCCGTGTACAGGCAATGTGCCCCCTTAGGCTCAAAGTCCGGCGCTAGCTCCGGCGAAAGGCTGGTCAGCGCATCTTGATGAGCAGAGTACATGCCGCGCAGTGCTTGGGTCAAGCAGCTCAGCCACACTACACCCTCGTACCGAGCCGGGAAGCAGCCATTGTACGGCAGGAATGCAGCTGGGACCAGATTAAACTCCACTGCCAGGGGCGTCTCGTCATCCAGCAGGGTGTGCAGCAGTGTATCCATCAAGGGACCGTCTGCCAGGCTGGAGGCGATGCCTTGACACAGCGGCGACTGGGGCGCCGACGCGATCCAATCCAGCACTCCCCCCAGTGCCAACCCGCGCGCAGTGAGCGCAGCAGGCAAGACCTGTGGTAGATGAACATGCGCACACTTGTGGCGGGCACACATGATGAGCAGCTCACAGTCCTGCTCAGCGCGGGCGGCAATGACGTCACACACGCTCAAGCGCGGGGTCGCTGTGGTCCCTGCGTCGCCCCAGGCAAGCAGCCCCCCCGACAGGGCCCACTCCACTCCCCATGCTGTATGGTGCCACACTGCTTCCACAGGATCCAGCTCAGCTTGCGCCTGCAGGACACTGCGGTACTCCTGAATGGCAAAAACGCTGTCCAGGCAGGGAGGGGCTCCGACGCGCGCAGACTCCTGGGCGTTCTGTCCACGCAAAGTGACAATGAGCTTCACGATAGACGCCAGAGCATGCAGCATGCGCACTTGCACCTGCCTTGCAGAGCTCGGGACGGCCAGGGTCCACGGTAGACGCATTGCTGCCATCTGTAGCAGCCATTCAAGGTGGGCGGCATGGGGGGGCTGTTGCAGCGCACCCCCGCCCCATAGCAGCGACACCCCGGCATGCGCATGACTTTGCAGCAGTGCCCACTCCACCCATG
>Ga0307982_1004089_pt1 | contig 11552 bp, 12 predicted proteins | sample OrgLakmetagen989_FD_201847 | JGI IMG/M metagenome (GOLD analysis project Ga0307982, IMG submission 201847) | Saline water microbial communities from Organic Lake, Antarctica - #989 | ecosystem: Environmental > Aquatic > Non-marine Saline and Alkaline > Saline | place: Antarctica: Organic Lake... | reverse complement strand
CCCTCTCCCTCCTGAATCATTCCGCACTTGCTTTGTTTGCGCAACGCACGCGCATTCCCACTTCTGCCCGCAGCATTGGCTTCTGTGCCATTTGGGTTTGTATTAGTTCGAGTTCGAGTTCAAGATAATCCACAAGGAGATTGAGTTGCCAGATCGACAGATCGAGACATCAATCAATTTAATAACATTTAACTCCCAGCTCTCGGATTTTAAGTTATACGTGTAGTTATAACTGTGTTTGTATTACCACAAACCCGAAGCTCGCCTCTCGCCTGGATGAGTGAATTTAGGCTCATAAGACATAAAACAAACAGAGAACCCAGTGAGGCACAGTGAGGTTCTCTTATATAATTCCACTGCCACTAGACTGCCTAGACTACTATTTCTACGAGATACTCCCACTCCACACTCCACTAGGCGATTTTCCGGAAAGAACGCATCGCCCGCCCTCTAAATCCCGTTAACACGGAAAGTCGACGGACAGTCGACCCCCCCCCACACACACAGCCACACACACGAAGGGGGAGTTGGGAGTTATCTTAACACTTAACACAACACCCAGTATGAGAATGCTCGCGAGAGCATTAGAGTTACAGGGGGAAATATAGACTGTATTTATCCAGGGAGAAATGAACTGACTTCTTACACCATTGATTAGACAAACTTACTGCCCCAGAGTAGTAGCGGGATTGAAGGGTTTAGCACGAAAGACAGGGAGCCTTTATAGCTTGGGAAAGGTATTATCAACAGGTCATGGGCGAAAGACAGGGAGTCTTTATAGCTTGGGAAAGGCATTATCAACACAGTAACCAAGAAATCCGCGGGTTTTCCAGGTTTTTCCCCACTTTTTACTTCGACTCAGCTGAAGCAGAAGACCCGGAAATGACTTATTTTTCTCAAGGAACACCCAGAAGCCTCCTGGGTTTCCTTCGTTATTACTGACAACACCTCCCACATACACCAACTAGGAACAAGGCCCTCGTTCTTCACTCGGGTGTTGAGAGTGTTACGATTTTGACTTGCGCGCAACGCACGCGCGTACACTTCTGCCCGCAGCACTGGCTTTTGTTTCATTTGGGTTTGTATTAGTTCGAGTTCGAGTTCTAAGTGCCAATTCGGAACAAATCGATATTAATGAATCGTATAGGATGAGTCAGATTGCGCTACGTTCCCTCATGCATAGAGCAATTCCTTCATTTAGACTTCTAACTCGACGGTGCTCCTAGGAATAATAATTTTCCTCAAAGGCCTACTAGCCCCAGCGCAACTGGTCGGAAAGCTGCCCTTGCCAATACGGCCACCCATATGCGTGGCCGAGCTCCATGGGCACAGTGCTGTCAACCATGACAGCGCGACGTGCGACGAGCACCGCGGACCCAGGCACCAGCCGACCTCCTCTTGGCTTCCCATTGTTGCTGGTACTGCTGTCAGTGCTCTGGTCTGCGTGCATCAAGTCAAGCCGGTAGCGGAAGTAAAGCAAGTCGTGTTTCTCGGCCGCAGCAGCGTATTCTTCTGCGCCGCCGTAAGGACCGCCGTCACCACCACGTTTCGCGCCTTTCACCTGCAGCAACAAGGCAATGGCAATTGGCAATATAATGCATAAGTGGTGGAAGTATTTCAAACGAAAGATTTGGTTGATGTCCATTGAAGTCACTCGTTGAGATCGTCAGGTACTTTCCGTTACTCGTTGAGAGGCACAAGAAGCAAGAAGTGCAACTTAACAACCAGGCGCATCAATCACCTGTAATTTTCCGTCCTTGGCGCTTTTCTCTACCGCCAAGTCATTTGCTTGGTCTCCAACGCCTGCGATACCGGGGGGGCGCCCATCACCTCCGCCAGTAAAGTCCACGCCGCTGTACGGCACCAAATAACGGCACGGTCCAGCGAGCAACTCATCGGCAGAGGCGATCATCCCTGTAGCTGCAGTGTCGGCTTCGTCAGACAGTTGCACACCTGTCGGTACAGCGCTATCCCAAGAGATGACGTGCCCCGCTAATTGCACTGAAGGGCCAGCAGCTTCTAGCACAGCTCGCAGAGGCTGCAGCTTCGCGTCGAACATTACTTCATCATCGAGGGATGCGAGCGAGAACAGTATGGTTTTTCCGCCTTCAATCATGGGTCGGGCAGAGACTCGGCAAGGGTACCCGCACAATGCTTGCCCTGCTTGAAGCACAACGTGGGGAGCGGAAGCGTCTCGCTTGCGCATAAAGAGGCCGAGCCCAGCGCCCGCGAGCGACTGCGCAACTTCAAGGACGAGGCCCGTGTGGCCTACTTCAAAAGACGCAGCTAGGTTGGTAATGTCACCGCCAGATAAAGTATCACTATAGCTTGGCCCACGGTAAGGCGCTGGTAGCGACGATTGTGCCTGGAACTTCTTATAATGGCCTGCCAACGTCCGTGCGAGGCTCTTTTCCGTGTCTCTCGGAGAGGTAGGGTGCTTAGCTCTCAGGCGCGATGCTTCAGACTCAACATCAGCTATAGACCGGAGTTTCACTGGTTCAACGGCGCCATTTTTCAATTCTAGGTCCAGTGTACATGCCGGCATGGGCGTGATGGCCAGCCATGGCTCAAGTTGATTGAGCTCAAGCTCAGCGCAGAGATGCGAAACGAAACGTCGTGATGGAGGAGAGTAAAATGCGCCACCAGGGACCACAACGAGCATTGCAGCTCCCACCCATCGAGGACCCATAAATTTAGCACGGTACTATAACTAGTTTGTGTAACAGCTATCCTGTCAGCTACTCAATTCTTGTTTGTTGACTTCGCAGTTGCAATAATAGTTGGCTACTCCGCTACTCCTATACTTCAGTAAGTACTTCTCAAGTTAGCTAATAATAACATACATGTCGAGATTCGAGGAAGAGATGTTGACGTTCTCATTTCGTAATTATATTTGTCCGTTGAGGTTTACAGAGCTTCTTCGGGACGAACTCGAAGCTTCGGGATTTGGTACACTTTGTGCATGTGCACGAGGCGAGGGGCGATCGATTCAGTGCAAGTAGTTGTTCACGGCGAAGAGGCCGCTAAGTTCCCTGCACGCCGCTTGAGCTCATAAGCGGTACATAGGCTTGGTGTTTGCATATTGATTATCACCGTATTTTATTTTTATTTTTTTTAACCTAGAGCTCTTATCCTGAGCATACATCGAGGACGCTCATGGCATTTGCGCGATCTTTTAGGCCTTGAAGGACATTCGGATGCGCTGTAAATATTTAATCTGCTTAATTGACTTTGCGTACTTAAACAAACTAGGTGATAATACTAGTGGTTTCCCAATTGATCATGTTTTTGTCTACCTTTGATTTCTCTGCAATTCCCCCTTGTTGTCTCCCTGTTACTCTTCCCACGCTTTTGTTCGCTGCACAGCCTCCAGCCATGTCGTTCCTCCCCGAGGGCGCTATAGAAAAAATAAATGCAGCTTGCCTTGACTTTACTTCGAAATTTTCAGCTTATATGCTATTGGGCTACTTCGAAGTTTCCATCAATGCAGCCAAGTTGAAAGCGGAAGAGAAGTCTCTAAATGACGACCCGGAGCAATTGCTCACTCTGCCAGAGCCTGACTGGACGATCAAGTCTGGGTGGCTCACGAAGGAGGGCGGGAACTACCACTCGTGGAAGAAGCGTTTCTTTGTGGCGCGCAACCAGAAGGACTCTTTCGTTGTCGAGTAAGTGCCGTGCGAGTGATGTACAGTCTGTAGTTCAGAGGGAGGTGGCATACGCATAGTAAACAATTCGTCATCGTATTCGTCAGTGATTCTTCTGTTGAATGATGAAGGGCGCACCAGTCATAAATGTTCCAATACTTAGTGGTATCCTATTTGCGATGGGGTAATATGCGTCTCTGTTAACCTTTTGCAGGTATTACACCTCGGATAAATGCTTGGAGAAGGAAAAGAAAGGCTACATTAATTGCGCGGGCTACCGTGCCAAGAAAGATAATTCCAAGAAGCCGAATGGCATCACACTTACGCCTTGGGACGATGAAAGGCGACCTTGGCACATTGCCTGCGAAACGGAAGCAGAGCAGTCCGAATGGTTGTCAGTGTTCGAAAACGCGACGTGGCACGCGAGGCCTACCGGAGACCCGGATCCCATGACTCAGGTTATGATTTTGAAAAATATTTGATTCTGCGCAGCGCCTCCCTCTGTTCAGTGAAATCTATAAATGCATACGAGCAAAATGTAATCATATCTTCTTGAGCTTCATCTTTCATTGCGATGATGTTACTTTCAGGAAGCATTTGAGGTGGCTTTTAACAAACTTCGCACATCGTGTGGCTTTTCGTATAGCTTTCGGTTTGACCGAAGTCCCGCAGAAATGCTCACAAAATTACTGGTATGAAGCCAACAGCACCTGCATTCATGTATAATACTCTACCTCAATTGAAAAATCTGCTTGCATCGGCTCTACTTTCGAACTTTGAAACATCTTCGTTTTCTTCTGTTTCTTTCAGATCATGGACTTAGATCGTGAAGTGATTCGGGACATTATCAGTGAAGTTAGCACTCCAGGTGGGATCGGAATCACGATGGCACGCAGCTCAGTGCGGTCGATGTTGGTGAGAGCTTGTGCTGCAGCTTGCACCACAGCGTGGGCTGGCTCAAAGCCGGCCATCGACCTCGCCAAGACAGTAGTAGAAGAGAAGGTTAGCATTGACCGATCGTCGTTCTCTATGTTTGTCGCTGCCTCCCACAACGGCGTGTTTCAATCGCATTTGAATTGCGGTTAAGTTTTCAATCAGACTGGAACTGCTTCAAGTTGCCCTTCTCCTATTTCAGGTGATTCCCGGCATTCAGCCCATCGTCGATGCGCAAGTTCAACTTCGCGACCAAATTGTAGGTGTCGTAAGTTCAGTGAGTACACCGGTGGTTGACAAACTCCGCGACACCATTTTCACTCCTCTTCTCGGGATGGTGCTCGGTCCTATGGGCGAAGCGTTCAAGGTTAGAGTCATCACGGTTATTATTTTTTTGGCTAAATGATGGCGGTCAACACGGTCACGTTGTCAAGTGATGGATCAATACGAATGCGTTTCTGTACATCTCTTGATCATAAGGCAATAAAACATATTATTTTTTAAGCGTCTTAGTGATCAGTCATTTACGGCAAAATTATCTGATTTCTCTCATTGGATCTATCTAATACCTAATCGTTCGTGCTTTGTGAAGGCGGCAATCAAAGGGTTCAACACTCAAATGAATGCCAAGATAGACAAGGGCGAAAGCATAAAAGACGAAAAAGTCTATCAAAGTCTCATATCGGACGTGAGTTACTCGTATTGGCCAGAATCCCCGATGGTAGAGTCGTATCAGATCATTCGTAATTTAGACGAGACAAGCCTTGGTACTTTTTGTGATGCCATTCCTGGCATTTCGGCATGGTCTTTTATCTACAAGCTTGACTACATGCTTCGCGACCTGCTTCGAAATGCCATTTACACGTGCCATAAATTTAGCCTTGACATGGAGCCTGCTGCTGCGCTTGCTAAGACGCTGGTAAACAATGTTATCTCCTCTATTGCAGTCATTGAATGACGAAATAATTTGCAGTGCGAAATTCCTTCGAGTGCTTTGAAGCGCTAACAACACACTGAACGATAGAACTTCACGAATGAACCATTGTCAATGAATACAATCAATGAACAATGATGTGCTCAATTTTCCTGTCAATATATTCGACTCATATCATCTCAATTTTTTGTTATACAGGGCCAGCTCGTCCACGATGCAAAATTATGCTTTTGTTCAGTGGTGTCCGATGGCATCAAGTATATGATCGGTGACTTTTTCGACGAGAATCTTGTTCAACCCTGCCTTGAGTTGGTGAAGCCTGTAGCCGAATCCATTCCCGAAGCTTTCAAGACGCTGCTCTCAGTGGAAGCTTTACTGGAAGAGGCCTTAAACATGATCGTCAAAAATGCTATCGATGCGTGTACAGCTGGTGGCGCAAAAGGCTCCGCCGGCTCTATTGATACCTGGGCTAATTAGTATAATGCCGCTGTAAATGGGATGAATAGCGTTTCATTGAGCGGCATTGTGTTGTTGCCTTCATACTTTCGTGGTCGTCTGACGTCCGGGCGCACGTGGGCTTAGGGAGGAAAGCCCTTCGCGGTTGAAGTCGGAGTACCGCAGTCTATTTGCCTCTGTTGTCTGTTGTATGTGATATGTAAAATAAATCACAGGGATTTCGAGAAGAGACTCATCGACGCAAGTTCCTTAGTTCCCGATATCCAATATATCCGATTTTTATTTGTATGCTCCGTGTCATGTGTATGTTATATATACATGTAATATAATGCCCGATTTTCGAATTTCGCGCTTTTGCCGTTACCTGTTAGATCTCAGCTGTCGCTGTAACTATAACCAAATGCGAGCAACTCTACCAAGTACCAACAGCCAACACCAACAGCCACTTTTGTTCCTTAATTCACCACTATGTAATAAATAAAGTATAAATATCAAATATAACATATAAGAATAGATAAAATAGATGTGCTGAGTGTAGTATGATTTCAGGGGCGTGTATTTGATTTTTAATTGAAGTAGCATGAGCGGGCTAGTCCAATTATTTCTTTTTAATCCTTTCGAAGTAATGTTATTCCGAATAGCCAGCTCCTTAGTTATTATGAGCTATGCTTCCTTCCTCTCGTGTCGGGCCATTCTGCTTTCTACCAGAAAGTGATGTACCCGAGCTGGAAATGCACAGGCGAATTTTGTCCTCCAAACAAGTCGGGGAGAGTGAGTGGCCGATAAAGCAATAGTTCCCGATGCCTTGCTTAATGCGAGCCTTGAAGCAAATGGAGAGTAGGTACGACGGTCACAAGGCAAGCAAAGGAGTCACCAAATGCTCCGGCGTGCCTTCATGGCCTGAATGGTGTCAAGGCACAGCCCTTGAGCCGCGTACGTGCCTTCCAAGTGCGCCCACTCTTCTAGGTCCTGGCTATCGAGCGCTAGCATGGCTCCGCGGTATTCGTCAGTGCTCAACTGCGCCGCTGCTGACCGCCGCTGTTCGAGCACACGGAGAAGGGGATGAGGAATGCGTGATCACATGGCGAGGTATCGTTTCTTCGGTATTATATTTTTGATGCGCGTGGGGGCACAGAGCAAACATTGAAACCTACCGCCTTGCGCCGTTTGCGCTGCGCCCACACTAAGTTGCGCTCGTCAATTGCGTAGCGTGGCTCTAACTCGGTGGAGGCTTTCGCCTTCTTAGGCTCCAAGAAATTTTGAAAAGCCACTTGATTGTGTTTGAGTGCCAGGTCCATAGGCGTCTCTCCGTACTGATTGATGGCCCTGAAGTCGGCACCGCATCGAAGAAGCTCAATGCCCGCTTTGACGCGGCCTGCTATGGCAGCAGCTGAGGAGTGCACACATGGAGAGAAAATCAAGGCATGTCATTACACCTATTTTGTAGAAGCTACCTACGCACATAAAAACTGAATAATGCTTTCTCGTAAGCTAAATGTTCAAATAGTAATCGAACACACCATGAAGCAAGGTGCCACAATCTGACGTAGTCCCGCCAATGGCCAACTCCTGCGCTCGGATTTCTTTCGTGATGGCGACCGTAGCCACCATCGTCAAGACCTCTGCTTCAGGCACGCTCAAATCTAACATGGCGTACATGGCCCTCTTCCATGCGTGGCTCCGCCGGCCGCCACGCATGAAGGAAGCATTTCTTTCTGCTGCTTCGGGGTTGACCTTAGTGCGAACTGAAGTGGCTCGAAGTGAAGACCCCGGGCGCCACAAAGCTATTTGCTCAGGTGACGCAGCCCTGCTAGAGGCCATGAGAATACAATTTGCTGGCTAGCTAGAAGTAAAAATGCTCTACAACGAGCTTACGCTCACTTCATCATTTTAAAATGATCTTCGGCTCCTAGTTGACCACCACAGCACTCAGCATAGGTGCTATCACGACTCTTAGCCTCTCACGGCTCAAGGCTCTCAAGGCGCGGCGTGAAGAGATTCGTTGGAATGTGGTACTGTAATAATGTGGTTCGATGTTGCGTTGATTTTTTTTGATTCGTCAAGTTTCCACACTTGGGCACTTGGGAATTAAAAATTTCGGAGCCACACTGCCGCACAGTCGCGAGTCGTGTCTTCATTCATGCAGCTGTAGTCAGTCTAGTTATTAGTTGGCTAATTAGATATGCTGCTATACTAGCCAGAAGTTTGTGAAAACGATAACCTCTAGTAGCTAGCTGATTGACTAAGCTTAAGAGGCTCGTCCGATCAGCATATATTCGCTGCTTTACATCGCACCGCAGTGATAAAGATAATTTCTTCCTTTTCTTTTTAAGTTCTTAATATTAAAGCAATCTGATAGTAGACCAAAACAACACTGCAGCAAATACCAGAAAATACAAGTGGCTGTATCATATCGATTCCTGATGCGACTTTCAAGAATCTTGATGGCTGTGGGCCTTTCGCAGCCAACCCTAGCTTTTAATCAAAAGTTCTTGCTGAAGAGATCGTCATCCTTGCGTCTCTACGGTGCTTCACCTGAGGGCGATCCTGAGAAGAGTTACGAGGGCTTCTTTTCATTTCTCAAGCAATCGAATGAGAGGACGAGTACATCTTCGTCCGCTTCTTCGCCTCCTGCCAAGAAATTCAAACTCTCGCCAATCGAAGAGCGAAAGTCGCCGTCCATAAGCTTAGCCAACAAAGAAACTAGCGTCGAGGACCTTAGTAGTGCTTCAGAGCCGTCTACACCGGGAAGATCCACCCAGACCGTTAAGTTGCTGCTGTTCCTTGGAGCGTGCGGCGTGGCTGCTGTGCCAGGAGTGCTGCCTCCAGGCGCGGGAAACTATGTGGCGAGCGTGGTTGCCCTCGCGAGTGTGGTAGCGTTTCATGAAGCAGGCCACCTCGTCGCAGCTCTGAGCCAGGTTTGTATTTGAAAAGTTTGGGCCACCTGCGTTTGATTGAACAGTATTTCGAAACCACGTCGAATTCAAGACCAGAATTCTACTTTGAATGAGTCGTCACACAGAGTCTAATATCAATTACGGATTTTGCCCTTCGATTTAGGCTTCGAACCATTTTAACCGTTTTGGTTTCTTGTACTGACAGGGCATTAAAGTCGACGGCTATTCGGTCGGATTTGGCCCAGCCTTATTCACTACGCGAGGGCCGGGCGGTGTGAATTACAGCTTGCGGTTAATTCCTCTTGGAGGGTTCGTGGCGTTTCCGCCTTTTTACAAAAATCCCGAAACGGAAGCGCAGTTCAAGGTTCGGTGGACTATTGTTATTTATTAGAGGAAAGAGGCTCGGATATGGTGGCATAGGAAAGTGTCTAAAAGTCTAAGTTTTACGTGCAAGTTGCTTCTATTTGAATTCATGGCCTAGACTACTACCAAACGGAAGTCATAATCTTCTTTCTACTTTGATTGCTCTGTGTGTTTACTTAATGAAATTTGATTGCAATGAAACATGTGCCCGTGTCATGCTTTTACCGTCATCTTACTAATAAAGCGTCGAGTTGAAGCTTCTACTTTCATACCTCCGCCACCGCTGGAAGTCTTCGACGACCCAGACCTCCTTCAGGTGTTCCGAACTACATCGGTCTTGTTTGCATATCAACTTCTAGGCTAGTATGTTCTGCAGTTGCTGCATCGTGTTTCTTTACTTATCATGCCGCTGCTTTGAATCCAAACTGCTTTTTCTCTTGCTTCTCAATTTTCGCTTTTGCGCACGCTCCCTCTAATCTGTGTTCAATTCGTGCTTTCTTTCATGTGCTGCCTGAATCAGAACCGCCCGTTGCCTCAGCGCGCCCTGGTCGTCGCCGCGGGGGTTCTGGCCAACTTCGCGCTTGCCTGGGCCTGCTACGCGCTGCCTCTGGCCACACGGGGGGTGCCGGAGCGAACCTTTGCCCCGGGCGTCGTCGTGACGTCAGTGTCGGACGCAGGCCCGGGCTATCGGTATACAAGCACATGATATGGAGGGAACTATTGGAGAATAAGACTGACGTACCGTACCAAAAGATAAAAAGCATGATGGCTGTCAGTTTATACTTAGCATCGTGTTTTAACAGTATTCAACTTGATATCACTTCGAGCTGAATTGTGTTGCTCTTTTTTCTCCTCGTCTTATTTCAATGCGCACATCTTGCGTGTGTCTTTGTTTGCTTTGTTTCTTTTCTGTCAAAGGGCGGGGCTGCGGGCTGGCGACGTCTTAACGGACATCGAAGGGTGGGGGCTCATTGGTCGAGACTCGGCTGCGGTCAGCGCTACGGTACAAACGATCCGAGAAAGGCCGGGGCAAGCGACTAAAGTGCGCGTAGTGCATGCGGCAGCAGCTGGCGGTGGTGCTACTGGTGCTACTGCTAGTGCTGTTGGTGCACCTTCTCCATTGCCTTCTTCTCCTTCTGGAATTGCTGCAGCAGCGCCAGCGCGTTCGTCGGAAGGAGTGCTGACGTTTGTTCCCGAGGCCAGCACTAGCTTCAACGGCGGCGGCACCATCGGGGTGCGCTTGCAGGCCAATTTACAGGGGGTAACCTTCGCAAAACCCAGCGGCGGAGTGAGCCAAGTGGCGACCTTGGCGACGCAACAACTGCTGGACTCGTCCAGAGACGTCACTACGGCTCTCAGTCAAGCCGGCGGCGCAGTCGCGAAGAAAGCTGCGGCAACTTTGCACTTGCCAGGCGCGCAAAGCAACCTCCTCCCAGGCGATGCAAGCAAGAGCAGCAGTGGCGAGAGAGGCAGCGCAGGGACGGTGTCGGGACCTTTGAAAGTGGTGCAAATGGGCGCTGACGTGGCCGCGCGAGGGGACCCGTATGCGCTGCTGGCGTTTGCTGCCGCCATCTCGGTGAGTGGAAGTGCACGATGCAACAGTACAAATTGGCCTTACACGCTGCCTAGGTATTGTATATGAGCACCAAACGGGAAAATATGACATATGTGAGAATAAAATAGGTTAGACTGGCAATAAAGCCGATTATAAATCTATTCGTTCTTGCAATTATTGGCGTTTGTTTCGTTCCTTGGATGTTCTTTTTATTTTCAGTATCGTCTTTCTTTGCTGTTCTTACCAGGTGCAATTAGGAATTCTCAACGCGCTTCCCCTCCCAGCGCTGGACGGCGGACAAATGGCGTTTATCATATTAGAGGCGCTGCGCCGTGGCAAGAAGCTCGATATTCGCAAGCAGGTACTAATAGAATGAGATTCCCCTACTACAATAGATTCATGTGACTTTCAATAAGAGAAAAGTGAGGTCGCACGACTTCAATTGTTTTCAAATGCTTTCGATCGATCATCTTTTCCTTGCATTGGAGAATTTGAGGAATAAATCTATCAAATGTATGCAATTATTCTTATTGCAATAAATTTCAACACAAGCGCTACTTGTATACAAAAACGTCGCCATATTCATTGCCCCTTATTATTTTAACTATTCGCGCTCCTTCATGGCTGTACGTGGTTTATGCATCGCAGGAAGAGATATTGGCAGTGAGCGCTCTCATTTTGATTGCCATCAGTTTAACTGCTACGGCAGGAGATGTCAAAGCTGCAACAAGTCCCTTGGCATTGTTTCAGTAGGTAGCATATCTTTCATT
>Ga0307982_1004088_pt1 | contig 11553 bp, 14 predicted proteins | sample OrgLakmetagen989_FD_201847 | JGI IMG/M metagenome (GOLD analysis project Ga0307982, IMG submission 201847) | Saline water microbial communities from Organic Lake, Antarctica - #989 | ecosystem: Environmental > Aquatic > Non-marine Saline and Alkaline > Saline | place: Antarctica: Organic Lake... | reverse complement strand
AACTTCGTGTTCCGCACGTCACGAGCTAAGCCCGCGCGCCTTTCTCTTTAATGTTTCTGCGGAGTGCGCGCAACCCAAAAATGCCTCGCTTTTTGTGATCTTTGCGAGAATTTTGGCCATTGCCCCTCCCCCTCATGAATCACTCCGCACTTGCTTTGTTTGCGCAACGCACGCGCATTCCCACTTCTGCCCGCAGCATTGGCTTCTGTGTCATTTGGGTTTGTATTAGTTCGAGTTCGAGTTAGATTCCCACTTCAGCCCGCAGCATTGGCTTCAGTGTCATTTGGGCTTGTATTAGTTCGAGTTCGAGGAAAGACGCCAGTTGGTGCCTGAATTGGCCTTCTGGCGCAAATTTGCTAACGCAAATGCAGCCCATGTACTTTTTTTGTGTGCCTATGTGACTACTTTGTGTTTGTTTTTTCTTTATTATTGGAAGAGTTTTAAATAGACTAGACTAGGCGACTGAGCCGGAGTCTCTTGTGCTGCTGCATAGATGGCAATACCCCCTGTTTAGCCACTACCGGCCAGTCCGGGATTTAGCTTGCTAGCAGCACAGTTTTTCTCTCGGAATTACTGAGTTTGGTGTTTTCTTTTTTTCTTTTTATACCATACTAGTGCAAAAAAAAATTTCCAGTCCTCTCCTCCTCGGGGGAAGCCCAAAAAATTGCGCCTTGCTCTCATCTTGCAGCTGACAACGATACGATGAAGACAGACAAAGAACAAGAGACTAGAGCTACGCTCTACGTGAACCTTGACAATATTCCCATTAAGACATTAAGACCGTGTGGTGGAGTTTAAGACCTCGCTTCAAGTCTCCTGCAGATCAAATATAGTTCAAGCATTGAGAGGGCCTGAGCGCACTGAAGGTTATGTTTAAGTTCTCTGCTTACCGATTCGGTGCAGCGTGCATCTTTCTGGTAGTTTGCGTGTCTCATTCGCGTGGGTTGGCATCCTCCACGCTGGAACCCGCTTGCTCGCTACAGTACGCGGAATGGCGGGCGACCTTTTCCAATGAGTTACAATATGGTGCGAACGATGATTACGCGCAGCGGGAGCTGTGGTACGAGCAGCGGTGTGCCCAACTTGATGCCTGGAATGCTCAGCACTACGGCCTTGGAGGTGACATGCGCGTAGCTACGAACCCTCGCTTCGGGGACCGCTCTCCGGCAGAGCTCGAAGCCCTTGTCGGTCACATACGTCACGATATATCTGGTTCGGTTGATGAGAGCTATGACGGGAGCCCGACTAGCGCTGACACTGCCAATGATACTGTAGTTACAGACCCTACAAGCGAGTGGACTTACCTCGACTGGCGCGACGCAACTTCCAATCCCGCAAGCACCGTGGCCGTCACTAATGTGAAGAATCAAGGCAATTGCGGAGCTTGCTGGTCATTTCCAGTGATTGCTACGCTCGAAGCTGCAGTTGTTCTCGGGCATGGTGTTCTTGACTCGTACAGCGAAGAGGAGCTCTTGGATTGCGACATGGATACTGGCGGCTGCAGCGGAGGCAGCTTCTCTGCCGCATACAACTGGCTCATCGCAAATGGTGGTGTTGGGCTATACGCAGACTACCCGTGGACAGGAGACCCGTCGACTTGCTATGCTTCATCTACTCAAAAAGTTGCTGCCCTTGACCACTACGATAATGTCAAGCCAAGCTGTGACGTCGACGCAGCAACCGATGCTATCATCAACAGCGGACCTCTCAGTATTGCGGTAGATGCATCGTGTGATACTTTCATGTACTACAGTGGCGGCGTGCTCATGAAAGGGTGCGGGTCGTCAGTAAACGATCATGCTTTAACGCTGGTCGGCTTTAATGCCGACGCGGACACCCCTTACTGGATCGCCAAAAACAGCTGGGGCACCAGTTGGGGCGACCAAGGCTACATGTACATTTCGATGTCTCTGGCAGATTCAATGGCGCCTGGCGTGAATTGCGGCGTGAGCGGCGTGCTGAAGGAAGCGATGTTCGTGTCGCCCAACGCGACGTCCTTGTTGTCGAATCGAACTACGCTGGACCCCAATGTTGACGACACCTTCAATAGCGACAGCGGGAGTGTATCGTGCGAGGACGTGATTGTCTTCGGCGAACAGCCTTTCAGTGAAGATAACATCTGGGCCTGCGATGCTGCCGACTGGCTTACGTCAAGCCATCCATGGTGGTGCTGGGTCCTAGTCTACATTGCGTGCTTCGTGCTGTCTGTTTGCGTTTGCAGCGCTATTCGTTCATGTTGCAAAGTACTGTACCGCTGCCTATGCTGCTGCTGCTTGGACGAGGGCAAAAATCGACAACGCCGACGTCATCGCCGCAGGCACAAGCCTCGACTCGTGTATAACGAAACACTGCATGCACCACTGGTAATTGCTGAGGGCATAGAGGGGCCATTCGTCGTACATGAAGATCAATTGAATGCACTACACCATGAAGGTGGCGAGGAGATTCCCTACGCCCAAATAGTTTACGACGAATAGGACACCAACGGCCGCTCTGAAGGAAATATTCAATTGGGTGCCTTCGCAGCCATTCTCCTTGCTATATACCCACTTGAAGCACGCCCACATCTCAAATGCAAATGCTTCCTTCTTTGTCTTGGAATTGTATTACAAGGGCACTACACGTCGTAAATATTGCGAAACCACGTAAAATACGAGGGGCCAGTATTAATAACCAATAAGTGCATATCGGGGAACTTGGATGAATGCTGGGCCTCTTTATTTTTTGATGGAATCTAGCCGGCTACATTTAAATTAATATTTCGCGATATGGGGCGGCCAAAAAAAAAAAGGGGGGGGGCTTCCAGGGGCCTTCGGTCTTCGGCCCCCGAAGCAAGCCACTTCTCACTTCGGTCTTTGATCGCCGCTGATCCGGTATACTAAGACAAACCTTCTTTGTACAGTATAACAGATGATTCGGCAACCGAAAAAAATGCAATCTGTTCAAATACAGAAGAAAACCGCCACCTCCCCGTGGATATGTGGGTCATAAGGGGCATTAAGATCCTCGAGAGAAGTGAACGCGGTGTACATTTCCAGCAGCTGAAATGTCGACCTGGACGAGTTCATCAATGTCGTCATCGACAAACAAAATGTTGCCGTCTTCGTGAAGTTTTCGGCACACGACTTCTGCTTTCGAGCGTGGATCTGCTTCGTCAGCTCTCTTCGAATGCTGTTTCACTACGTGCACTGAAATATTCTGCACGCCGTACCTGTATATCCCCAATAGGTACAACGAATCCGCGCCAGTTAGTTACATGCTTCACCACAAGACCTACAGAGGTTTGCATATCAGGTCATCAGATCAAGAAACAAGTCTTACTTTTCTACGAGAAACTTCTTGATATCACCGCCGTGCGAATTACGCGTCACCACCTGCGCATTGGAAACATGTGGATCATAACAAGAATATCAATCACTTTGCAAAATTGAGGAGTAAAGCCGTTCGATAAAGGAAATCTGCCCATGAAGAAATGATTGGATAGAGGGACAGAGACAGAGAAAAAAAAAACTAGAGAAATTTCAACTTGCACTGAGCACACGTGCCTCAACTAGGATGCCTCCAGGCTCTTTCGAAGACGCGCGCATCAAATCAAGCAGCGTTTCGTCGACGCTATGGTTGCCTCGGAGGGGGCTCGCACCCGATTTCGTTGAACAGCACGTTCGGTCCCTGAGGTTACATATTTTATGTGTGTAACAACTAGAGAAACGTTGACAATACATGTGATGCAGGTGTGCGTGCGGTGACTTTCTGATTGTTCTTCCATTTCCACATCTCACCAGTCCAGGTAAATGGCGCTGGGCTGAAGCTGCTTTACCAATGACGCCACGACGTCGCCGTCTCCGGCGTACAATCGGCACGCACTGCACGAATGCCGCTCGCACGCAGCGCACTTTTCCGCATGCGGGCACCACGCTCGGGTAGAGCACTTGCGGTGCTGCGCATAGGGGCACTGGCCAGATGCGCGAGCGCGGCGCTCGCAACGGTAGCACACGGTTTGAAGCACCCACAAGTGGTGGAAAGAGCTTTGGCAAGTGGAGCACACCGTCGATCCAGACCATCCGAGCGAAGGCGGTGCGGCTCCTGTTATGGTGTCGATAACAGCATAAACAATTGTGTATACATACGTAAATGAAAAAGTCTCATTTGTCAATTAATACCCCTTTCATGACCATCGAGAAAGTTGAATTAAAGAAGCTAATTATGGGAATAACTGAAAGTGGCCTCTAGTGGTAGCTTCAAGTACTACCGTGGTCGAGAGCGGCGACAGCGCAATCGAGAGCAGGCTGATGCTCGGCAGCTACGGCCTCAAGCGACGCCAACAGCTGCGGGACATCCGCCTGGAATAAAGCATGAAGGCACAACTCGTGTGAAAAAGTAGAATCAAATACCAGGAAAGCTGAGTACAGAACAATCGTAGGCGATTGAAAAGCTGAAGAGTGTTTGCTGTTGACTCACTCCAAAGGACGCGGGCGCCACGTCCGTCATGCCAACGTCGTCGCCTGCCATGAAAAGCCGAGCGTCCTCGGCACCGTTGTTCAAAATGGCACGCAAGCACTGGAGCACGGCTACATTGCCATGTTTAGTAGCGTTGAGAGCCGTTTCGTGTTTTCGGGCCATGGTGTACAGGGCGGGCCATGCATTCTCCGGATCTTGCTCCCGTTGCTTTTGCTCGTTTTCTTCCCCTTCTATTCCTTCGGATGTGGCAAAACCTCGTGGAGTGGTTTCTTTGTCCGTGCCACCACCATTAGTTTGGTTGTTATCTTTCGAGACAATGGATGGTGGCATCCATTCAGCTTTTCCTGCGACCACATCGCTGTTGTTGCTGCTGCAGCTGCAGCTGTTGACTACATCATCATGGCTGCGGCACTGCTCTAAAATTTCAGTCAAGGCGGCTAAACCAGTTTCGATATCTGAGTTAACTTTCTCAAGCGCAGCCGCATATCTGCGAAGCTCTTGTTCTAATGCAAAGGCCTAAATTTCGTGCCGTACCGTGACGCAAAATAGTAAAAAAAAGAAAAGAATGAGAGATGAGTTTGGCATGCATAGTCGAAGAGATCTAGCGAGGGATAGCCAACAGCCGGCAAGAGCACCCAAGAATAGGTAAATCGGCAACTTGCTCGACGCGACGAGATGTGTTCCGTGAAAAGGAAATCCTTACCAAAAGAACCCACCTTAGGCCCGCCATGGGCGACAAACAGCGCTAGCAAATGTGTGCGTTGCGGCTCCGACCAGTGCTCGAAGGCGGCTACTACAACACGGTGGCCCGATACCAGCCCACTCGAACCGTCGTCTGCTAACATGGTGCCACCTGCATTGCAATTCGTCTCTGCGATGTTAACTGGCACTGCATCACTGCTGGCTGCTACTGAAATAGCTTCTGGCTTTTGGTCGACTGCTGCAATTCCTTTTGTTCCTGCTAATGACTTACTCGGACCACTAGAACTATCACTACGCCAGTCGCGAAGCACTGCATTGAGCGGAGCTGTTTTCACGAGGAGACCGAGGCGAATCCCCCAATCCACAAGCTTGGCGACTGGCGTGGCGGATTTGGCTGTGAGCAACGACCTGTTGGACCAGCACCAGTACGCACGGAAATACGGAGACGACGCACTGGGATTGTTCAAGTACGGAGTAAATCCTGGCTTCCCTAGCTTCATAGTCAAATGGTGAATCGCACAATGTTTGATAATAGTACACATGTTAAAAGAATTGAATGTTTACTCATTACCCGGGCAGCGCTGCAAGTTTCCAAGAACGGCCAGTAGTGGCACTTGAAGCAAGTTCATTGGGCAGCCGATGTAGCGTGCAAATGGCCTTGGTCAGCATGCGCGCGTCGTTGCTGGCTTTGGTGAGACCCCCACACTGGTTGAGTGCTTTCTGGAGCGAGTTGTGCCGTTCGCGTTCTTGTGGCGTGCCCAAGCCTTCGCGACCGTTCAAGTAAAAAAAAGTGGCAAGGCGCTTCAACTTCTGCTCGCTGTTTGAATAGTGATTTATTACACACCAATCAAGAATTGTTACAGTGTTAGTGGTCTTGCCGCGACAAGAATTGACTCACGAACGCAAACGAGAACAAGTGCATTCCGAAGAAGCATGCTTACTTCGCAGGCTAGGCCTTATGAAGGGTTCTATACCTGTCGGTCGCACGTTGACTAACATGAAGCATGAGCTTTTTAAAATTAATCAGTTCGCGGCGGAATATGAACGAATCTTGCAGCCCGTGGATTTTGAAAATCGCTACCGCCTCACGCCGCTCGGCAGCAGTAAGAACATCAATTGTCAGAGGGCGCTCTAACGCTTTCAGCAAATGATCCCAGCCTTGCGGAAAAGACATGATAGTGTCCTTGTTCACGGGGAGGATTGTGTGTGTCGCAATGGTATCTGAGACGGCAGCGATGTCTTCAGGTACAACTGCGCCGCAGTCACCGCCATCGGCGTCCTTTTTCCTGTGGGGCTTCGGCATTCTCTGAAAGCTAGTCTTTGAAATTAAGCGAAATTCGATACAGCGAAAATGTTCTACGATGGGATGGGCGGGCCAATTCGATAGGCTCGAATCTTCGTACTCCTAGCTCGCTAGCTAGAGGTGCGACTGTTAGTGAGTGCTGGCATTTTCTCGCAACTCTTCACAACAAGCACACCAGCCACGAACGCGTGAAAAATTTGATGCACCCACCGCACCATATTTATACTTATTACCACCTCTCCCTGTAGATGATAGCCTTCTTAGGCCTTGAGCTAATTACTTGTAACTTAGCTTGAAACCTTGAAACGTTGAAAATGGCGTCCTACAAAATAGACTTGTGAAAGTAGCTTCGATTGATTTCACCAAGCCTCTCGAAATAATGCGGCCATCTGCAGCATTTGTAGTTTGTAGCATTATATGCATTTGGCCGGTCGACGGTGGATGGAATAGTACTCGAACAAGTAGCATTCAGCACGCCTCGTTGCCCGAGGAATCAGGCGCTTCATCATCTCAGGATCTTCGGCGCCGCCTGAGCCCTTGCCACTACGACAACAAAAAGAAGACTACAGTAAATGATTACTAGGTGTAGGAGTATACGTAACTGAGAAAAGTTGGCATTGCCTTCAGTTGTCGCTTCCTTTGAAAGTTCCGGAACGCCGACCCACGCCTCACGTTGATTTCACATACATTGTATCTTTGGGATTTGGTAGGTATGCAAACATGCAGACGGTACGGTATTCGTCGGCAACGGTGGCGGTGGAGGCAGTTCCACCAGTGGCAGCAGCAGCAGCGGCAGCGGTGGTGGTGGTGGTGCGCCTTCCACGGTGTCCAAAGTGCCCAAACCTCCACTCGCGATTTGCGGTGAACCAGCTAACGGCGAGGTGATTTACCAAATTGGTGTTGCTTCAATCCAACTTGGATTCCCACGATTATTCTTATTAATTTACGTATAGAGACATGCATTCTCTCTTATTCTCACTCTGTATTATTCTGTGTGCTCACCATTTTTACTTCTCGCTGCGTTGTCTGCGCGCGTATGCATGCGCAAACCAGCGCCCGAAGTACAAGCCCGAAAGATGGGTACCAGCGCCCACGCAACCTTTCTACATCTACGAAGGCCACGGCTTCGAGTACATGCACTTGCTAGCGTGCTACCGCGAGAAGTTCAAGGTGGACGTGTGGAAAGACGAGCGCATGTGGGAGCTGGCGCAAAACGCTGGGGCCCTGTGGGTTCACGAGGTGTGTATGCGCACGATTCCGTCGATCTTGTACCCAGGCCTATGAGAAGAGACATGCTTATCACTTAAGCGTAAATGTGTACGTTTATATGTATATTCATTAAATTTCAGCCGTCATGGTTGAATGCGCTAGACAACCCTATTTATATTTTTGATAAATGACCTTGTATCTTTGTTTGCTTGTTTCCGGTGTGTTTATGAACATCTCCGCAGACGCTGAAGCACCACCCATTGCGGACACGCAACCCAGCGGTGGCCCAGCTATTTGTGATCCCTGTAGACGGCTGGCTGTCTCAGAAAGCCGGCGCTTGCAACGGCCACACTCACGAAGCCCGCATGCACCAACTCTACGGCGCCTTGACAACTCAGAGCTGGTACGATAATATCAGAGAAATTAAGCAAAAGATCATAGATGTGCTCGAAATATGCCTTGACTTCTAAAGAACTTTTGATCGTTTTTATGTTTTCTTTAATAAGATGCCACCTATGCGTGGTACTTCATGGTATCAAAACTCCCCACCCTCCTTGTTGTTGTTAACGATAGGTTCAAGCGGCACGGAGGCGCGGACCATTTCATCGTGTCATTATGGTGGGGCACCACGAAAGCGCTGGGCGAGAAATTAGTCAGCTTATTAGCCCACAAAGCGACGATCATCGCTTACGACGAGTACTTTGCTTCGGACTGGACCAAGGTAGATGGGACATTTACAGAGGGGGGCGAATTAAAGGAAGACGAGGAAGAGACACCACGTAGAATTTTGATCCTTTGTTTTACGCTCGTGTGATTGTCTACGTTTCTTTGAGTTTCACCGCTTTAATTCGATAAACTTGCGTGTGCTGGGGCTACTGTACATATGATACACAAACACACTTCCCGCTGTCTCGATACACGACGTGTGCACTAGGTGGTGGTAGCGCCCTACGTGCCGCATGCGAAGCTTACCACTTTGGACTTGGAGCCAGAAGCTTCCTGCCACCTCGGGGCGACTCCGCGAATCAGCAGCACCGGCAGCGCTAGCAGCAGCGGCGGCAAAGAAGAGTTCGGGCGTTCGCCGCAGGCAGCTCCCGACCCCAAGAAGCGCAAAGAGTACGAGGCCAAGCTGCTGGCAGAGAAAGAAGCCAAACTGGCCTCAAAACACGCCGCGAAAGCCGCAAGAAATAAGTGGGCAAATGGAGGCAGCAGCAGTCCTAGTGACAGTAGCAGCGGAGATGGAGATATCAGCAGCAGTGGCAGTGGCAGTGCCAGCGATGGCAGTGGAATCAGCATCGGTGCGAGCGAAGATGTGAATAGCATAGCGAGTAGGGGCGTCGAGTCAACATCCACAGCGGCTGCAGGCTCCCATAGCGACAGCAGCAGCCGTGATGGCGGTGAAATCTCTGAAAATCGTCGGCAACTCAGCTACCTCCACCGCCGTCGCCGTTTGAAGGGGTTCGATCTGCCCGACCCGATCACACATAAGCACCACAAGCACCACCACAACCGTAGCCACAGCAATAGCGACGGCAGCAGCCTAGCACTGCCAGGAGATGAAACAGCAGCAGCAGCACCTGCAAGCGACTTCATTGGACACGGCACGCCGAGAGCGCACGAGCGGGACATTAGCCTCTACTTCCGGGGCAGCGTGATGCACGGGGTCATGTGCAAAAAGCGAGGCACGTGGCCGCGACGAGAAGCGTACTTCGCGATGCGCAGGTAAATGAAGAAGGGGTGATGTGAAGGACAGAGAAGGGGTGAGGAGATGAATGAATGAAGAGGAAGACGGAAGGGAGGGGCAGGAGTGAGTGGAGGAGGTGGAAGATGACTAGCTTGGCAAAGTTTAAGAGAATCGAGATTTTATCCTTGGGGTTGACAAGGGGATTGCAGTGCCTGGCATGTTCTTTCTTGCACCTTCTCATCAGAAGATGCAGCCGTGTTTTATTATTATTTTGGTGTGTGTATTATATGATTCTTTTAACGTTTGACCGTGCCTTCTCACACACACGTCTACGCAGCGTGGCGGGTTCGGTGTTCGTGCCCACCGAGTCGCCGCACATCGCCAGCATGTGGGAGACTCCTGGCAGCGGGGTCCCCGAGCCCTGCAAGAAACTGTACAAAAACAAGAAGGACTTCGACCTGAGGATTTGCAGCCGCGCTTTTCAGGTTGGTGTGTGTGTTCGAACGATTTTAGATCTCATGTACAATAGCATGTTTGTTGTCGCGCTTGTCAAATACGTCGAGTACAGATTGAGCATATTATACCATACTTGTGACTGAATTCATTTGTAACCATCTGAATACTTCATGTCCATGATTTAGTCTCTTATTTGAGCTGCGCAGAGTGGCAGTATGATCTCGTACGTCACACCGAGTATTTTGCTTTTTATTTTTATTTTGAAATCGTCTCAGGGTCGCTTCACAGTGGGCATGTACGTCGATGAGATGCGTCGCTCCGAGTGGTGCTTGCACTTCCGAGGGGACACCACTACGGCACGCCGGTTTTACGACAGCATTGCGGCGGGTTGCGTGCCGATCATCGTGAGCGACGGGGTAAACTTGCCGTTTGTTGACCGGCTCGATTGGCGTGCCTTCACGGTGAGTGCCTTGCGTGGACTGGCTTAATTGAACGAGGACTCAGGAACAGTCAGGATAAAGTATGAGAGAGACAGAGATGATCTTTGTAGGAAGAGCAAAAGTGATTTTTTGTTGATGCGGTCGTTCCTTCTGTTCGATCACAAAGCAGATGAAAATGGCAGTAAGTTGTCTTAAGCTCCTTGAAACAAATTTATCGTTGGCGATACGCCTCTCTACAGGTGCAAATCAGCGAACGAGACATGGTGAGCGGCCGCGACGGCGTCATCGCTGCTTTGACCTCCCTCGCCAACAACAAGGCCCTCTTGCTCGAGAAGCAGAGGGCGCTGGCCCTGGCCGCCCCGCACTTGGTCTTTGGGTACGGCTCTCCGCTGGACCAGGGCGACCAATCCCAACCGCCCCTGTTCAAGTCCCTAGTCGCGTCGCATATTCTGGAAGAAGTCGCACGTGCCAATGCTGCGGTGCGCTCTGGTGCTAGTCCAGCCCCAGATTCCACATCTGCCTCTTCTTCTTCCTCCTTGTCCCCCGCCAAAAGCGGGATTTACCGTCGTTTTCCGGTCACGATGGCGGGCTGCGACCACAAAAAGGGCGCCGAAAAAGAAGAAGCACACCGCAAGAAAGCTGGCCGCGCAGCTTCGTCGTCTTCTTCTTCTTCTTCTTCAGACAGCGACAGCAGTGACACCGCAGGACACTTCTGTTGTGAGTCATGAGAGCAACGAAGGAGGGGGCAGTCATGGCAGCAGTAGTTCAAGCGATAGCACCGATTCTACTGGCAGTACAAATAGCAAGGCGGCTGCGTCGCGTAAAAATTCTGAAGAATGGCGAAAGTCACATACCAAAAAGATGCACGGAAGTTCGCTTAGAGATTAATATCTAGATCGCGCTGTAATTACAAGAGTTCCGTGGACTGGCCATGAAAATTAAAATATGCTTCTACTGCAATTGTGATTAGTGTTCTTCTTTCGCTGAAATCAAAAAGGCAAACGCCATTTGGAATAAGAACCAAATTGAATTTTATCATAATTAAAAGCCAAATCAGAAATCGAAAGAAATTCACCTCGAATGGTATCAGGAAAACTACACTGCGGCACTGCCGCCCGACGCACCTCTATTGCCTCATAAATCTTGAAATCTTAGGGACCACCATTCTTGTTTTAAATCCCGATTGTGCTACTTGCACACGGACCTTTGCTAGTCTGGTCTAGTTAATACTCTCCCAATAACAAAGAAAAACAAGCACACAGTAGTCACAGAGGTACCAAAAAAAGTACATGTGCTGCTTT
>Ga0307982_1004087_pt1 | contig 11556 bp, 3 predicted proteins | sample OrgLakmetagen989_FD_201847 | JGI IMG/M metagenome (GOLD analysis project Ga0307982, IMG submission 201847) | Saline water microbial communities from Organic Lake, Antarctica - #989 | ecosystem: Environmental > Aquatic > Non-marine Saline and Alkaline > Saline | place: Antarctica: Organic Lake... | reverse complement strand
AGACTCGCAGTAACCCCCCCCGAAGGAACACTGCCATGCTTGCGGCCCTTGGGAGATGACCCCCCTGCACACCCTTGTGCATCATCTCCCCCCCCGGCCTCCTCCATGAAAGCAGAGTACCGGGAGGCCGATGCAGCATTGCGGGCGTCCTCAATTGTCTCTGGGCGCAGGGACACAGAGATGCCCTGCAGTGTAGCCTTGCGGTTCTTGGAGGTGTCACCCCACACGGCCAGGCCATCGCTACCATTACGCTCATGGCTGGGGCCAGAGGCGTCAGCGGATAAATTCGTACCGCTGCCCCCCCTGCTGAGGCTTGTGCTGGGTGCCACCCCCCCTAGACTCAAGGCGAGCCCCCCCATGGCAGAAACGCTTTCGCCAAACACAGCCACCACACCATCCTGCAGCGCTGACAGCACTTGTGCTGACGTCATGTTTGGCCCTCCAAGCGGCCCCAGCTGCACCTGCGTGTCAGACTGAGGCGGCTGTTGCCCCCCTGCACCTCCCTGCTTACCCCCCGCAGACATGGTCTGCAAGGACACACGCAGAGTTGTTGCGTGATTCAATGCTTCTCGCTGTTGTGTTACTGCTGCAACCACAGACGGCTGCACCTTCACCCAGGACCAAGACCGCAGCAGGGAATACACCAGGCGCCGCTCAGCCCGACCAAACGACATGCTGCGGGGAGACACGACGGCACCAAGAACACGCAGGGGCCAACCAAGAACGCCTGCAAGTTCCCGAGCCACAGACGGCGCAATGTCCATCTCATCCACAGACCCCCCCCCTAGGCTGCCCAGCCCAGGTGTAAGGGGGTTAAACAAATCCCGATCCACAGCTATGGCAGCTCCCCCATCCACCACACCATCTGGCACTGCCATGAAAGACGTCCCTGTTGCATTGGCTGTGGTGTGAGGTGCCGGCGCCTTGCTGCGGGGACTGCCAGGTGCCGGTCCACCTGTGGTATCAATGCTGAGGGGGCCCAGCCCCTTGCCCCCCTCTGGAGCCGCCGAAGGGGGGTGCACAGCTTGGTTAGGGGTCGCTGATGGCTTCATGCTGATGGCGGCGGCAACAGCAGCAGCAGCGGCCGCAAACGCATAGCGGCTGGATCGCCCCGGGAGGCCTCGCGTGGTTGCACCTGGGCCCGGCATGGACGAGAACAGGGCTAAGGAAGAACACGCCACAGGCAGAGGTGCAGATGCCCGCATGGCCAAGAGCAGTGCCCCAGCAGAGGGAGTCCCCACCACCGTGGCCCCGTCTACAGAGGGGGCACCCCCCCCACCCTTCCCTGCTAGAGCCAGTCTCAGGGCTTCCCTCAGCTTGGCTTCGTTGCAGCCGTCCCACCCAGCTGAGGCAAAGATGCTCAGCATCGGCAGGTGGCTAGTGGGATGGCCTGTTCCTAGTGTTCCGGATTGAAGCCCTGCCAGAGCAGAGGCGGCCCACTCCAGCAGCCCCCCCCGGGACACCCCGTGGGCACCCGACATGACCCCCGCTCGACCCCCCGCGGAGCCCGCAGCAACAGCTCGGCGCTCCGCTGCAGCTGATCGCGGCGAGGCAGCGCTTGCAGACTTACTGGAGGGCACGCGCCCAATGTGCGTCCTGGATTCTGCCACATCTGCAACATCAGCGGGCAGCCTCGGCGCAAAAAAGGAGTGGCAAATGGTCAGCAGGCGCTCAAGGCTGGGGGGAACTGTGGAGCTTGAGGATTGAGCATCGAGCGCATCGCTACCCACACGAACACCGCTGTCGCCGTCTTTCTGCTCCGGTGTGTGTTCCGATGACTCCTGCAGAAGCTGCTGTAGGATGCGTTCCGAAGCCTCGAACCCCGCAGCGAGAGTTGCACTTGTGGCTGCGTTCCGCGCAGCCGTTCCACGTGAAGCAGCAGGCGAAAGCCCCCCAGAGGAGGGTGCACTGAGTACTCCAGACACCCACGGAAACTTTGTTCCGCCATGCGCAAGGTGTGTTCTACTTCCGGCATTCCCTGCAAGCGCCGGGTCCAGGGGGCTTTGACCTGTCGTCCACAGCTCCGCCAGGAGAGCCAGCACAGACATGCCCACACCCCCCTGCACATCCTCCGCAATGGACGCTGGCGAGGTGCCGTTGATAAGCAGGGATGGAATGTGATGCGCGGGGTCAGGCAGTGTCGCTCCCGCCGCTGACAGACTGCCCAGCTGGGTATGCAGCATGGAAAGTGACGCGATAATCTCCGATTGCCCGTGGGTGCGGGCGCCTTCAACGGAGTGCGCGAGCATCCACCGCATTTGGGCCAGGGCAGACCCCCCCCAGCCCTTCACATGAGGGGGGGGTGCATCCAGGGGTCGCCCAGGGTCCGATCGTTTCACCAGACGCCGGCTGATGCCTCGTGCCGCAAAAACCAAAGGCAGGACACGCAGGGCCGCCAGATTGAAGAATTTGCTGACAATATCAGCCGAAGATCGCGCAAGAACACTTTCCCGAACAGCATGCCCACGCTGCCAGGCAACTGGCAACGGGGGAGTGGATACATGAACACTCGACGCCCGCAAAGCTGAACCCCCTAGCACTGGAACAGGGGTGTTGAAGTTGTTTGTGTTCGGCAGCACCAGGGCTGCAGCGGAGGGGCGGGACCCCCCCCTCATGGGGGAGCTGCCCCCATCCCGGCCCGCGGAGCTTGCCACCCGGAACAGTTCGTGGGCAATGGTTGCACCCGGAACAGACAGTGGTATCTCGGTGATGGACGCTGCAGCCTCCAGTTGGTAAGGCTGGAATGGCGTTTGGAATGAGTCAGCAGGGGAACCGAACGGTCTGACTCCAAGCACGTGACTCAGAACAGCAGGTGGGAACAAACACAGGGTGCTGGCAGTATTGGAAGCGTCGTCCATCAAGCGTGCAAGTGATGGGGACTGACCTGTTGTGAGGTGCTGCAGCCGTGGGCTGTGCGGGGTTGGGGGGAAATTGAGCCCCCCTTCACCCACTTCCATGGCCACAGCCGAGGCGAAGCTGACAGCGGAAGAGTCTTGAGCACCTACACTCAGATTGGTGCGGCTGTTGCTGCGGTCACCGAACGAGCTCGCTGCTCCATCCTCGTGTTCCTGGTCCTGTTCTTCGCTCCACTGGCGGCGCCACAGGGCAAGGCGAGCTGTCAACACAGCCATCCAACGCGACTCAGGTCGACCGAAACAAGGATCCCACGCAAATGCAACATGCGGAGGCAGGGATGTCAAAGCAACAACGTGTTCTGGCATGCCCCTGTCTCCCCCTCGACTGTTCCGGTCTGATCGCCTGGGCGAGACAAACAGCGGAGTCAAGTCACTGTTCGCGCTGCGCTTGAAGTTCAGCAGGAACACAGGAGTAGGCCACTGAATAGCCTTCGTGAGACGAAGCTGGGGCAGTTGTGGATGCATGCCTGCCCGTAGTGCCACGTGAGCCGGCGATGCAAGGGGCACTGCCCAGGGGTCGAATATGGGCTGGGGGGTTAAGCACCCTCCCAGCAACTGTGAGGCCCCCCTATCAAACAGCCGCTTCAGGGCGGCAGTGGAGGCTTTGCTTCCCCGCACAAGCGTGGAAGAGGACGCAGCAGCCCCCCCTTGCCCCTCCTCCTGGCCTTCTACCCCCCATTGACCCCCCTGGGAGTCAGACGCCACGTCATTCAGTGCAGCAGCGAGCAGCGGGTGCCGGGCACTGCCGCCCCCCAGGCGACTGGATGCCAGCAGGTCTGCCGATAGGGGGGTCACATCTATGCCAACCCCCCCTGACATGGATGACTGCAGCGCCGCCCGCACTGACCCAGTGGACATATAGTCCCGCGAGGGGGGCAGTGGAAGTGTTTGACCCCCCACATAAAGAGGGTACAGGGGGGCTTTATGTGCATCTCCCTCGTTTGTCCCCTGTTCCTGCAGTGAGCGTCTTGGCAGGCTGTTTGAGCCAGCCCGCACGCCGTGGGCGGTGGCAAGCACCACACTGGCGCCGCCAGCAGCAGAGGCTACACTCTGCTCCAATGCAGGGCTTTGATCCACCCATCCCGGCCCCAGGCACTGCACGGAAAAGGCGGCTTGAGCATACAACGAGACAAGGTCAGACGGTGTCCCCACTTGCCCTCCGGCCTCCAGTGATGCACCGCCGCCAGCGGTGCCGGCGTGCACAGGGAGGCCGCTCGCAGTGTGCACGCCCCCGCTGGCTTGGTGCAGGGGGGGGGTGCTGCCTGTGCGGTCCACCGACCTGCCCAGCAGGCCGCCGCCCGTCAATGCGGCGTATGGGCCCATAGCCCAGGGGACATAGGTTGGTGCGGGCTCTGCCTGGCAGACTGAAGCCAGGTTGTGCTGTGGATCATTCGAGGCTTGGCTGCGAGAGCTGGGGCTTGGGGACCCTCCCTCACCCCCTTTACCTGGAGAGGCAGCTGCATCAGCGGCAACCTCCGCCGCGGGCATCCAGCCCGCCCACTCTCTTGAAGTGGGTGTAAGGGGGTCACATGACCCTCTTACCACTCCATGCATGTGTGCTGCGGCTACCGCCGCCAGGCTTTGTCCTGTTGCAGCCAGCATGGTCGCCTCGGAGCGCGCGCTCCCAAGTGTGTCGGTTTTTAGCACAGCAAGCAAGGCGGACACAGCACCGTGGGAGAGTGATGCTGCAGCTTGTTCGAATTGCAGCTGTCGGGTCAATTGTTCCACTTCCTCCGCGAGATGCTCCACTTGCGTTTCCAAATGCCCTGTGTCACCGGTAACCACAGCCATCGTGTCTTTTGCCTGCAGTGTTTGCTCATCCAGCCGACCCTTGCGACGGGCGTGCAGCCATGCGGCCCAGCGGTTGAAAAAGTACCGCCTGATCTGGCCAGGTGCGTTGAAGTTGTGTTTGAGGAACTTGCGTGCGCGCGGCACCTGGATCTTTTGCCGCCGGACGAACAACCGCCAAGACCGGAAACAAGTGCTCAAAATGCCAAATTGCCAGTGCTTCAAGGTTGTGTTGAACAAGTTCCGGCGCCTGCCCACCTCTCCTGCGATCTGGCGCCGCTGCACATCGGTCGCATGCCCCTGTCGCAGAAGTTCGTGCAAGTCGATGTACAGCGTGCGGCTCAAACTGAAAAACGGCGTCATGTAGAAAAAACGTTTCCGACCCCCCATCCCAGAGCCTTGATGCCCCCCCTGAGAGAGGTAGGCTGCAGACGCACCGGAGCCCCCCCCTCCACGGCCCTGCAGCAAATCACTCAAGGGAGCGCTGGTGGCAAAATCTGCAGCCACAGCTGCCCCCACGCTCAGCAAATCTGGAGAGCTGTCGCTACCAAACATGCCAAGAAGTGCATTCTGCCCGTGGTCGGCATTGCTGCTGCCCGCAGCTTTGCCTTCACCGGTGCTAGTGTGCTTGGCCCTCCCTATTGCCATGTGGCTGGGCAGCATGAGCCGGTCGGAAATTAGCTGCGGCAAATCCACCTGCTCCAAATCGTGATACACACCTGCAGAAATCTGCTGCAGGAGAAAGGAAATCACTTCTCCGAAGGGCTCCAGCTGTCCCGTCAGTGCTTCAGTGACAAGCATGGTGAGCGCTGTGACAAACTCACTGGGGGGTGGGGCGAGATTGGTACCACTGGCAACATCGCCTGCTGCCTGTGATACAGCTGCAGCATCGTGTGCCCACTGCCTCTGCACATCAACCAACGGCGCTAATGCTGCAGCAGCCCCCATCTCCAGCTTGTCCGCCTCGGGATTGCGTCCTGCAAACAGTGTGCTGCCGTCTGCGTTGCCCCCCTGCACTCCCTGTTTATCGCGCATCACATGTGATGAAACGGTAAGTGCCTCAAGCAGCTTGCTCTCCGAGAACAAGGACTGGGAGCGATAGGCCCCTGCGTCACTCACAAACTGCTGCAGAAATGCATCCACGTCCACTGCCACTGCGCGGCTGCCAGCTGCAGTGGGCATGGGCACTGAACCAGGCGGGGCGGTGCCGTGGGAGGCATCTGCCATGGTGAAAGCTGCCTCTTGGGCACTACCGGGCGTCAGGCGCTGCAAGAGCGTGCTTGGTCCGCTCCACGTCGCAGCCGCTGCGTCAATCGTGCGGGCGTTTTCCTGACGACTGCGTCGGGCACGCCCCTCACGATATGCTGCGGTGGCCGAGACCTGGTCCTGTGACTGCAAGTCGTCATCCCCTTGCTTGGCTGGTGTGCGCCCCCCTGCCAGGTTTGTCAAGGTGGCGCCACGGACACCAGCGTGAGCCAGCAACACTCCGGCTCCAGTGTCAAGTGCTCGCACGCCCTTGCTGGTCGCAGTGCGAGCGCTGCGGGAGCGAGCATCTCGCACAGAAGCCACATATTGTCCAATGTCTTTGGGCCCCGTCTGCACTTCCCCTTTTACGCCCCACACCTCCTTCGCCTGCTGCATGCTCCACGGCAAATACGGCATACCCAAAGCCGAGACTCTTGCCAGGCGGTCTGCTCGTCCATCTGCACTGTGGGTGGCACTAGCACCTTGAGCAAGGAGCTTTGTTGTTGCTCTCGAGTACAAAGAGCCCAATGGCTCAGAACTTGCAACGGATGCTGCAGACCTCGACGGCCCGACGGCACGGTATGCAAATTCCGCATCTTCCCTTGAGCGGGCTGCATCATCACTGTGGGGGCTATTGCCCTCCGCTCGCATGGGCAAGGCTTGCACAGAAGCATCCCAACGAACAGAGCGAGTGGATGGCGATTCCATTGGCCTTTCGTCAGTGCTGTGTCCAGCAAGGCTGTCACTGAGTCTTGCAGCAGCGTTTTCAGCTTTTGCCGACGGCAGCTCAGCTCCATGCGTGCGCTGCCGCCGACGCACATTTGGCGAGGGGCGAACGTAGCGGCGATCCGACTCCGTGAATTTTGTAAACGTTGAATATACATCTGGCATGTGCAGAATCTCCCTTGTGGAGCTGGGCGACACTGCTCGAATGGCTGCAGGCGAAGTGGCTCGTCGCTGCGACCCAACGGGCGAGGAGTGTGGCTTAGCCTCTGGGCTTAGGGCTCGCGCAGCAGCACCCTTGCCGCCCCCCATAGACCAGCTGAACACTTGCGCGGTGTCGTCCGGTGCCCCTGCCTCGTGTAGCATGGACCCAACATTTCTCAGCTGTGTGCTGCGCAGTGCCTCGTGGCTTGGCGTGCTGGCCACTGCAGCGATACCGCCTGGGCCTGCGCTTCGGTGCATATTGTATGTAAAGCAAAGTCAAGTCTAAACATAGGTACTTTGCTGGCGGTTTCAGCGTTTTTGTCTTTGAAGCGCAAATTCAGTCACAGCACCCAGCGCCAGGACAATCTGCAGACTGAAGCAAGCTGCCTGGTGTGGCAGGGGGCTTTCAACCTGCACTGGATAATACACTGACAGAAGCAGACAGACAAGAATAAACAGTACCAGAGACAAGTACATATTGGTGTCCTTGTTGAGGCTGCCCCACGATACAACCTGGCGTTGCAAGCAGGCACTTGACAAGTGACTGTCTCGAATCAATTTCTTCTCAAACCATGCCAAGCAAAGCAGCAACCGGAGACGGCTCAGCAGCGGCCACGAAAGCCAAAAAACGCGGCCGCGGTGAAACAATCCAGTTCAAAAGTCCAGCTGAGTTTTTTGCTGAGAATCAAAACATTGCTGGTTTTGACAACGTGAGCTCCAGTTTGAAACGTTGCCGAAACCTGCACAGCAGCTTACTTCTCTCTACAGCCAGGCAAGTCGTTGTACACGACAGTCCGTGAATTGGTCGAAAATTCATTAGATGTGAGTCCCTAGAATGTGCCAAGCTTCTCAACCTACAACATTGAAACAATCATTTGCAGGCTGCTGAGAGCATTCAAAAGCTGCCGGATATCAGCGTGACAGTGTAAGAAATCTCCCATGGCACTGCTGCGCTGATACTGACCCGATGTGTATTGATTCAGAGAAGAGATCACTGGTGCGGAATTGGACCAACTGAGATTGGGCAAGGGTGCCGGTGCCGCTCTGCACGGCGTCGTGGAGCGGCCCTCAGCTGCTACCACTGGAGGCAGCGCAGCCGCAGCAGCCGCAGCTGCTGCATCGCAGGACACTGATGTGGAGGAGCTGCTTTCGGACTGGGACGATGAGGGCGGGTCTGGTGCCCCCCCCGCCAGCAAAAAGGCTGCCAAGGGGGGCAAGGCGGCAAAAGGCGGGAAGGGGGGCAAAGGGGGTAAGAAAGCAGACTCTGCAGACAAAAGCGGGGCTGCGACACTGTACTACCGCATCACTTGCCGCGACAACGGCTGCGGTATGCCCCACGACAAGGTACCCTTCATGCTTGGGCGTGTGCTCACTGGTAGCAAATACGGTCTGCGGCAAACCCGCGGCAAGTTTGGTCTGGGGGCGAAAATGGCGCTGATTTGGTCCAGGAAGTCCACAGGTTTGCCCATCTCAGTCGTGACTGCGCACACACCGGAGAGGGTCTCGTCCAAGGCCGCTGCGCCAGCGCTACTCACTCGCTGCGTGCTGGACATTGATGTGCACAAGAACGAGCCCCGGGTACGCCTGCACACACAAGAACAAAACGATGCGCAAATGCGAGGAACCGAGCTCACTGTGTGCATCGGCGGAGCATGGACGGCTTACAGGCGACGTGTCGTGCAGTATCTGCAGCAGCTAGCTGTCATCACGCCATACGCCCAGCTGTCCTTGAAGTTTGAATGTCCCGCCACTCCAGGCCGCGCATTTGAGTACACTTGGCGCCGCCGCTCAACACAACTGCCGCCCCCCCCTGCAGAAGTGAAGCACCACCCGGAAAGCGTTGACCAGCTGCTGGTGCGGCAACTGATTCACGGGAAACCCGACACTGGAGTGGCCAACTTCCTAGCCACACAATTCCAGAGCATTTCAAGACAGAAAGCGCAGGAGCTAGTTGAAGATGCTGGCTTGGCGGCGGTGGGCTCGGCTGGGGAGTTGAACCCAGACCACGTGCATGCACTGGTGCGCACAATGCACCAAAGCACGTTCCCGCCTCCAGACGGTAGCTGCTTGTCACCGGCGGGGGAGTACAACTTGCGACTGGGCATTCTCAAGGAGCTGGCGCCCGAGTTCTTAGCGACGCACGCTGCACCCGTCAGCGTTTTCGAGGGGCACCCCTTCATAATTGAGGCGGGCGTGGCCATCGGAGGGCGCACAGCTGCCGAAGGCATCACGGTGCATCGATTTGCAAACCGCATTCCGCTGCTATTTGAAGGCGGTGGAGACGTTGCCACACGCACCGCGTTGAAGCGTATCAATTGGTCTGCGTACAAGATCGACCACAAGCGGGAGCGGGTGGGCGTCTTCGTCTCCATGGTAAGCACAAAGATCCCCTTCAAAGGTACCGGCAAGGAGTACATTGGTGATGACATCCTGCCCATTCAAGCAGCTGTTAAAAGCGCCCTGCAGGCGTGCTGCAAGCAGCTGCGGGTGAAGCTGATGCTGCGGCGCTCCGCAGCTGAGCGGCGCAACCGGACAAAGAACCTCACCAAGTACATCCCCACTGTCGCCACCAGCGTCATGGGCGTCATTAACAGCATGCTCAGCGGCAAGGGCTCGTCTGCCGCTGGCAGTGCCCAGGCCTCTGCCGGTGCAGGGCCGGTGCGTGCCAGTGTCTTGGCTGACGCGGAAAAGGGGGGGGTCACCTCTGACGAGCTGCAGGCCCGACTGCACACAGCTGTAACGGCAAGTGAGGTGTGGGCTGCTCTGCAGCAGGCAACAGATGAAGGTGACGCCAAAAGCACAGGGGGGGGTGCAGGGGGTACTGCGAGGCCGTTTTTCATTGCCCCCCTTCGCAAGGCTGCCAAACGGCGGGGCACGTTTATTCAGCAAGACAGCACTGGCACGCAGTTCCGTCTTGCGCCTGGAATGCTTGAAGAAGCAGTATAGTGGGCTTCGGCATCTCGCTCTGCTAATGCTGCAGCAGCTGCCAGCTCTGTGTGTGAGGCTCTGCAGCACTCGTCAAGCACGTCACTCGCGCGCGGCTTTACACCGTGTGCATTCGATGCGCACACTGAAGTGCACAGCTGTGCTTAGAGCGGACCCATTTTGCTGACGAGGGCTGTTTTTTTGCTGATTCAGTCTCTGCCGCCTTCTGCTCTTTCAGCCCCTTCGCTGGAGGCCAGCAAATTTCTTCCCAAGCACGGCCCAGGTTTGACCATTGCATGGCGCTGATCGCCCAGTGTTTGTAGCCCAACTCACACTTCTCGGTATAGCTTGCAAGTAGTTTCGTCAGCCCCGGCCTGACCAGTTGGTCATGCATGCCCAGGTGGCCGGACCTGTTAGAGTCTTGCCAGAGACTGGAAACTCACGCAAGAGCCCCGCTTATCGAGCTGCACAGTGTCACCAAACAGGACTCATCGCTTGGTTGTGGTATTGTTTTTGCCGGGCCGTGCCGCCAACCGTATTTGTGCCGTGCTGTTCTGTTTTCGTAGCCTGCAGCTCGCGCCACCTAGGAGGCTTGCGCTCGGAATCAATCGGCCCGCGCAGGAGGCACCGTGCCTTCAGCTGCAGGCTGCCCAGCCAATATCGCGCGTCATGAATCAAGCATAGTGTCTGACAGACGGCTTTTATGAGTGTCTAGGTGAATGAGGCACTACTGTAAATGCGTAACGCAAAACGTCCACACTATGTGCCGGCACGCCACTGCAATTTCTGGCTTGCCCGTGGGCAGGTGCGTGGGCTGATCAGGCCTGGCCCATCAGCACAACAATTGTAGCTCAGCCATACACGAGCATGCCATCTAGCCGCACAAGGCACACAAGTAGTGTTGGCTTCAGCCATTGTTCTGACGTGTGTTGGCAGCAGCATTCGGCCAGCAGCGTTGCCTGAGCTGCACAGGTGGCTGTTGTGAACCTTGCCGTGCCTCACAGACAGTGCTTGCATGGCTCCTCAGGACAGCAGCCACCTGTGCTCTTCGCCTGGATGGTGAAAGCTGCGTGAAGTTTGCTTTTGGGCGGCAGCGGTGCACAAGTGACCCAGCTCAAGGAAACCAGTTTTCGAGGTATCAGCCCCATAGGCGTGTATTGCCGCATGGCAGGACTTCAAAATGTCCAACTACACTGGTGAAGTGCAAATGTGCCACCCGTGATGCAGGGTGCCTCGGGTGGCAAGTGCCTGACTTAGCTTCAGCAAAGCTGCCCCGGTGGTCGTTCTTGCTGTGCAACCTGCCCACTGCAGCGGCAGCGAAGCCCTAGAGTCGACGAGTGGCAGTGTATCCCCTGAGGTAGAGCTGCTGCGCAATGTACCAGCTGCTGTGGGTGTATGCGTCTCCCCACCTGTTCCGGCCGGGTCTTGAAGCATGCAGCGCTGCCTCGTGTTGAATGTCTTGCAATCGTTATCGTTTCAGTCTCATAGTTCACGGACCGTTGCAGCAGCAGGCAGGGAGGAGAGGGAGTGTAGCAGGGTGCAATTTACGATTCAATTGCCGCTGCTCCGCCTGCCCTGCTTCAAGCTGCTGAAGCGCTTTGTGGCAATGAGCAGCTGCCGAGCACGAAAGTGACGACCACGCTTGAGCGGGTTGTTCTGTTTTCAATAGTGTTTTGTGTTCACATATACATGAGCAACATGCGTGTCTGCGCATTGCCAGCCTGCCTGTAGCTGCTCATATGCATGCTGCTGCTGC
>Ga0307982_1004083_pt1 | contig 11563 bp, 10 predicted proteins | sample OrgLakmetagen989_FD_201847 | JGI IMG/M metagenome (GOLD analysis project Ga0307982, IMG submission 201847) | Saline water microbial communities from Organic Lake, Antarctica - #989 | ecosystem: Environmental > Aquatic > Non-marine Saline and Alkaline > Saline | place: Antarctica: Organic Lake... | reverse complement strand
ACGACTGTCTTGGAATAAACCTAAGAAACAAAGGACAGAAAGTATACGACGTACAGTCATCAGTCAGTGCTGTACAGATAGATCTGTAGATATCTGTACCTTCTCCCCTAAAGCCTACAGGGCTTGAGCTAGCTAGACATACCCAATAGTGATCCCGAATAGAACTCGCCGCTTTCGATTGGAATTTTGGGATTAAATTCCATTGAGCCAAGTGGAGCCTCTGCATGTGGAGGCGTAGACCCGAGCGGATGCACAATCGGCGGGGTGGTGGTGGTCACAACAAATCAGAAAAACACGAAACGCAAGGATCAGCGTGTAGTTTCGCTTTCTCTCCCTCTCTCTGTCTATCTTTCGTTTATCTCCTGCCGTGGTCCTCAAGCTCGACTTGCCTGCGGGCGTGCACAAATGGGCGTTAGCTGAACAACTTTTCGTGTTTTGTCGCGATTGCAAACGGTCTCCGGTCGTCGCCATGATTCAGCACGTGGAGAAAACCAAATGTCCGGCCCAACGGACAACAACAACGCGTAGTCTAGGTACTGTACTGTATATACTTGAATAAGTAGTTACCTGTATAGTAATGTAATCTCCTGTAGTGCGAATGCGGTGCAGTACTGTAACGCGTTGGGCAGCGTTCTTGTCGATTACCTGTGCTATATTATCGACATGTATCAATAGTTTTAGTATTCATTGATTTCTTGTTCGGTAAGAACGTAACGCCCGCTCTCTAAATATCGTATTAATGGTAAGACGAACCTCCCCCCATGAAGGGGAAGGTTCCTCAATAACTCTACAACTCCCACATATACACCAACAATTTCTGTGAGAAGTTCATGTGCTTAGGTTCTTGAGTTCCATACTCCATTACTCGCTTACCTCTGATGCTGATGTAGACAAGCGGGTAGCTTCGGCGACGGCTCTGCTTTTGGTGCTCTGAAAATATATTTGAATCATAAGTACCTCTCTGAGGAACTAAAGGGTGAAGTATATAAGGCCCTTGTCTCGTCTTGCCTACATTACTCAACGGTTGTAAAGCTTGGTCCTTGCGAGAAGATTTATTGAAGCGCCTTCGAAGTTTCCATAACCGGTGTGCTCTTCTTTGTATTTGGGGAGTATTAACTAGAGTAGATTAGACTGGACTAGTATGCAGTATAATCCTGTGTGCTGTTAATGTAAGCACTGGGCGAACACATACCAAGAACGGCGATCAAATGCGCAATGATCGCGGTGAAGTACGAAAAGCCAGGTCGTTGCTAAGGCCTACTAAATGGCGCTCTTGCTGCTAGTTACTAAATCCAGTCCCCCTCGGGGGGGGGCTCAGAAAAGCCCTGTCCGTGTCTATATCAGATAAATTTGCTTGTGTCACCTGTCGGATAATTTTCTTGTGTCACCCACAGCCGCTATACTATATATAAAATAAGTAGAAGTATAAGGCACGACCGAAAAGCCGATTTGAGAGTTTTGTATCTGAACAACCGCCGTAGGAGGGGAACCGCGACACACCAAAGTGAATATCTGCCGGCGCGCCGGTGCGTTTATAGCCTTAATAATTAGCGGGTCAAACAATCAAAACAACTTTAAGGGCATAGGATACACGTATAATAGCAGCACAATTACAGCAGATGCAGCTTGCGCTTGTAAGGAGGAGCAGCAGCTCAGAGATGACATCAGCCGCCTCCCACCAACCAAAGCTATAATTTTCAAGGTCAGCGTCTCCAGATCCGCCCGTCAGGAGCCTCGTAGACGAGTGTAGAATCGCACGGACAACAGCAAGCTAGAAGACCCCATCTGGCAGGCCAAGAAACGAGAAATACTGTAAATAAGCGAAGTACGCTGAAGGACTCAAAGCCGAGTTGGAGCAGAGCCGACGAAAGCATGAGTGCAAGAGGTGGGGAAGAAAAGCAAAATTGGAAGACCGCGGGCAAGGAGCATAGGAGAGTCAGGAAAGTAAGATTGTGTTATGATGCGGGTGCGAACGCACGGGAATAATATGACGGCGATGCAGCAGGTGATGATGCCGGGTTCGGGCTGATTGATCCACCGTCCGCCTGGTGGCGCGCCTCTTGGGATGTCCGGCGTGAGGCCAAAGCGAGGGTCTCCCATCACCACCGAGGGCTGCGCATAGGGGCTAGCGTACTGGTGGTTCGGAGGCGCCACTACCTGGGCCTGAACGTGGCGCACCGCAGCGGGCTGTGCTTGCACCACCTGTGGACTTACCACTGCGGTGGCGTACGCCATCTGGAACCATCGATGGCGCGGGTAGGTAGCATAGTTGAGAATGATGAGCGTTTCTGGGAGGCCACGGTGACAAGTTAGTACGGCGATATAACTTAAGAGTTTGAGTCCTCAAATTTACTTAGATAAACATGAAATTGCTGTTAACCTGAGGCTGTGTCTGCAGCTGGTTCTTCTCCGAAGTCACGACGGTCGCGTGCACGATCTAAAAACCGCGACAGTCTTATAGTTAGTTTGGTGGTTAAGTGAATACTTCGTATTTTTGAAGGCTCTGCTCACTGTTTCGCGTAATGCTGTTATGGCGTGCCTCATAAAAAGCGGAACAATTTAAAAACTGCGAAGACCTGGGGTTGAGGTGCTGGTATTGCTACGCGGATGGTTTGTCCTGCTGACATCCCTGGCGGAACCACCACTGCTACCGTTTGGCCATTCGCATGCACGTGAAACTCCTGGCCTGGCAAGAAACCATGTGGAATCTCACAATCCACCTGATCGATGAAACATTTTGTTTTTGGAATTGAGCACAATCGATTTCCTCACGATGGAGCATTTGATCGCAACCCGATCCATACATCTAGCTAGACGGATTATTTTCATCATCCTATGATCAGTGGTCCATCGCGTCACCTGTGCCATTGTGAGGGCAGGCCAAGGCTCAGACGCAATACAAGAACAAGCCTGGAAACAAAAGTATCTTTAGGGGCCTAGCCAACCGAATCGGCTCATATTTGGTGCTGGTGGACTCTTTTCAGAAAACCGAAATCGGGGAAAAGGAGGAGAAAGAGGAGGAAAAGAAGAGGAAGAAAAAGAGAAAGAGAAGGGGAAAAAGAGAGAAAAGAAGAGGGATGGTGCGAGTTGATTTACTTAAAATCCCGGAAGTACATAAAGGAATAATTAAACATTTGGAGTCTCATCGATTTGCATCTATTTGGCGAGGATGGCAGGCACTAACGGAGGTTTACTGTTAAAAAAATGGAGCTCTGTGGCTTATTTATAAATGGGGTGGCTCGCAGGACATGTCCCCAGTTGCATGACCGGCGCCTGAACAAGCGAGCTATCTCAGCGTTTCTAGCTGAAAACCTTGAATAGATAATTCAGGAGCTTTTCTCTATGATGAGGTCCAACTCTGCTGGGATCTTCAATCTGCCGGCCACGACAATGGAATTAGCTTCTTGGTCGATAGGCCCCGGCTTTCGGGATAAGCGGCTACATAAAACCAAAAAGAGGTCGGATTGTTTGCCCGCAAGCACCCTAACTAAACCAATAAAATTCTGGCTGTTAGCCTTCTAATTCCGCCCCCTCGGGGCCTGTGTCAGATGTATGTATGTCCCAGCAGGCATTGGCTGGGCTGACGCACCTCAAACCAATATGATATATTTTGATTTCAATGGCTTGGCCTATAATAATCGGAAATAAAACACAGCAGAGCTGACAGGCTATTATATCGCAGGTATTGCTTCTACGGACTAGTTGAATATATAGTGCAAGAGTGACAAGGAACCCATGGAGCTACATGGGATTTCTAATTCGGTAGCGCCAGCGCGGAGCGTATATAGAGCCACCTGCCTAGCGGTAAGAGATAACAGGTGATCAGCAATGCTGGTGCAATTCAAGAGTTAGCAGCTGCCACATCAGCACCACCAGCACTTGTACCAGCACTTGCACTGGAAAGACTAGACGCGCCAGCCGCCGCCGCCGCATCATTTCGTATGATAGTTGCCGCAGCCACTGCTGCAGCTGCGGTCGCAATCGAGTTTAGAAACTCGAACTACGCAGCATTGATGATTGGCGAATAAAGCAATTGAGCTCCTTAGCATTACCACTGCATGGTATTTTTTAGGACTTATTAGCTTCAAATCTCCTCGATTCGGCGCTCCATATATGTCGTAGTAGCGAGTGCGCATGCTCAGCAGGTCAGCAGCGTCACAATGTATTTCATCTGTCGCAGGATTTTGTCCATCGTTTCTCTTTACCAATGATGCAATGGGTTCATCATCGGTGGGCTTGTGCCAGCGCAAGCTACTTCAACTGCAATAGATACAATGTCATTTGCTAAGGGTGCACTCTACACGACGAATCGGTGTACTAATGAGTGTCCATGGTCATTTTGCGGCGGCCAATTGTTTACGAGTACTCGTAAAGTAGGTTCCCATGGCACTATCGAGCTGTATACTTCCAAGGGCATGCCAACGGCTCCTGTACACGGTAAAATATGTGCATCAGTTTCGTTTATCTCATCCATGGCTTTGTCAGTCTAGTAGCTACAGCTGCTACTATTTCGTGGAAATTTACGTGGCAGCTGCAGCGAAAGCTGCAAGTAATTGAGGCTATATAGTTAGTGAAAGTAGCACTCAAATATGCTGCCTGGCGGCAGCTATTGAGCATTACTAAATTTATGACGTAAACTCATTCGCTGTGCCAAAATTCGTGTCGCCTGCGCTGTTTCAGGCTACTTTGTGTTGCTATCGCAAGCATTTCTGGTCGTTGTGTTTCCAAATCTGCATCCCGTGACAGCTAGGTCGTCGCTGACGTGAGTCAAAGCATCGAAGTCGGGAGGCAATGAACTGACCAAATCAATAAGCTACAGGTAGAATGGATTCGTTGCTGCACTGCGCGGCAATTCGGCCGCAACCAGGCCGCAGAGGCAGCGGAACCACTGCATTCTCGAGGCTTTTTACCACCTCTTAACAGTAGAATAAATTATAAAAAAGATTATAAAAAAGATTATAAAAAACTCCACCACCACCAAGTGGGTGCCCTATTACCGAATCAAGGACCGCCGAAATTCCGGGTTCCGAAGTATATATTTCCGGATCCGGGTATCCGGGTCGGAAGTGGTAATTTCCGGGGAAATCCGGGTACCTAAATCGGCTTTTTATTGGCTGAAAATCGCCGATATGAAGGCCATTTCAACGCAGAAACAACACGGAGACGGGAACTCTGAATTCCTCAACGAAATCCGCGCCCCTGGGCGCATTCGAGCACCGACGGAGTGGGTAGAAATATGGGTATGAAAATTTTGATTTGGCACTTGCGGTAATGGGCCAAAACCCCACGTTCTGAAGCCTTCATGGCACTACGAGGAGGGTTCGGGCGTCAAGAATGAAGTCATTTCCGGAAACCGGATTCGGAAAATCCGGTTCCGGTTTGAGGGGTTATTTCCGGAAAAAAATCCGGCCGGAATTCCGGCGGTCCTTGAACCGAATCGAAGAACCAAAGTCAGCGGCAAAACGAAAGAATATATGTACTACGTAACTACAGGTAGCTAAGTAGCTAGCTAGAGTGAGCTACAGGGGCCAGTTTAAACTACCAAGGGGCTAGGGGCTTGGGCCCTAACTCAAAGAGATCCGAGTGAATTGACTTCAGACTTCGCATGCGCCTCAAGTATCACCCCATCTAACTTGCATTCGCATGAAAGGCACATGAAAGGGGATCTTGCCATCCAATTATATGATCAAGTGCTAAATAGTGCCCGAAAAATATTTCGTTGAGCCGTGAGTGCGTGAGTGCGCTTTTGTCGTCAACACATATATGGTCGCCGAGAGGGCCAATAGGCACCTAGAAAGGCCCGTAAGGTAAGGATAGTTTTCAAATTCGATATTTGAAATAGGCTTGCGAAGGAAAGTGGGCAAGGGGGCAAATTTGCCGTCAAAAATTATATTTCTCGGTGCCCAAATCCTATCACGACAACACCGCTTTCACGTACATTAGGGATTACTACTTTTCTTTGGCACAATCGAGGCTGAGCTCTCTGAAATTTCGCGTGTGGTTTAAATGTCACTATATCTCACTCGCATTTGCATGAAAGGCACATGAAAGGGGCTCTTGGTATTTTTTTTTACGAACGGGCGGTGACAATTTTGGTATAAAAATAGCAACCGATGGTCAGTTTAAAATTGCCCCTGTATGTATCTGTAGCTAACTTAAAATATCTAATAGCTACTGTAGTAGCTAGAGCTAGCTCTAGAGAGTAGAGAGTCGAGTGAGGTGAGGGTGTGTGCCAAAAATCAAATCATATGCCCTAATATATATCATTTGACGAGTATGTCGAAGCTCCACAAAAAAGTATACTGTAGATTTGTCTATCGTAAAGACTTGAAAAAAAAAGATGATCGCAATAGCAACCGACTGCTCTGAAACTTTCCACGATTGTTAAACAAGGGGTTTCAAAAGCGCATGCAAAAGGCCAGAGCCTGGGGCGTCGAGGAACCCTTCGAACAGCGAACGCAAAGTTGAGTGGCGCAGCGCACCAGAAAGAAAAATTCGATCTGAAGCGCAGGAAACAAAACTTTTGGAACATACAACTTTTGATGATGAGCACCAATCAACGCGCGGATTTGCCTATCCCGATGTGCACAACATTCCCGTCGGGATAGTCTACTTCGTTTTCAAATTCGAAGTCATCTGGTACTCGGTTGATGCAAGGGTGATTAGATATAATGGGTGGGATACGACCACACCCTGTAGTGTAATTTCTCTGAGGCAAGGGTACGGCTGACATCCCTGTAGACTAAAGAGGGCAGCCTGCAGATAGGGCGAGCACGAAGAGGTTATCACTGCGCTCGAGCGCTGAACCTCTCAATAGCCTTTTTAAAAAGCAGTTCGAACCTTGAGATCCGCTGTAGGCACAAATTCTTGCCTTCCAATGGTACAATCTACGAAAACAACCAGCTGCCAACACGTTGGCAGGACGAATACGCCGACCTTTGGGACCTTGGCGATGGCCAAACCAAGCTTAGAGCGGGTCACATAGCCTCAATATGGTTCACTTTTAAGGTGGTTGGGTCATCAGCTTTGTCAACTGCACTTCAGGCTAGCACGAGGGCTAAGTCGCATCGCACGGGATGATGGCACGAGAACTACGAGAAGCGCAACTCGCAGATAAGGCAATTACACAAGGGGTTATCACTGCGCTCGAACGCTGAACCTCTCAATAACCTTTTAATAAAGCAGTTCGAACCTTGAGATCCGCTATAGTACACCTCCTTGCCTTCCGCAAGGGCTAGGAAGCCATCGGCTGTAGGCTAGCTTCACAGTTTACACTACAGGGTGTGGTCGTATCCCACCCATTACATCTAATCACCCTTGGTTGATGTTCCAAAAGTTTGATTTCTTCAAAAGTCTATATATTAGACAAATCTACAGTATGATGATGGACGATGATGAAACAGACCTGTGCCAAAAGTCATTTCTCGAACAACCGCGCTTCAAGCAGCGCGTGTGGAAGCATTTTCTATCTTGGGAATGCAAACAAGGATACTTCGACCCATTGTTCTCGTTTCTCTCGTTTCGGTGCGTCATCTTCGCATAAAGTTATTCGTTTCTTATTATATTTACCCACCTATAGTATACATCGTCGATATCGACACGCGTGTGTGCGTAATCGAAATTTCCAATGCCTGCATTTTCTACCTACCAAACTAGGTGACCAGTGCTTGGGTTGCAACAACACCGAGCTCTCGGTTTCCTTTAGTTTCCTCGTCGCACAGTGCTAGATCGCAAGCTTCTTTCCTCGGGCCGCACCCCGGAAGGCGCAGTTCGCTGTGGCCAAATCGTGTGAGAAATAACATGTGGAGAAATAAAGCAACGCCGCGGTCGGATTTTGAGCTCACAAGCGGCAGAGATAACACTGCTGGCTCTGACGGTTCCTTAAGCCCTAGTAGCGGTGCCGTAGTCGGTAAAGACAAAGATGAAGAGGCAGGAAGCAGCAATAAGACAGGGTCTGGGAAAGACAGGGACAAAGATGATGACAAATCGGAACCGGTGCTGTACGCTCAGAGGTGGGTTCAACTGGGCATCCTATCGATGCTTGCTTTGACAAGCGACATGGTGTGTTTCTCCGTAGCGGCTAATCCTCGCGTCTTTGTGTCTGCTTTTGACGGACACTCGCCGACGGAGCTGGTAATTAATCGTATTGCGCATACACCTCCTAGCTGTAGCCTAAGAACCGATCAGTATTACTTTCACACAGAAAATTCGCCTGCTACGCTACGCTATTTCAATCTTTTCTTGAGACGTTGTTGTTTCTAATCAGATAGCCATGCGCAATTGTAATTTTTTAGTATCGCGTATAAATACGCGCTATCTGCGTTACGACTGCCGCTGCCTGAACTGTTTCTTGAGGTTACAGGAACTATGGAAAGTGGACTATGCATGTTAATATTCTATCGCCTTTTGTGTGTTGCGGCCTTATTTTTTCCTTAGGTGGACTACTTTCTCATCACCAACGTGATGGGTTGCTTTTTGGTGACGGATTTAACGCGCCTTTTTGGCCTTCGGAAAGTGATGGTGGCAGCCTCGGTGCTCATGGCCTGCGGCTGCCTGGTGAAGTCGGGGATCCCCTTCGCCGACCAAATGCCGACTTACCCGTGGCAGGTGGCCGGCACCGTCCTGGTATGGGAACAAAGGAAAGAAGCAACAATTTGACGTACACTTATGAAGTATAAAGTTGTTTTTAATTGTCTCTGCCTCATATATCTCTCTTGCATAATATAGTAAATGAACCTACGTAGTGCGCTTTCTGTCGCCATGCCTTTGAAGCTACTTATCATTTTCGGCTCCTGCGTCTCTCTCTCTCTCTTTTCCTACGACCACTACCTCGCAGGTGGGCGCCGCGCAGCCGTTCTTTCAGTGCACCCCCCCGCTGCTGAGCGCGACGTGGTTCGGCACCAAGGAGCGGTCCCTCGCCACCGCCGTGGCCATCAACTTCAACCAGGTGACGACGGCATGAGTGGGGTGGGTGAGTGGGTAGTGTGTGAGTGGGCGTTGGCTCAGCGCACTATTCCGGTAGACTAGCAGAGTTTCAAACCATTCATTTGTCATTTGATACAACCAATCAACACTCTTTCCGCAGGTTGGCATCGGGAGCGCCTTCTTGTTAGGTGGGTTCATGGCAACCGACGCCCAAGGGCTCGCGACCTACTTCGCCATCATCTCGTCGCTGTCCCTGGTGAGGAAATGGATGCACGCCCACGTCGAGTGTTCTTTGAGATTACGCACACACACCACTACGACTTCCATGACATCGCGAAAGAAGCTCCTCCTCTAATAACATGCATCCTCGCAACCTCTCTTTTGCTCGAATCGAAACCATTCTTTCCTGTTTTGAAATACACTCCTTTCCCCCCTTTTATCCGTTGTCTTGAATGTTTTTAATCGTCAGGTGCTATGCGTCGCCGCTTTCCTCAAATTTGAAGATCGGCCCTTAACTCCTCCGTCGGCCTCGGCAGCGGCGGCCAAGGAGAGCAGTGCTGCTTTACAGGGAGGAGGGGCACTGCAGGGCGGGAATTTTCGGATGAGCAGCCTCCAGTCGCTGTTTACCTTTCCCGGCAATGCCATTGCGCTGTTTCAAAAGCCCGGGTGAGCCATGATATCTACGTGTATATGATAGTGCCGATGGATTTCTCTCCTCAAAAGCCCTCAACCTAATTTGTTGCATGCTGTGATGCAGTGCACATGATGACTCCACACACACTTCTTGCGCAAGTAGCTATGTTCGCATACCTCTCCACTTCAACCAACGCGTCTAAACCCCTCACGCTTTCATTCTCGCGCTTATATTCCACGCTTCACTCTTCCATGCCAAGGTTCATGCACCCGTTAGCGGCGTTCGTGACCTCGATCGGCGTCACGAATGTGGTATCGGCATTTACCGAGACCACTTTGCACCGCGCGGGGATGATGGACCAGCTCACGGTGGACTTGTGCGGCGCTGGATTTCAGCTGAGCATTGTATTAGGGGGCATCGTAGTGGGCGGGTGAGTGGCGCGCCAAGAAGATCAAAATTTGATGACTGGACGTGGTTACCACACGCGAGCTTGTTGCTGTTTAACTCGATGTTTTTCCTTTCGATCTCTGCGGCTAGTCATATGAATGCACTTTGTTTCCGTATGTATATGAGTCGCTTTCAAGTGCATATTCGTCTCATTGCTGCTTTACTTGAACCGTTTTCTCCCATTTGTCCTTCGATTTACCTCATTTCCCTATACTACCTCCTACGACTGCCTTCTTCTTCTTTGGCCTTCCAAGCTACGTGGACAAGACCAAGGAGTTCAAGGAAGTCACGTTGGCCTGCCTCTCCGCTACCCTGGGCCTCCTGGTGCTCCTGGGCCTCGCCTTTGGCTTCGACCTGGACTTGCCGCACTTCGTGGTGGCGCTCGCGCTGCTCGGGCTGGGCGCCACCGCGGGGCCCGTGCAGCCGATCAACGCCGAGTTAGCCGTTGAGGTGGGCTGTTGGGGAGCTTGGGGTGGAGTTTCAGTGTGGGCTTAGAGGGGCCAAGAGGACGACACTAGAAGTTAGCCGTTGAGAGAAACGAGAAGGACTAGTGGGGAGGGGTATTTCGTCTCGTACCCTGGCCTCTTCTTGCCTTGGAATCTTTCCATTATTAAACTTGCCATCACTTCTTGGCTGTATCTTCTTGATTTTACTTGAAAAGGTGAGTTACCCCTCGGACGAAACGTCGATCGAGGCGGTGCAGCAGCTGTGTGGAAACTTGTTCTCGGCTCTTCTGGTGCCGCTCTGCGAGAAAGCTGCCACTATGGATTACGAGGTGGAATAGAACACAAGTGTGCTTGTGTAGCTATATCTGAGCGTAATTACTGTTTATCATATTCTCGTCAAATTCAAGCCTTAAAGCTCAAACTTATCTTCTTTGCTTTTGGATTTTTTAAAAAGCAAATATCGATCGGTGTATGATTCTCTTTGCGCATTTTTCTGATGACTTTCAGGTGCTTCCGGGGATGTTGGCACGCCCGGAGGACATGCGTGGTGACTCGGTGGTGCTGATCGCCCTCACGCTGGCCTCGACGCTTTACTTCACCTCCTTCAACGCACCTCTCAAGCGGTCGGAGTTCGACGCGCACAACTAAGCGGCGTATAAAGATGCGATTTATGAGAGGTGTAGACATTCTTCTCGTGAAGCCAAGGCCCATTTCGATGTTCCTGCCGCTGTCTTTGCTGGTTCTATACCGTACTCCCGGAGTAAGGGTGTCTTTCTTAAATGCTTTCCTCGTAGCGCGCGGTTACTCGAACTCGAACTCGAACTAATACAAACCCAAATGGCACAGAAGCCAATGCTTCGGGCAGAAGTGTATGCGCGCAATTCAAAATCGTAAAAAGGAAGTGCGCGTAGAGAGAAGGAATTATAGCACTTTCAACCCTCTCTAAAGTGGAAACTGTTCATGAATAAATTTGGAACCAGACCTTGATCTCTTCAGTCCTCGCCGTCTGTTTCTGCATTGAAGAGAGCCCGTCGTTGCTTCGTCTCTTGGGCGCGCCTAGCCAAAAACCTCCGCTTCTCCTCTGGCGTGACCCTGGTGTCGCACCGGGGCG
>Ga0307982_1004077_pt1 | contig 11574 bp, 2 predicted proteins | sample OrgLakmetagen989_FD_201847 | JGI IMG/M metagenome (GOLD analysis project Ga0307982, IMG submission 201847) | Saline water microbial communities from Organic Lake, Antarctica - #989 | ecosystem: Environmental > Aquatic > Non-marine Saline and Alkaline > Saline | place: Antarctica: Organic Lake... | reverse complement strand
CTGGTACAATTGTTTGGCGCTTCAAAGACGCGAATATCTTGCCCTACACCAAATGGCTGGTTCTCAGTACAATGAGTATTTATGCATCACGCATTACTTGCACTTGATTGACCTGGAATCGTTTAGCCGTGACAAGTGCCGACGCAGCTGCACATGCCGTTGGACTGCAATGCTGGGAGGGTGTTTTGGGGGGCATGGAGCTGCCCTCAGGCTGCCAAGTCAAAAATTGAGGCGGCATACACAACTGTGCTGCACAACACATCCAGTTAGTGCGCTGCACTGGCGTCTCACTTTCCACATGCTGGCTGAGTCTTCCGCTGCATATGCAGCAGTGAGTGAGCCCCGAGTATCGCAGGGGCCCGTAGGGGCCCAGCGTCGAGAGGCCCAGCCAGCAGGAGAGGCTGAGAAGCAGCGGAGCGTGCCATTCTCGGCACATAGTGAACTAGTGAAGACGAAATGTTTGTTGTTTGAGTGGCAATTGATACTCGACCCCCGCCTGTGCAGCAGGGGGCTCTGAGAAGCAGCCAGCGACTTACTTGTCCAAGCAGTTGTGCCACAGCTGCATGTTGACACAACCTTACAAAGCACACACACTTCATGTTGCTGCAATCGTCAGCCCGTCCCTAGGGGGCTGATCAATTGTCATGTTTCGTGAAATCAAAGCTGAGGGTCCAAGTAGGTCCCCCCTTAGCAGAGTAAGTCGAGGAATCGAGTCTCCAGGGGCTGCTTGCAATTGTTACCCAGCCGAGGTGATGCAGTAATTTCTTCACAAGTTTCTTCTGCCCTCGTTTTCACAAGTGTTCTTGTGGCATTGGAGCAAAGCTTCAGCGAGTTCTACCTCATGGCGCACTCTGCCAGGCGAGGCCAGCTGGGCTCAGCCCTGCACTCAACCCTTGTTCGGAAATTTGGAGATGAGTAAGTTTAGAGCATACACTCACTGTTGCGTATGCTAGCACTGTACGCCAATTTGCGCAGCCCTGAAGTGCACGAGGCAATCGAGCGTGAGGTAAGCCCAGTCGCATGCGACATGCCTGCTTGTCGCCTGTTGCCGAATGTATGAAACCTTGTATGAGTATTGAAGCTGCACGACAGCCTGATTGCTATAATAGATAGCTATTGTTTGCTGTTCTCGGCCCAGATTCTTACTTGAGCCGGCTGCCGGTTCAACGTCCTGGCTGAGCGTTTTGCCTTCTCCTTCCATCACCTGCATCCAAATTCCGCTTCATCGTGCCCTTTGCTTGTGCAGGTATCAAGCTTTCTTGCTGCAGGCAAGAAAGTGAATGCTCCAGCAATCAAAGCTTTGCAGCAAAAGCTCAGTAACCAGCTGGTGCGCAGTCGAAATCGGTCGCCGCGACCCGCTTCGCGTTCAGCCCGTGGTGGCGGCTCTGCGCTGCGCAGCACAGCCACAAGCGTTTTGGGTGGATCAGGCATTTACTCAGGACGTGGCAAGCCTCGTCGGGGCATGCAGCAGGAAGTGCACGATTTGGTGCCAGAGCCTTCACCAGTGGACCCTGATCTGGACGCCCTGCAGTCTGGTCGCCACGCACGCCGAGCTGGCGTGGGCTTCAGGCCCCAACAGGGAGGCGAGCACAGTGCACCACCTGGTGGTGAGCCACAGGTGTCACACTTTGTTCACGGCCAGGCCGACCAGGCCGCTCCTCAGGAGCAAGTAAGGGGGGATGGATCTGCGACTGGGTCTCGAAGGTCTCATCCTCGCGACGACCCTTCCGTGCAATCTCTCCCAAAGCAAAAGTTCTCGCGCCCTAAGAACGCTATGGGCATGGCACACACTGGTGGTCTGCACCACTTGCCTGGGGGGGGTGTAGGGGGGGCTCAGCGCCGCTTCGAGAAGGCCGAGGGCAAGAGCATGCTTGATGCCCTGCGCGATGAGGTGATGGCAGATCCCGAGCCTGAGGTGGTGGAGCATGTAATACAGGAGGTGAAGGCTCGCCGCGCTGCCCGCAAGGAGGCTGAGCGGCGACGGGCCAAGCAGGGCGAGATGCTGGCCGACATTGAGCGTGCCAGGGCGGAGAAGGCCATGGCGCGGGCGTGGCAGGAGGAGGAGGAGGACGAATTCCGCCGCATTGAGGACGAGCGGGCGGCAGCTGAGAACGCCAGGGAGGAACACATCAAGCAAGAACAAAAGCGCAAGGAGGCCAGCCAGCGCCTTGAGCGCATTCGGCAGATCGAGGTGCACCAGGCAAATCTCAAGGCTGAGAAGGACCACAGCATTCAACTCGACAAGGACCTTGTACAGCGCTCCGTGCAATCCTCTGAGGAGCAAGACCGCGCCGAGAAGGATGACTACGTGCAGCGGCGTGCTGCCATGCGACAGGTGATGCTGAACAATGAGAAGCTACGGGGAGTCAAGGCGCAGCGCAAGGCTGACGCGCAAGCGGCTGACAAGAAGCTCATGTCAGACTACAACCGCATGCTAGATGAGCAGGAAGAGGCGCGCAAGGAGGCTTTTTCCGCAGTGTATGGGCGTCATGAGACCATCCACCAAATGGCCAACAAGCGCAAGGCCATGGAGAAGCAGCGGGACACAGAGGAGAAGGCACGCATTCGCCGGGAGTACGACGCCATGATGGAGCGTGTGAAGGCTTCAGAGGAGGAGGACCGGTACTGGAAAGCGCAGGAGCGACAGGACATGAAGAACGCACTGGATGCCCAGGTGAAGGATAAGCAGCGCCGTAAGGACAGCTACAAGCACGTGGAGGCTAGGCAGCAGGAGCTGTTCAAGACCCGTGCCGCCGCCGCCGCCCAGGAGGAGGAGGAGGAGCGAGCTGCTGAGCTGCGTCGCAAGCAGTGGTACCAGCGACAGCTGGACAAGCAGACAGCTGCCCGGGGCCGCGTTGCTGAGCGCGAGCATGTGCGCAAGCAAGCTGCAGCAGTGGCACGCCTCGCAGAGATTGAGGACGATGAGTCCGTCATGGAAGAGGTGGCGCAGCAGCTAGTGGCTACGGGGCGGGGGACTGCGTCAGCAGGCATGACGCTGACCGCGCACGGGCCGCGCCGCGACTTCGGCGCCGCGGACACCCAGTGGCGCGAGGAGCGCGACGAGATGCAGCGCATGATGGCATCCGCTCGCTAAGCAACACTACAGGTGGCAACAGGCCAATCTGCGTTTCAAATACATTCCAGCACAAGGTACCGTCTCCAGCATGGTAGCTACGCACAAGCAGTTCTATCACCCCCGCTTGGCTTCTTCTGCCCTTCGTTGCATGCTTGCTGCCATTGCTGCTCTCTCAGCCTGGTGCGTGGTGCCTGCGTCGCGCACTGCGCTGCTGAGGGCATGCCATACACGCAGCGTGCCGTCCCAGGACACAGATGCCACTGCCCCAGGCAGCAGTCGTACCGCTGCCACCTGCGACATGTGGCACGCCTTGCACCCCTGCAGAGCGCGCGAGGAGCGCTGGGAGGAGCTGCGCGTCATACCCTGGTGGGCAGCGGCACCCCCCCCCTCCACCCCCTCATCCTGCTCCTCCAGCTCCTCCATGTCATGGGTGCTCCAAACTGCTTCCACGGGGCATGCCACATAGCTATCACTAGCGTTGCCACCGTCCTCAGGCAGAACAGGGGGGGCTTCCCAGGTCACGGTGCCCCCGCTGGCCTCTGGCTGCCCCCCCCGGCCAAGCAGCCTGGTCAGATCAAGCAGCATCACACTGGCGTCTTCAGAGCCGGAGGCAACCAGGCCCACGGGACTGTGCAGATCCAGCGCTGTCACAGCAGCTGTGTGTGCCCGTCGCACGGCCCAGCTGCCAAGGATGGTGGCTGATGGCGTTACGGCATGAAACGCCCAACAGAACACACAGCCGTTGTCAGCTCCAGCCACCACCACCAAGCGGCCGTATATCTGGGCATGCGACATGGCCAGTGACCAAATGGGTGACTTGCAGTTCAGCGCAGCCGTGTGCTGCACGCTCACGCTGTTGACCACTGCACTGGCCATGCTGGGCTGCTGGGAGCCGCTGTGTTTTGGGGGCTTGCTGACCGCAGATGTGGCCATTGAAGTGAGTGCCCACACGTGCACATGCCCATCCAAGCTACCTGTGGCGATGATCGCACCCCCCGTGTATGGACTGCGTATCGCACAGGCAGCGATGACTGCCCTGGTGTGGGCCCGCCATGCGTTCAGCAGGGCGCCAGTCTGGGAGCACCAAATGCACACAGTGCCATCCCTGCCCCAAGAGACCACCACCGGCGCAGTGCCCCGTGCCAGTGTCAGCATGGTCAAGCCTTGGGGGGGAGACTGCATATCGTGCCCCCCTTGACACAATATCACGGCGTGTGCCGAGGCCGTCCAGCCAAGGGGGGGTGGCCCCGAACCAGACCCCCCCCCCAGCCCCCGCCAGCCCCGCGAGCCAGAGTCCACTGTGTTCTCCGGCTTGAAGCCTACGGCAGCCCCAGCCCCAGCTGGTGAAGCGATGGGTGTGCCCCCGTTTGACTGCTGGGAGGTGCGCAGTGTAACTCGCCACAGCGCTACGGTGCCATCCGCGAAGCCTGCCGCTACCTGCAGGGTGGGTTTGTAGGGGGATGGAGGGGGGGTGATGCAGTCTGTCCCTGCATCACTCCCTGTGTTGGTCAGCCAGCTGGATGCCAAGCAGGAACACGCTAGGGAGCCCGCCACTGGTGTTCCGTCCCGCCCACCCTTCTTCTTGAACATGCTTTTCAAGCGGGCACCAATGCTGCCGCGGCGGGTAGGCGGGGGTTCCGAGCCTGGGGCATCAGGGAGATATGTGACTCCAGTTGCGAAGCGCTCGCCAAAGCTGGAAATGCCATCTCGGGGAGTAGCCACTAGTGGAGGCACTCCTCGGGACACCCGATCTGGTGTTCCGTCATGCGTGCTGCGAAGCCCCAGGAACAAACTGTGTTCTGTGTTGCCAGCGCTGTGCAGGCTGACACACACACCTCCGCCCTGCCCCGCCGTGACAATGGCGTATGCTGAAGGGGGTGCAAGGGGGTCATGGGAGTCCGAAGCTGCAAGGGTGAGCAGAACAGCTCCAGTCACGCTACCAGCGTGCGGTTTCCACGGTGCCCCCACGGCTGTGTTCCGAGTGACATCCCACAGAACACAGGCGCCAGAAGAGGATCCCGCCAGCAGTACCTCTCGTGTGTGCGATAGGTGGCGGCGGGGGGGCAGGTGGGATTCGTCGCGGGGGAGCCGGGCTGCTCCACCACTAGTGCCAGCCAGCACCGTAACTGCAGTGCCTGCATCTGCAAGCGTCACACTGTGACACAGCAGCTGCAGGTCTAGGGGGGACAGGGGGGGGGCTTTTGCTCTCCAGGGGGTGTCCACCAGCACTGACACCCCAGGAGGTCCCTTCTTCGTTGGGGCGACACCCGAAGACACCCCCCCTGCACCCCCCCCACCTGCAGTTGCTGCCGTGCTGTGGCTGCTGCTTTGAGTATCACTGCCCGGGGAGGATCGAGCAGACACCGACAAAGCACCCCCAGACATGCGTCGTCCGGAGCCGAAACCGCGCAGCAGGGGGGAAGCCAGGGGGGGGGTAGGCGCAGCACCGCCCCCCTGCACTCCCTGCTGCTCAGCTTCTGCGCCTTCCTCTGCTTGGCGCAGCTTGGCTAATGCGCCCATCACACTACGCAGGGGGATCCACTGCAGGCGGTCAACCAGCTCACCCCCCCCCAACACGGCGGTCTCTTCTTCCTTGGGAAGGTGAGTCCACCACGACACTGCGTCATTTGCAGCCCACGGCGATGTGGGCATGTTCATCAGGGGGTCGCGTGCCACAGGGGTGGCTGGAAGCATGGTTCCCCCCAGGGGGCTGCTAGTGCCAAGTGCAAGGGGGCTCAAGGGGGGACTTCGAGCCTGCATCATCGGCGAGTCCTCCAGAGAGCCCTCCATGGCGCCAGTGAATGCCGGAACACTGCTGTTCAGCGCACGGATGCCGTTACCATGTGTTCCATTCCTTTCGTCGTCGCCATGGGGCGGCGCGTACAATGAAATGGCAGAGTGGGCCACAGTCACGTCAGCACCGGGCAGCAGCAGCTCTCGGGCAATGCGTCTGGCTACAGCCGATGATGCGCGCTGCCGCACCTTGGGCGAGGAGGATCCCGTGGCAGTCTGCCCCAGATTGAACCCCCCTGCACCCCCCTGCTCTGTGCCCACTGACAGGGAGGCTGTCTCTGCGGAATCACCCTGGGAGCCCTCGGGGGAAGAAACTTCAACGTGGAACACCGGCAGGTCTGGGGCAGCGGTGGCGGAGCGAGCACGCACCGCGGCACGGGGGGGTGTAGCAGCAGACCCAGGCTGCACACCCCAAGCGGCGTCGTCTTCAGCAGCAGAGTTGTCGCCCTGTGCAAGCTCCCGCAACAAGGCTGCATGCGACGTAGTGACCTGCGTCAGTGCTGCCTCCAGGGAAATCACCTGCGCTTCGTGCAACGGCAGAACAGCGACCCAAGCAGCCAGAACAGAACGCAGGGCCCCAGCAACCACCATGGCGTGCAGCTGTTCCAAGAACAACGAGCTGAGCGTTTCAGATTTGACACCCAGCGCTTCATCCGCGGGTGGTGTTTCTATCGTGCCCCCCTCCTCAGAGCTGCGCATGTGTTCCGCGAACACACTGCGCATCACAGCATCCCAGAACTGAGGGGCAGCAGTGGAGGGTGATGCCTCGCCCACCAAAGCAGTCTGCAGGCTAAGGCCTTGACCCGGTCTGGGAGTCCCATTCAACAAGATTGCAGTGAGGGCAGCCGGTGCTGGCTCGCTGCTTGCAGACCGGTCCCACACTGGGCAGCAATGGGTGAGCAGCACAGGCCATGGAGCATGCGTTAGGCAGGTTTTAGCTGACTCCTGCAGCTGGCTGAAAGTTGCAGTTGCAGTTGCACCCTCCATGAAATCACTGTCTGTTCTTGGCTTACTTGAGGCTTGCCACTCGCGAGCGCTGGCAGCTGCTGCAGCAACCCAAAGCCCGTCAAGGGGCGTTGAAAAGTGCCGGCACACTTGCAGCAGTGCTGCTGCAGTGTCATAGTCACCCTCGGCTGCACTGAGCGACAACAATACACGTGCCACAACAGCCAGTGCAGCTGCACTCGGGGGCCATAACTTGATTGTTCCATGGGGCGCCCCCCTTGTTGAAGATGAGCCAAACACGCCCGGACCCAACTCCGGCAAGAGGTAGGCAGTAGGGTGCCGCGTGATCCATTTTACAGCCATGCCCCATTCTGGTGACTCCAGGGATGGTGTTTCTAGCCCCGCCATATTCGGGTCTGGGGCGATGGGTGCAGCTCCGGTACCCATACGAGCGGTGGCGGGAATGGCACCACAGGCAGCAGGCCTGGAATACCCTCGCAGCACCAACACATGCTGCTGCAGCATCTGCACAAACGCACTGCGGCCCTGGGGGGATCCAAATGACTCAATTGCCCGCATGGCACTGTCAGCCAAGTCTGAGCTGAGGGGGGCTGCGCGGGAGCCCAGGGGGTCCCCCGCCGACACAGCCTGCGACTGGGGGTGAATTTCAGGCAGCTCATCATCGGTGCCCTGCCCCTCCACGTGTGTGGTGGCTCTGATGCGCGCTGCTTGTGCCTTAAGGCGCAGTCGCACAGCCGCTGAAAGCCGGGCTTGCTGCAGGGAGGCTGATCGATCCTCATCAGCCCCATCACCGGTGCCTGTACCAGCTACTGCATGCGCACGCAGCACATCCATGGTGTCTCGTAGCGACAGGGAGCTATGATCTGCGGCCATTTGCTGGCGCAGGGCTGCCCGGGGGGGGGCACATGCAGCCGAAAGCAGGGACACAAGTGTGCGCACTGCAGGCTGGCGGGCCACAAGGTGTCGAGACATGGCCAGCACAGGCAGCGCAATGTCCGTCGCATGCATGCGGGCGCTGGCGGCAAGGGCGGCTGGACAGGGGGTTACGAAGGGGGTGTTGCCCATGGTGTCCCCCCCCGACACCGTTACCAGCACTGGCTGCTCCACCTCCCAAGGGGAAGGCAGCACTTGTGCTACCGTCATGGGGCCCGACGGGCATGAAATGACAGCAGACAGTGCCGTTAGCACCAGCTCGTCGTGACCACTACGGCTGTCCTCAATGCCACATGTGCTGTCCAGCAAGCTGTCCGCGGTGATGGCGAGCATCATCTGGGGGAGGGCCGCCGCAGCCCCCCCTGGCCCGCCAAGGAATGCTGCACTGCTTTGCGAACCACTGTCACTGCTGTAATCTGAACCCTCCTCTTGCGCTGCACACGGCATTATGCTGTATATGGGTGTCTTGTCGGCGCCGGCAACGCTAGCGTACACGGCTGCCCGCACAAGCTGCTCAGAAATGGCACCCTCTGCTGCCGACACAGGCACAGGCTGGCTCAGCAGCAGCTCATAGTGCGCTGTGCCCACTTCAGCAGTGTGCGGTGCCGGGGGGTGGGCGCCACTGAGGTCCGGCCCCTCGAAACGGGCAGACCGTAGCAGCTCAATAAGCAAGTGTGGCGACTGCCCGTCAGTACCAGCCACCAAACTTGTCCCCGTACAAAGGCCTGACACGATCGCTGCATCCCACACCATGTTGTTCGCAAGGGTTCGGGCCACTTCAGTTGCAAGGGGGGGGGCATCACCCCCCCCTTCACACCCCCCTGTCACCACCTGCAGCTCCACAGCCTCCATACGGACGTGTGCCTCGTGATCACCCAGTGCCGCAAAGACATGTGCACCCCATGCCTGTACGAGCCCCCCTGGAGCATTATGACCCCCTCCCACAGCCTCCAGCAGCTGGGCAGGCAGGGGCGGCGGGACATATGCTGTGTACGCCGGCGTGTCGATTCTCAGGTGATACGCATGTCTGTCCCCTCTCGGCCCCATTGCACCCAACTCAATGCCACCATTCATGGCAGGTAGGTATGCTGCTGTGGCTTCCCAGTCACAAGATGGCATAAGGTGTGCCCTAGGGCGGCTAGCCCCCCCCCCCCCAGGCTTGTTAATGGGGGAGGGGGGGGCTAGTTTTGCAGTTTGGGCAGAGCGCTTCACGGCAACTTCTTCATGCATCAGCTGCACGAACCAGTGGGAAAACGAGAGCGCCATTGCTGGCGTCGGGCGAGGCACGTCGCCGGCAATACGTGCGACTTCAGTCAGCCAGCCGCCCACGTCAAAGCTCGCTGGTGTGCTGCCGGTGGACAAGCTTCCCCGCGGGACAGGGGAAGAAGGGTGTGCAACGGTGAAGCCACGAACAATGAACGCACTGTCGTTCGGAGACACCCCCCCTGCGCCCCCTTCGGCTGCTGCATCCCCTGAGCGGTTGGGAACAGCTATCGGTGACCATATTGCATTTCCCACGGGTGGTGATGTCAGTGTGGGCACCCCATCAGTGCGCACAGATGTTTCATTGTGGTCTGTTTGGTGGTTTTGCTCTGGGTGTTCTGAGGGCAGTTCCACACTGAGGCGCTTGCGCCGTGTGCCTGCAGACGCCGCCTGTGGTGTGCTGGGGGGAGAACCTGGGCTTTGGGGCAGAACTGGGGCCGCTGCGTCGCATGCAAGCTGTAGCAACTGCAACCACGCCATCCTGCTGTGTGTTCCTGAATGGTGTTCCAGGAAGCGTGCCATGGCTTGTGAGGCTGCGACCCGGTGAAGGAACAATGCACAGTCTGCCAGCTTGGCCCGAGAAATGTACGGCAGGCTGGACACAGAGGGGTGTTCTGTGTTCTGGGCCCATTCCAACTCAGCACGCTTTGTCTGCGCGAATCTGGCTGCAGCAATGCTGGCACCGCCCGGCACCCACGTGGCATCGTTCAGGCCTCGAAGTGTGTGCCACATTAGACGAAGTGCCAGCCGGTGAATAGCACGGTCGTGCTGCGGCCCCCAGGGAAATGATTGGCCTCCATCAGTAGGAGTTCCGGCAGCTCGCAGCAAGTGCTGCACGTCTTGTATAAACCCCGTTGCCAGGGGCTTGGGGAAGCAGGTGTCCCACGTCGCTGCGACCAGCAGCGTCCGCCGAACGACAGGAGCAGCGCTATCTGACTGCGCTTTCCGCTGAGCATCCACCAGCACACCTCCCACGGTCTCGCTCCCCGCTGCAGCCCCTGTACTTGCTGGGAAGCCCCCCCCTCCACCCCCCCCCGTCCCGTCTCCCAGCCGAGTGTGCACGCTCACACGTCGGCGGGTGGGCGACTCAAGCGTTTGGCTGGCCAGCACACCAAAAGCAGCATCGCCCTCCGCATCAGAGTTGTCGGCGCTGGAGTCGCGCTTCGGGGACCGCCCTCCAGCGCTGAGCGACCCTGGACGTCCCCGGTGGGTGGGGCTTCTAAACCCAACCGGCAATGGGTTTTGCCGTCCCACTCCCCTAACAATGGCCCGGGCGGCATCCGAACTCAGGGGAAGAGAGGAGGTCAGCTGGCACTCGCACTCGTGCGGGGGCTTCGACACCCACTGCTGAGCCGCAGCCAGCTGCAGAGCCCAGCCTCGCAGGCCGCCACGAACAAAGCAACCGTGTTCCAGGTCCAACACGTACGCATGGCACAAGCTACTGCCACCTTGCCCCATAGAGGACCACACTGAGCTTTGTGCAAAGGTGTCTACTGAGTCTGCGCGCGGTGTGCGTGTCTTACGGGGGTTGGTTTCTGCCCGCCTGCGACCTGCCTCCGGCCCCTCCTCTTCCGCTGAACTGCCCCCATCGCCATATTGTTGCATATGAATGATGTCATCCACCTCTTTCAGGGCGGCTGTGGCAGCTGTGGACCGCTTGTCGCGTGCTGTGGGGCTGCTGCTGCCAACTGTCGCCCTGCGGCGAATGCGTCCTGGGCAAGCCATTTCCGCAAACATTTCCGCACAGCTGACCCCCGCAACGTTCATAACTGGCGATGCAGACAGGCCCAGAAGAAACGCAACGGATCCTGGCGAGTCACACAGTCGCGCCAGCTGTATATCACGGGCGGCACGTCGGCGCGAAGCAGCAGTGTCAGCTGCCGACACTGGCTGCATGCACGCCCGAAGCGCATGCGATGTCACGCCATACAAGAACGGCACTGGGCTTTCCAAATGGTCCCCTTGCTCAAGAATATTCTTGGGTAGTAACGGCACATGGGGTAGGGCCCAGCGAAGCGGATATAGCAGTGATGCCAAGCCGTGAGTGACGGCTGACACCTGCTGCGCACATGGGCCCACCACCAGCACATGCCGCTCACGCAGCAAGCATTCCATTCCCTGCAAAATTACACTCGCAGACAGTGCCCCACCCAGGGGCTGCAGTGTGAGTGGGCTGGGTGGAAAATCACCTGGGGCCTGCTGTAGCAGCGACACCATATCACGACCTTGCACTGCAGGCAAAGCGCAATCTCCACGCTCTAGAGCCTCTGCTGCATCGGCCCAGTATCGCTCAATGGCGCAAGGGAGTGGAATTGCCACGCGCAATTTGGCAGAGGACGACGGCTGCGGGACCGCCAGCGCAAGCCACCGCACCCAGTGCTCTGCGAATCGGGGTGGGGCGAATTGCAAGGGCCCGTGAAGACGATGTGAGCCAAGGCGGCCATCTTCTTGGTTGCCGTCTCCACTGTGCTCGACGGTGCCACTTTCGGTGTCAGCCCAAGGGACATAAAGTGGGGCATTGCCGAAGCGAGGGGTTTCGAACA
>Ga0307982_1004075_pt1 | contig 11579 bp, 2 predicted proteins | sample OrgLakmetagen989_FD_201847 | JGI IMG/M metagenome (GOLD analysis project Ga0307982, IMG submission 201847) | Saline water microbial communities from Organic Lake, Antarctica - #989 | ecosystem: Environmental > Aquatic > Non-marine Saline and Alkaline > Saline | place: Antarctica: Organic Lake... | reverse complement strand
AGCCGCACCAAAACGAAGGACTGCCAGTTCCACATTCTACCCCACCTCAAGTAAAATATCCTTCTTTTCTTTGTTTCTCATCTGCCGGTCACAGCCCATGTATTCTTCATTCTTTTCTCGTGTTTATCGCCACATCTTCTAATGCTGACCTTACTAATATGTGGGGCATCACATTGGTTACAGAATGAGATCCGAAGGTGAAATTGTGTATTATGGGGAGCCAATCCGCATCTGCGACCTCAACGGGTCCTTCGTCTGCAACAACGGGTCCCCTGCGACGCCACATTACCCACCTGAGGGTCCCGCCGCTGCCGCGTTGAACCGCCCGGCACCTACCGTTGTGTGCAGCACCGCTGAGGGCGATGCGCAGCACTGGCGGCTGCATTTGTTTCAGGCATGGCAGCCTCGTCTGGAAACCGCACTCAAGGCAGGGGACCTCTTGCGGCTCTTTCACATGGAAGACGAAGCGTTTCTGGTAGGACAAGTGAGCGACGCGGGTTTACGAGTGCGCGGCGACTTGGCACTCGACGACAACGCTAACGAAAAGTTGAGTGCGCTCTACGGGCGGCGCTTCCGAGACCGGGAAGCAACTTTTGCAGACCCTCGAGTCTCGTTCGTGGGGCTGCGCCGCACGAAAGTAAAGCGCCGGTCGCGGGTCAAGCGCAGTTTGTGCAGCGTGTGGGAAGTGCAGCTTCAGTCGGGCGACCTTGGTGGGCCCATTTGCTTTGGTGCCAAAATCCGCCTTCGCCACTTCGTGAGCGGCTCGTACTTGGCCTTTCGAGCACATACGTCGCCTTCAGCACCTGTGCTGTTGGCTGGTGAAGGGTCAACCACGATAGATGACTTGGAGAAACAACAAATGGAACTGCTGGCTGGAGCTCACGGCGAGTTGAAGAATCCTCCCAAGCCGATGCTGCTTTCTGCTATTGATGCACCTCGCGACAAGAATGACTCCCTCTTTACTTTTGAATACGTGAGCGTTTCGGAGACGACCATTGCAGGCAGCAGCAGCAGTGTGCCCCAGAAGGGCAACAATAGCAGTGGTGCTGGCGGCGGAGACGACGCGCCGAGTCAGGCTTCAGCCAGCAAGCCCGTTGCGGACTCCGACGGTCATTCAGTGGTGAACTTGTTGAGCTTAGGCCATTTGAAGCACGCTGCCACTGGCCAGTACATCACGAGCTACCCCACTTCTTTTTCTGACTTGCTGAACGGCCAAGGTGGCTTGAAGGTTCCCGCAGGCCCAAGTGCCAACAACAGTGGCGGTGCCAGCGGAGCTCCACCAAACGCAGCAGCAACTCCGGCAGAGAGCACATCTGCGCCGCCAGAGGCTACTACCCACGCTTCGACACCAGCGGCAGCGGCTGCATCTTCGGCAACGCCGAGTGAAGCAGCCAAGGTTGATCAGGCAATGCTCGACGATATGCACCCAGGCGCAGGATTGCACCCCGACTTGCACCACGCGCCTTCAGCAGCAGGTGGGAGCCGCTGGAAACGCGTCAAGGATTCGGTGCTTAATGCCGTCCACCGTCCCCCGGACGAAGGCGCCTACGCGATCAGCGCTGTGCAGGCTGCAGAAATTGACACATTTTTCTTTCTGCGCGCTCAAACCAATGTGGTGCGTCGTCCTACATCGTTATTTTATTGGTGCTTTTATTACTATTTTCCCTTGTTTTGCACATCCACGACAAAGTCGCCACGTCCTCTTATCTTAGTTTTTTGCTCTTGGTAACCTTTATAGATCACGAGTTTCATTGAGTCGGCGCTCTTTGAAGTAGAGACGCTTTGCCGAGGTGCGCTCCAGCAAGCGCGAGACACGATATTGAAAGCAGACTTCGGAGGTGACTCAAAGGCTAAAGTCTCTCAAGAACACGTACTAGATACGAATGAGAGCGGCGAGCCATCCTCATCAGCTACCGAAAGCGTTGAAACGACTGCTTTTGCAGCGGACAAGTCGGACTCAAGTTCCAAAACCAACGATGCCACCAGCTCGAAAACAGATGATGCTGGAGCAACTAATGGTACCGCTGCTTCTAGCACGGGTGACAAGAATCCTCCAGATTTGACGGACCCTTACTTGGTGAAACGCGTGGTGCACGCGCATGCGCTCATCGAGATGCTGACTCCGCTGCTCGCTGTTTCGCTGGTGCACTCGGGCTCTCTCGGCGCTGGCCGGGCTGCTTTCGTGCGTCAGGCTAACGCACCGCCACCTAACAATGCCGACAGCGGCGATAATGTCGCAGCGTCATCGATCGCCAACTTTTCGGCCGTGATGGCCACAGCGCATGCAAAGCGCATGGTGGAAGCGAAGCAGGCTGCTATGAAGCCGTCAAACGTGCATGCGTCGACACAGCGCGGGGCCACACAAGCAGCAGCGGCTCAGAGCGGCCCCGCTCAATTCGTACCTGACCGAGGTTTTGGTGACGTCAGTGCCACTGTGCAGGATTGCTGCAGTGCACTTACTGAGCTCATTGGGTTTGCAAGTGGTGTTCCGGTTCGGCCTTTTGGTTCGTTGAAAGCGCTCGACGTGTCGTCAGCTCCAAGCAAAAGCCGTCAAAACAGTATGATCGAAGAGGGCATTGTGGAGTTGCTTTTGATGCTTTCGCAGCAGTGCTTTGCCATCTTGAAACTTCATGCAGCTGTGCATAGTTCCCTTGAGCGCGCACGTGACGCTGAACTTATTGTAACGGAAGATCTTCGTGCGAGACAGGCTACTGCTGTCGCTGCCATTAGTCCCATTGCAGGCCCATCGCCTCAACATCCTATGCTGAGCGAGTTTGCTATTTTGTTTGCCCAACGAAATGCGGCCTTTGTGGCAGCTGCCAAGGACTCAGTTGTGAAACAAGATGAAGCTGAGCACAACCCTTTGTTGGCTGCTCTATTTTCGCACAACCGCGACATTTTGTTCGCCGACCACAACGACGACGATGAAGCTGCAGCTGCCTCCATATTAGCGGGCAAGAGCCCTCGAAGACAGTTGTACAAAACCGATCAGGCATGGAGTTTGTACAGTGGTGATGGCAAAGTGGGGTTGTTTATCAACGATGGAAGTGGCGGTAACAGAGGTGTGGAAGTGGACGTAGGCGCATCGGTGGGTGCGATTAAGGACGGCATGGAAACTTTGGGCCATGGTATGGAGTCTGTAGGCCACGGCTTCAGTAGCGGCTTCAACAAGATGGGGGATTCAGTGGGAAGCTCAAGCCATTATTTTAATGCCGCCACTTCTGATGTACCAACTACCAATTCCTCAACCCCAAATACGCAGAGCACGAAGCCAGGAGTACGCTTTCCTGGCACATCCCTGGACAAAGGTGGCGAGAAAGGTAATGCCTCGCCGGTAAAGAACAGGGCTGGCCGTGCAGCCAATGCACTCGGTGGTTTTGTAGCAGGTTCCACGGAATCCTTTACTCAGGAATTGCATCTCGAAGATCAGTTAAAAGACAAAGACGGAAACAATGACGATGAGAAACCCAAGTCCGAACCAGCAGAGCCGACAGCTATATTGAACAGCAAACCAAGGCGCTCAGCATCAGATGTTGACCCGATCATGGACTCCAAAACGGTGGCAGCCAAGATCATTGGCGCAGTGGGTCGACAAGCAAAGACTAGGCTTCCTGGGCCGCGAAAACTGCACCAACTGTCGCAGCTTGCATATCATGCGCTTCGAATGATCGTTACGGGGAACAAAAAGTCATTACCGCATGTCATGGATGCCATGGGCATGGACACCATGGTCAAACACAAGATCAAGAAGGGTATCCCTGCTGCATTCGCTGAAGAATGGGAACCTCCTATTCGTGCCGTGTTGAAAACTTACAGCGACGCTGGTGGCAGTGGTGGTGGTGGTGACAGCAGCAATGAATCCGTGCCTACCTTCACTTCTGCTGCAAATATAGTGAACAAGACCGATATTTTGTTCCTGCTTGATAAGTGCTTCGAGCGAATGTACGCCGGCCACCGCCCTGATGCTGATTTGTATTCGTTTTTGGCCTCCATTTGCGAACTCAACCAAAACAGCCGTGGCCCTGAAGTGCAGCGGTGGACCCGAGAGCTTCTGCTTGGAAATTCCGCGCCCATTGCGCAAGAGTCGTGTTTTTTTCACCAAATGCGCCTTGTGCCAGTCAAGAAACCTACGCAATCACCCTCCTCGCCAATCGATGGGCCCAGCACAGATCATGCTTTTTCGTCCGCGAAGTCAGCCAACAAGGGCAGTTTTGTGGGTTCTGCTACATCTGGTCTCAAGGCAGGCTTGGCAGCGAAGCTACGGCGCAATCATAGCACGAAAACTAAATCCGATAGCAGCGCTCAAGAAGCTACCAAGACGGTGTTTGTCGTGGAAGTAGAGATGGCAAGATGGGGTAAAAGGCGGCCCGCCTTTGCCCCGGACAGCCGCGCTGACTCGTCGGAAAAAGTGACGGTTGCACGCTCGAAATCAAGCGCTGCTAAAATTACCACGGCAGCGCAAAAGAAAAAATCGTATCCTCGGCTGTCTCCAGAACCAGGAGTATCCTACGAGGAATGGCGCGATAGTGCATCTGATGAAACACTTGTAGAAGCAAAGAAAACGTGGCGGCCGCTCGCTCAACTGGATGTAGCCGAGTGCCGGATTATTACGGCTAATCTTCGACTTCTTGCAATGCTCTGCGCTGGCTCTAGTAAGCTATTGTTTTTATGTGATTGTTAGAGCAATGGTTGCATCTTGAAGTGCGCCAAAGCGTTAAACTGAATGTCTCGTTTGATTAATTTGCCGCCATTTGCTTGCTACTGCACGATCTGTGTCAGGTTCTCATGCTTCGAATAACGAAGCTATCATAAAGAAATTGGTCTCGGTAGACTTGCTGCTTGAAATGCTTGATCAGATTTCTGACCTGGGAAAGAAATTTGCTACTCGAGCCACAGCGCCGCCTCCACCTCCTCCAATGGTGGATACTTACTCACCGGAGTCACCACTTTCAGTAAAGAGAACACAAGACTCAAACAAAGCTCGTGCTACCGCGAAAACTACCAATATAGGTGCTCCAAACAACATTGCAGGCTCCACTGATGAACCTATGCCCTTTGAAGATTCAGCGTTGCGCGAAGAGTATGCCGCCATGCACACCTCTGTCGTGCTGCTGCTCAACAACCTTTTTGTGCAATCCACCCGGCTGTCCACGGAAATCACGCAGCGCAAGTCTCTTCGGCCCACGTTGGTGTGGGGTGTCGGCACGGGCCAAGACATGCCTGAAGACTATGAAGTGGCACTCGCAAGCTTGTCCAATCGCGTCTTCAGCGCTGCCACTCAGCTAGATGAGCCAAAACTCATGAGCGAATTGAACGACTACATGGAGGCCCGTGCCATCATTCGTTCGAGCGACCCCGCGTTCCTCGTTAGCTTCGACGAACGCCAGCGAGTAAGTCAAAATGGGCAATTGGAAGGAGTTGCTGGAGCAAATGACGCTTCTACTGCAACCAAGGTTTCTCCAGCACATGCAAATGCTTCGGAACACAGTGGACTCCACGAAGACGTCAGCCGTAAGAACGTAAACCCTGATGACGCAGCCGAAGTGTTCGAGCGCGCGAAGACCCTTTTACGAGAGCAATGGTCGGAGTTTATGGTGGTTGACTTGTGGGGATTTCGGCAGCGGGCCAGGCTGCGTGGAGTCATCTTCCGAACGCTCGAAGCCAACACAGCTCATAAAGCAAACGGAAACGACTACATGACGCACCGCAACTCCGTGTGGCTCGAGTGCATGACCACTTTTCTAACGCTCACGAGAGATCTCATGCGTGTGAACTTCTTCAGCTGCTTGTACGACGAATTTCCGCGCTCTCGCCTCCTATTAAATGGAAAGCTTGAGTTCCCGTTCTTTTACTCCATGACCAAGGCAATGCGAGCTACCATGGTGGCTGCATCGAAGAAGCCTCTTGCTCGAGGTGACTCCCAAGAGGAGTTCGGGAGAGGTATGGCGCGGCGGCGCAGTAGTGGTAACGATAAGTCCTTCGTCGTGAGCCCAGAAATAGATGACGACGAAGAGGACGTCGACGACGAAGATGGCCATGACCGCAGTTATTTCGGGAATCTTTACGTTGAATCCGCGCGAATAGGCTTGTTTGTTGACGATGGCCACGGCGGAGACATCGGCGTCTCGGTCAATTTAGAGCCAATGTTGTCTGGCGCAAAACATGCAGCGGATGCAACTCAAAAAGCTGTAGACAGCGGACTACTTGCGGTCGATGGAGCTTTGCACATGACTGAAAGTGCGAGGGAGGTCTCCAAGGGATTCAACGCAGGTTTAAGCGCCATTGGCATCAACAAAAAGTCGGTCTTTTCATCGTTGCCAGTTGCACCCGCTGCTAAGTCAACTTCTACGAAAAATGATGTGGTAGTAAAAGAGACGGCCCCCAAAGCAACCTTGGCCAGTAGCAGTGATGCGGCTGCAGCCCAAGCTTCTCCTGACGGCAGTGATCTCTGGTCAATGTTGGACCAAGACACAAATGGACTTCCAGGCGGAGCTTTTCGGCGAGCAATCAAACTCGAGCCTTTCGGCGTTCTGGGCCATCGTTGCAATGCCAATGGACAAGAGGTGCTGCACTTTGCGCCTGACCCGCGCGCTCTCCCTGGAGGCTGCTGTGTGGTGGACTCGGCGTCGCTGCGGTGCCTGCGTCCACCAGGTCGCCCGAGCGACGACGGGGGTGGGTCACGCGCGGTCTACGAGTGGTGCGGTCTCGTGGCAGTGCCGCCGGAACCCAGTGGCGATGATGTAGTTGAAGATGCTAAGGGCGCAGAAGAATTTCCAGCCGCAGTGCGGTACCGCATCCGCGGAGAAGGCGACGCGCACTATTACGCGTACCGCACCACTAAGAGGACTGCTGTGGGCGATGAAGCTGGAAAGAGCGATGCAGTAAGCAAGAGAGAAAGTAGCGGTGACAGTGGCAGCAGGAGCAGAGCGACATCGGATGCTTCTGAGCCTCCGCCTGCAGCAGCTGCTCAAGCTGCCTCTGACAAAAATTCAACCGAAGCAACCACCTTCACCACCACTGTACAGCACGTGATTCACGTTTTGTCACCAGATTTGCACAGTTTAAAGCGTGAAGCTGCGGTCGAGGTGCTTGGCAAAGCTTACCGCAACGTCTTGGCGCAGTTTGTAGCCTCCGGTCAGGCCTGCTTGCGGCTCATTCCATTGGGCTCGGGCAAACGGGCAGGGCCGCAGTTTCGTTCACCTGCCGCCATGGCAAGCATCACGGACGAAGCGCTCCGAGAAGGGTTTGTACTATTATCGCCGTCACAGCAGGCCTCTATTGCGGCTGCCACCGTGCAATTGTGCCTCTATGACGAAACTTCACTGGCTGCATTTGCCCAGAATGGATTTCGGCCCAGCGCATTGGCACTTTGTGTGTTGCGCGGCGAGGCTCTGGAGCCCGACGTCGCCAGCAACAACAGCAGCATCGGCGACGGGAACACGGACGGCAGCACTCGAAGCAGTGCCGAAGATTCCAAGACCAGTACGACTCCTCGTCGTCGCACCAGACCACCGCCGCCGAGCAAAGGCAAAGTGTCCGCTCCTTCTGCAGCAGCCGCGCTCCCCGCGTCTCCCTTGAAAGCGATTCATCACGTGAAACGATCGGCAGTGCGGGGTGCTGTGCGCGCGTTTACGGTGCAACCTTACGGGGTGCTTGGGTCGCGTGTGGACTATGATGGCATAGTGGTGACGGGAGTGGGCCCGGATCCGGCCGACCTCAGAGGTTGCTGCGTGGTGGATTCAACGGATATTTCGCTCTTGCCAGCACCAAAAGGTGGCAATGGTGGCCCGAAACGTGCTACACACTCTTCTTCAAAAGCTATCTATCAATGGGCAGGCCTAGCGCTCGAAAAGTCTTTTCCAGACATTGTTTCCGATTCTTTGCGTGAAATCGGCGACTCTTGCCACTGCACATACCACAAGCCTGGTTCAGAAGACACCCGCAAGGACCTCCAAGACGAAGCACACGTAATTCATGCTCTGGCGCCAGATTTTCGTGGTGACCATCCTAATCTGGACGGCAATAATTCAAGTAACACCCCTACAAAGGTCTCAACTCCGCCCACTAAAGAATGGACTCCAGAGCGTGCAGTGGCGAGCCTGGCGATCTGCTACCGCAACGTGCTCGCTGCTTTTGTGGCCTCCGGCATGGAAGTGCTCCGCCTTCCAGTCTTAAGCAGCGGTGCGCGTGCTGGTCAATTCTATGAAGAAGTGCCTCGCCTTACGATGGAAGCATTGGGTCGCGGGATTTTGCTCTTGAGCGCTACCCAGCAAGCAAGTTTGCAAGCGTCCGACTTGCAGCTCTGTGTGCCTTTTGAGGCAGATTTGGCTGAGTTCGCGAATGCGGGCTTTGCGCTGTCCCTTACCGCGCTCAACTTGGTTGAGGGACTCAATGGAGGCAGTATGAATCTCGACTCGCGCAACCTCAGTGGGCAAGGCAGTAGTGTGCACGGTGTACTCTTAGCGCCCGCTCATGCGGAGGTTAGGCGGCAGGCGAAGTGCCCTGCACTTCAAATGGGAGGCGAAGCTGTGGTGCCAGCGCGGGAGCGCATACCGGTTGACTCTTTATTTTACGCCGCAGTGCCAGAGGGTATGTCGATGCGGTGCGTGATCAAACACGAAGAGCGGATCTTGATGGAAGAAGACGACGAGCACCTCCTCAATTCCATCGAAATCGACGGAGCAGAGCTATCCACAGTGACAGTGCTTATGCCCGCTCCTGGGACGGACGACTGGAACGAAATCACCAAGGAGGACCCCAAAGATAAGCGGCCGGAACGGCGTAAACCGAGTGAGCTTGTAGAATTGATTCGCCTACGGTTGATCGCAATTCAAGAGCTGCTGAACCCGCGTACCGATCCTGAGCCCGAAAGTTTGCTCCAGCGCCCTGCGCTTCTTGCTCCTGACAACAGTGGCGGTAGTGTCAGTAAAGATAACCACCAGGTTTTATCTCAACGCACGAAATCGAATAATATCTCGCAGCCGGTAAAGTGGAAGGATAAGTGGCTTCCTTTAGCTAAAGACGCTTCCCTCGCTGAAGCACACTTCAGCCGCATGTACGGGATATCTATGAAGTCACCAGAGGATGGCCTCATCCAAACTTTCCGCAAAACCTTGCAGCGCATTATTCTTGAGACATGGTACCTTACTGTGGACGTAAACCAGACTTTACGCGTGAAAGCACTTTGGAAATCGTTTACTTACACCTTTGTAAAAGAAGTGCAGTGCAAAGGGTTAGGTGCAGCAGAAGGGATCGATGATGCAGCAACTTATTTGGATCATGCACCAATGACGTCAAAACTGTGGAAACATTTTGAACTGCAAGCCCAATCCAATGTGAGGAAGCTCATCAATTCGCTCGAACGACACGGTCACCCTGCGCTCTTTGGTGACTTCGTGTCGTCGCCAAGGAATGACAAAGATCGAATCGAACGGGGGGCTCGATTTTTAGACTTACTGTTGTACGAAGATCCGCGTTTATCTGCAGAGGCAGTCTTCATGCTCAGCCGGCATTTCAACCGCCGCGTCGAGCTTTCGACTTTGCTTATCAAAGATTCCACTATGGTGTTGGATCCAGCAGACAGAAACACGGTTACATTCGTGCGGGTGCGTAAGACTCTGCTCACGCGGCATCTCGCGCAGTTTGCAGATCCACACGCGAACAAGCGCGAAGAGCATGACTTGTGGTTGGCAACGGGGCGTAGCCCACTTCCAGATCCCAAGGCTTTGAATCTCATGCCTGAATCGATAACCAAGCAGCGCTTAACCCGGCGGCAGCTACTGGAAGAGCGAAGGTTAGAGAAAATGACCAACTTGGGTGACATCATCATGACACTACTCAATGACCCCTCAGAACACAACGTTGGAAAGATTGGTTTATTGAACTTATGTTGGACGCGCCCCATACCTGATGAGATGTCGCGGTACGATATTAGCGAATCAGTTGCTTCGGAAAGAAGTTCAAAACATGGGCACCTCAAGCCTCCATCAGAGGAAAGCCGCAAATCTGGTCGCACCAACCGAACTTTAGGCTTAACTATGTCAGACGTATCAGGTGCTACGTCCGATGTCGTCGATGAAGATGTGACCGGGAAAAACGAGAAAACAGATGCTGCGAAAGGAGCCGTTGCTCATCAACCCCAAGAGCGCCACCGTGCCAAGCGCCAGGGTGGGTTTGTAAATGGAGTGCTCGTTCAGGGTGCTGACGATGTAGCGTTTTCCAACAAAGAGCGCGAAAAGTACTTAACTCACAAAATGAGCACTAATCGACAGCGGCATGCTGCAACTGCTGCAGTGCAGCTGAACCAAGCTTCAGAATCCGCACTCGGCCGCTTTTATCGAAATCCTTTAGCGCCCTCGCTCAAAGCCCGCTTGCAGTCGATCAAGTCGGCAAATTCGAATATTAGTGGTGCAACGACTTCTGGCAACGAAAGCCACGGATTCAAGATGGCAGCAATCAGCCAAGAAGCGATGCATGTATTCGGCTCCACATCGGGCGTGAGCGCTTCAGCAGAAATGGTCAACCGGTTAGCAGGGGTACCGTTCTTGTTGCGCACAGCTGAAGAAAAGATCTTTAGCGGCGCCTCGTTCCATGATTTGCCACAACGAGAACGGCTTGAAGAAGTAAACCAAAACATTCTGGCGAACGAAGGCGTTCACTTGCCGCTCATCGACTTCTTGCACCGAATACACGCCGACGTGCATTCGAAGCAAGAACACACGGATGCGTTCGGCGCTCCCATGGCCGAAGTCATTCGCGTGTGCTACGTGTTTCTGTTTTATTTCACGTGGCAACATCCAGCCAACGCTTTGCTTTTAAGCACGAAGCCGATCATGCAAATGCTGTGCAAGCAATTGAAGTGGTGGGATGGCCTTGAAGTCGCATTACTGCTCACCAACATTTTAACCAACAACGATACGGCGAACGCACTCTTGAGTCATTTCGACGTGGAAAACATCGTCGACTTACTTGTGGAAGCCGCGAAGGAAGAAGCAGACAAGCAAGCTGCTTCGGCAAGCCTTCAACGGGCAGCGCACCGATTCCAAGCGACGAAGGCGCGCGTTTCCACTGACGCTGAAAACAGCAGCGAGAGCAGTGACGGAGCCACTAATTCAGCTGCTGCCGACTCGCACACCCCACCTCCATTCGACAGGTCGCAAGTACCTCGCGAAGACTGGCGCCGCGCCAGTGTCTTTGTCATGTTGCTCAAAGCCCTGGTGGAGTCGGAGGCAGGTTCGATCGAAGCTCGGCAAGAACAAGTCATGGTCGAGCTCGAAAAGCAGTTGTGCATGAACGCGGCGTCTAGCAATCGAGGCAGCACCAACGCGGGCGACGGGCAACTTCTCGCAGCGCTGCTGTTTCTGCCGCCCCCGGTGCCCTTAAGTGAGTTGCAAGCAGGCGGTGGAATTGATTTCGACGGAGACGGCGTCATCGACGAAGAGGATGAAAACATTGCAACAAACTGGCGCTCCTCCACGGTGCTCACTTCTGAAGAAGAGAGCTCCGCGGCGAATTATTTCGGCGCTACTCAAGCAGGGCACGGCCGACCAAGCGAAGAAGAAATGCCAGCCACTGCCGAC
>Ga0307982_1004074_pt1 | contig 11582 bp, 10 predicted proteins | sample OrgLakmetagen989_FD_201847 | JGI IMG/M metagenome (GOLD analysis project Ga0307982, IMG submission 201847) | Saline water microbial communities from Organic Lake, Antarctica - #989 | ecosystem: Environmental > Aquatic > Non-marine Saline and Alkaline > Saline | place: Antarctica: Organic Lake... | reverse complement strand
ACCAATGGGAGCTTCTCCCTACTGCCGTAGAGCAAAGCTTTTGATTGGCCAGAGAAAGATTCACACCGAAATTTATGTGAGATTATGCCATTTGTCTGTGTGAAGATTCTGTGGGAGGATAAGCTCTCGTAGTACATTCTTCTGCAAGAACACGGAACAGAACCGATTTTGAATCCGTAGTTTTGGCACAGGCCCCGACGGGCCAGATTACAGATTTCTTCTGAAGAAGGCTTGGAAAAAGGCTACGTATATCACTTCAGCGCCCCCGGCGAATGACCTCACGACATGCCCCTGAGAGCAGCAAAAGGAGCTTAGATCGAATGTCGCAAGTCGCCAGGCAGGGCCCAGGTCAAAAGCACAATCGAACTCCTGGTTTTCTAGGCCGGAATACTGGATTTAATAAGTAGCAGACTGGGTTCCACCTACTTAGTCGGCTTCTGAAGAGCCCACTGGGCCGGACTGGAAACCGGGGTTGGGGTTCATGGCAAGTTTCAGTACTCGAACTCGAACTAATACAAACCCAAATGACACAGAAGCCAGTGCTGCGAAGTGCGCGCGCATGCGATGCGCGCAAGTAAAAATCGATGGCACCCTGTCTGTTAGTAACTGAATCCAGTCCCCCTCGGGGGGGGGGGCTCAGAAAAATCGCTGGGGCTCAGAAGAATCGTAAACGGGAAGCGCGTAGAGAGAATGACGTAAATTTTCTTCGGCCTCCCTTATCAAGTGGAGAGACGTAAGTCCTCTTAGTGCGTTTTCACCAGTGAGTCGGGAGGCCCAGCGACTCATACGGCCATAGAGCTGATTTTAGTAAGCAACAGGCAGGGCACAATCCTTTAGACCTCTCACGGGACTTCGCTGTGCTCTACTCCTCTGAAGATAAGAACTCCCCTTACTTGAGTGGTTAACACAGCGCTGACGTGCGGGGCACTTCGGACCGCTATTACCGCACTTCGGCCTGTGCGCCTGATATTCTAACTCTACCTTTAAGCACTAGATGGTTAAGCGGGGGTCTATGTCGCTACCCCATTCTCCCCTCTTGCACAAAAATAGATGAAAATTGCTTTACTTGAGTTCAATTTTTGCTCGCATATCGGCAGTTATACACTACCATCAACTTTGCATGTCCCCAGTCACGACCTTTATCACCTAATCACCAAAACATTTTTTTTGTGACCACTGGATTTAGTAACTTACAGACAGGGTGCCATCTAGCTAGCTGGAATCTTCGGAGTCCTTAGGCCGGACTGAATGCCTGGCTCGGGGTTCACGTAACTAAAGTAAGAGGCCTCTTAGCTCTTCGTTGTCATTGTTGCGAGCACTTTATTTCTGTCACTTGGCTCTTGCATAAAATCATTGAAAAGGCAAGTAGGCAATAAGCGCGAAAAACGCTGCGCTGCGAAGCACAGCTGTTTGTGCCGCCGTGTTTGTCAGACAAGCAACAAACAGGCAGAGAATTCAAAGTGACTTACTACACTAGAAGGAGAGCCCCATCTGGTTTAGGGCGGGGAAACAGGGGAAAGAGGACACAGAGGGGTTTGAGACTACGAACAATGGACCATCGAAAGACGAAGAAATTAATAGCTTAAGGCGAAGTCATCAAAGTAGCCACCAATTTATTTCGTCGCGAACTGCGGAAATATCCGGACTTGTCAGCCAAGGCAGGCTGCTATCGCCAATGATTACGAACCACTTCAAATCCCGGTGCTCGTGCACTAGACTCAATCGAATGGTTTAGAATCATCTTGGACCATTAAAAACAAGAATGACGTGGAATCATAAAGGCAAAGAAATAACTTAAAACTCAATATTCAGGGCAATGGTGACAAGAACACGTATACTTTTTGCGGCTTCTGCGGTTCCTTATTTATCGTACTCAATATGAGGATCGACATTCAGTAACAATCGTAGCAGCAAGAGCAAACTCATTATTTATAAATGCCTTTCTAACTGAAGGCTGGACTTTTTTCGCCAGATTTGAAAGGGATGTGTGGTCCAGAAGACCGTGTGAGAAGGCTGCAATCGCACGCTCCTCGTAGCTCAGGCCGCTGCGGCTGGCGCCGTAGCGCTTGTTCACCGATAGGTCCGAAGGAAGCTTACACTCGTTAGTAATGAAATCGAAAAGAATCGATTGTTCTTCACTTATTTTGGTGCAATGGCCACGCTCGGTGTAATGGATGTGCTTGTTCAAGTGCTTTTGTATCGGGTAAGTTTGCTCAGCCGTGTGGCCGACTGTAAAGGAGATTTAACTAGTACTTCCCGCCGAGCACGAGCGGATTTGGTAAAAGCTTCATCATTATCGTAGCGCTCGCGAGCACTATGTCTCTTTTTTGTTTTTTTCGCCTCATATGGTCGATCTGAGCGCTCTCTGGGAGTGCACACATTCTCTTGAGATTCCTTCGTAGGAAAGCTACTCTGCATAACTTCAGAAGTCTTCTGCGCCTCCTCAAACCGCTGAACGAGTTCTTGCTTGGTTCCGGTAGTTGGAAGCCCGTACTCATAAAATTATTGATTGAGCTTATCAAGCGAACGCGCCGGTGCAATCTCCTCGAAATCGCTCAGCAGAACAAATGTTGGACAGTTGAAGGATGCTGTAATTAAAATATGTTCCAATTGACTTGCTACAGGCGTGATTCAACACAGAATTGTCTTTAATCGAGTGAGTAAGAGGCCCTTCCCCTTTCAACCATGAGTCGTTCTGTCTTTCGAAGTCCGAGTGCAGTGCGCACCTATTGCGCACCTAGACAGATTTTAATCCTGCGATTGCTTTGAGGTAACCAGTTCGATCAGAGTTGCACTCTTCATTCTTCACGTCGTGAGCTATCATGCTATCATCACCACGACAAGAACGTTTCTAGAGTTTTCCGTCTTCGTCCTCACCCCCAAAGGAGATGTTGATTTTTTGTCAGAAGATAAGAACGCAGACTGAGCAGACATATTCAAGACACCTAATGTATTTTGCAAATGGACGCGCAGCCCAACCAGACTCACAAATTTCAATAAATCGTATCGCTTGTTCATTGGGCAACTCACGAATCGCCAATGCCAATACGAAGGACGAACACCGGCGAACACGCCCAGCTTTATGCCTTATGCTTTGTGCCTCTTGTTGGTTGTTGGTGTTTCTTTGCAAGGGGGAGGGAGGGGAGGGGGCTTAAAACCCAACCCTGCAATCCAGTTGCCCATGTGAAGAATGCCTGCGACTACGGAAATGCCACATGTTAGGCTGTGCTCCGTAATCGCCCATTACGAACATGAGATATACGAAATACGAAGGGAAGGGCCCCGACTAGCGGCTAGCGGCAGCGACTAGCTTACTAATACTTTCCCATTACTAAATCCGGTAAACTCCCGTCTTAAAGCGCCAAAAAGGACGAAATTGTAATTCGAATATTCATGAACTTCAACACAACTGAGCTACAAGGACATGGGCAATGCCCAGTTCCTCACGAAGCACTTCAGCCGTTAGGCCCTGAGGTGCACCAAGATTTATCGCTGCACCACCGTTGCCTGTGAAATTCCACACACAACAAGAAAAGCGACGCGGCTCCGTTGAAATTATGTTCGTGCCTCCTACTTTAATCACGCTAGATATAACAAACCAGTGATCCAAGCAGAGGTCAAGAACTGCGTCAACTTCGGCTCCAACTCCCCCGCTATGTTTTCCCCCAGGAGAGCATTCGTCGCAGCTTTTCCCCACGATTAGAGCGCTGCGCTTGCTTGGCTGATCACATTCGCTTTCTGCAGCGCTTAAAAGCAAGCACTTTTCGAGCGCGGCAGGATCGCGAATCCAAGTCGAGACGAGGACTCCTAAACCACATGCTTCGGTAAGCATCCATTTGATTGCTTCGGGAGTGCAACACAGGTCACCCCCTATGACTGGTGAGAAGCTGATTTGTGTAAGACTGGGCAACTTGTAAAAACGACTTGAGAAAGCCTCTTGTTGAGTGAATAGGTTTGGGTCAGCATATTGCAGCTGGTCGACGAGATGCCAACACATATGCAAGTCACACAGTGCACACAGCGCTTCCTTTCCATGCGAGGTCTCTTCAGAAGATTCCATGGTAGAGCAACAATGCTTGAGCCGCTGCACATCGGCTATGGCCACAGCAGTCCCCACTCGTTTCGATTGAGCAGCCAAGAGCATGCGCTTGTGGCAGTAACGTTGTAAAGTGGATTCGAAAGTGCCACGCATTGGCTGCAAAAATGCCCCAGCCTCTAGGGATGTCAATTGAGATTCAAATCCGCGACCGGAAACAAGTGCGGTCGTGTAGATGACAGCTGCAGGGCCGCAAATGGCGAAGCAATTGGAGGCCTAATGAGAAGCACACAATCAATTCGTGTGTCTCTTTGCCAAACGATCACACTAATGCAAATAAAGGAGAGCTCTTCAAGGGACTACCTGTCAGCAAAATTCGGATCTCTTCTCACCTCTGTAAGGAACTCGTCTGGGTTCTTTGCCAGCATCGAAATTCGTGCACGTAACGCTCCGGTCCACCAATCGTCTCCACTTTTAGCCTCGACTGTTGTAGAATAGTACTGCGAGATTGCCTCGTTGCCTGGAGAATGTCCAACCACTTCTACCTCTCGCTCAGTGAGCGCAGCGGCACGGGAATCTTGTGCTGCTGCTTCGAGAGTTTGCCACTGGGCCACTTCGATAGCGTCCTCTAAAATTGCTTCGAACCCAAAGCTGAGGTACAGCGACACCGCCGCCAAGTTGTTTGCATGAACAAGCAAGTAAACTTCGCTGTGGCCGAGTTCTGATGCAACAGCAAAAAAAGAGGATTTCATTCAGATTTGTCCATTTAAAGCGATGACGTCATTTCGATCAAGGCTGCACCATACCATGCAGTCGGTCTAAAAGTGCAGCTACTAGGAGTCGCCCTAGGCCACAGCCGCGTTGGTCCTTCGTGATCGCGACACTATCTAACCAGCCAACTTCCTGCCCGGACGCATCCGCATTTTTCCAGGCCATGCCGACGCCAACTGTGACATCCTCGCAGCCTCTCTTGCGACGCACAAGCACTGCCTGCCTCCTGGAGAGTTCATCGGGGGAAACCTGCTCAGCAAAACGGCCTTTGAATGCACTTGACGGCATTGGCCAGAGCTCTGTAAAGGCATCCTCGTCAGCTCGCCATTCAACAACCTCATTGATTCCTTGGGGGGTACCATTATCGCTGCTGGCCCATGGAAGCGAGCGCCTCATGAGGAATTCATTAGTCATCGAAAGCTAGAAAATACCGATGGGCTTGCCTTGCGTCTAGCAGGTACTATCCAAGGTGCACAACGATTTGAGCAGGCTGGATACAGAGGCAGCAAGTGAATTGGTAAATAAATCGCTTAAGCTACGTCGAAGTTGCTCGACAACTCGTAAAGCGACTTTTCTGGAATACTCGATGGCGTACTCTTCTAGATTGACTCTAGCTACGCTACTTTACCTTCCTGTTTGCACTCTCGATGGAGTGCCAGTAATTAGCAGTAAACAGCGAATATCGATGTTACAGGAGGTGATGTCATCTGTTCAGGGGTCCCCTGATCCTTAAGCTGGCTAGCGCCCTAGCAATGATGTATTAGTTTTAGACGATGGTAGCGATAGCTACGCAGTCGCAGCTGCTGCAAAGCTCTAGAACGGACAAGCTTAGCCACAGCTCAACACAGCTTTTTCTCTATGCTCTATTTTGGGTTCTAAATACAACAGTTTGATGTTGGGGTTGTGCTATTTCTAGCCACATGTAGCAGCTATGTACTTCAAAAAGTGGCTACTGAAGCTTAGCTGGGGTCAAGAATTGTCGATCAAGAAAAAGTTGTTGTTCGCCCAGTTCTGCCGGTTGAGTTCTGTTCGGTCACATGTCGTCATGTCAACATGTACACAGATACAGCAGATTCACACAGTTCCTCTAAGCAGCCAGTTGTTCGCCAGCAGTTCATGGCTTCGTAGCCACACGTAGCTAACGATTCCAACCAAATACAAAAGCCTCGCTCCAACCAGGAAGGTGCCAATATCCTTCGTCTTCTTCTTCAAGCATTTGCCCTGGTGAAGAATCCGCTGGAGTTCTTTTTTTACATGCTTGACACCGTGTAATGCTACAGCCACAACAACCTGAATTATCACGGATAAGCATGAAAGGCTTGCCCGTACCTGGCGCCCTTGTGTGGGTTGAGTATACTCAACTCAATTGTTACTGGCCTTGCGTAGTCGAGAAATATAACGAAGAGAAGGTATGTGCAGATCATCTCGAATGCTCTCATGTCGTGTCGTAGCTTTCTTCCTCCATTTTGTATTCGTTACCCTCGACCCTCAGCTCTAAGAAAAACTAGACTATTTGCTATCAAAAGCTTCACTTATTAGTCTTTTACTCTCATCCCAAGTACAATATCGTCTATACAGGTCAAGATTGGGTCCATTCCACTGAGCCTAAAGGAGTACGACTGGGTGAGTCTGCGATCATTTGTACATGCTAATCTGATCACTTATCTATCTTTTCAACGCTAAATGGCCGAGCTGCGTACACTTGTCGTATCCTCGTTGTTTATACAGGTGAAGACTGAGACGATGCGATATCCTTTTCTCGCATACTTAGACGGCTTTGCTTCGAAATCGCCACCGGCTACGATGAGCCTTCACGGGAAGTACAGCCCCGCTGTGGAGGAAGCCCTGCAACTAGAACTCAAGCGATTAGGGTGCCCCAGCCCCCGAATCGAGTATGCGACCAGAGCACGATCTTTCGACCAACGGCTCCTTTTACTCAAGGCCCTGGTGAAAAACTTTGCACCATCAGAGGATTGGGTTAAATCGAAGGACTGCGAGCGTCTCGGTGATTTGTTTTCCTCTGTGCTTAAGCCAGAGTCACAACCAAAAGCCAAAGCGCGCAACAAAAGTAAAGCCAAGCCATTAGCAGGCAGGGGAAAGAGCAGCAGCAGCAGCAGTAACAGTAACAGTAGCACGGATGTTGTCAAGAGCAGTAGTGGCAGTAATGTGATCAGTAGTAGCAGCAGCGAAAACAGTAGTAATATTCGCAAGAGCCACACCAGCAGTAGCGGCATCAGCAGCAGCCGCAGCAGCAGTAGCGGCGGTAGCAGCATTAGAAATAGCAGCAGCATCAACGCCGGCGACGGGAGAAATCGTGGCAGTAATGGCAGTAGTGGCAGTAACATCGGCAGCAGCAGCAGCAGCAGCAGCGCTGGCGATTGGGTACCCCTCAAGAACGAGACCGTCTTCTTCTTGGGGTGTGACCTAACAAAGATGCCTGCAGGGAATGCCATCGTGAAGCGAGTCACTTACTCAAGAGAGGGGTCATCGCCCATAAAGCTCGAGCTCTTCTTCGCTGGGTGCAACCTGACTGCTACTTACCCGCTCAATTTAGTGCGCTCCTGCTCATTAGGCAAGGGCGATCGAGGACAAGAACAACCACAACTGTCACCGCCTATACCCAAAAAATCTGACCGCTTGGCTTCAGAGGGAATGCCCCTGCCAGTCTCTGGCAAATCTGATGTTACTGCAGCTCGACGTTCCGACAAACTGCAATATTCGGCAGGAAAAATAAATGCGCAGTCGAACTCGCACGCTGCAGCACCTCTCTCAGCAGCATCAGCACCACATGGCATAGGTAGTCACGTGCTCACAGGGGGTGCTTTCGGCGGTTCGGAAAAACTGGCGCGAGTAATCACCATCTCAGAAGCTGACGTGGACTCGGACGACAGTGACGATGACGACGGTGGCAAATGCAGCGGCATTGGTTTGGCGAACAGTTTCAGTGGTGGCTCTACTCCTAGGAAGAAACTCTATGAGCTGCTCTTTTCTGATGATGGGGCTACGCTCTCCAAGGTGATTTGTTACGTCTGAATGCCCCCCCCTTTCCAACCAATGCAGCAATCGTACGCATACATTCGCACAATCACTTAATCTTCATGCAGCAGTGAATATTTTTTTTCTCAACAGGAATGGACGTCGTCCCAGTTTGAAAAGGCTGCAGCTGCTGCGCAAGCTTACAAAGTACGCCAAGATCAGCATCGCAACATGGTGTCGGCGCTCTCAGCCAAAGATGGATTGCCTTCTGGCCTCGCAGTAGGCAGCCTGATTCCCAAGAAAGTTCCTCGTGGGTCTACAATGACAAGTTCATCCACGACCAAATCATCAACAGCTGCGACTGCGAACATAGCTTCAACTAATTCATCAGCAACAGCTACATCAACGAAAACAACAACAGCGATAGCTGCTGCAGCAAAAACAACATCGCCAACAGCATCAAAATTAGCTGCAGCTGCAACAACAACAAAGACAAGACCGCCAACAGCAGCAACCAAATCAAAAATACCTGCAACCAATTTTACACCACCGCCACCACCAGCGTCGGCGAAAACAGCACTGACCAAACCTGCCATTCCGATTGCAGCCCATGCAATTACATCATCTACGCCAACATCAGCAGCAACAGTAGAATCATCGGCAACAGCATCTTCCGTGGACATACGAGCAGCTCCGTGGCAGAATCCTACAACGCATTCGCTGCCAAAAGAGCAGAGACCTGGGGTTATTGGGATGAATCGTTCGATAGCGCACCAAGAATCGGAATCTCGTGTTTCAGCTGCAGCTACCATAAATTCTCGCGTACCTTATCACGATCGGGATCCTCGTATTAAGAAGCCGATGAACAGCCACGCACCGAAAACCACGGTTGCGCCTGCGCCGTACTTGGCAACTCATGCAGTAGCTGCTATGGCAGATACTACTTCAGTAAAAGATCGTCAGATCGCCGCCACGTCACCCCCCGCTGCTGCAATTTCTGCTCTCGCTTCGTTAGCTGCCGCTGCATCTGCTGCTACTCGGCCTGATACTGACCCTTCCGCTCCTCCTCCTCCTCGTAATGCAGTCACCGATCACACGACTGACATGAGTGCTGCAATGCCCTCAGCAGTCGCAGTAAGAAAAATAAGTAGGAGTCCATCAAGAAGCACGGCGAGCACTGATACTTGGGTTGCATCTGACAATGAGTCGCCAATGCCTGCTACACCCGTGAGCTTGGGCTCTGATGATGACATTGACAACAAGAGCAACGGTAGCAAGACTGACAATGGTGACAATGGCGGCGATTACAACGTTCACAATAACGGTACCTTGGCTTCTACTTCTTCGAAAAGGAAACGGCAGATTACTGCAAGTGAGTCCAAAAGGTCTCACACTAGTAGCAATGACGGCCATCATCACCGTGCTGGACAAACGCCGGTAGGGGCAACCCTCCTGGAGGGCCACTGGTGCTGCTCTTACTGCAGCTGCAACAATTCGGGTATCATAAACTCCACCACTAACTCAAACCATCCTTATCTCTTCGCTTTTCTTATTTCTTGAGCGCTCTTCGGAACTTCAATTTATTCTAAGCTTGCTTTTCTCTGTTCGTCACTACGAACTCAACAGCACATCTCTCACAGTGAATGGTCTCTCTATCTCTCTCTGTTCAAGCACTCTTTTGCCTGTAAAAGGATTCTAAAACACGTACCCGGCATTCTCAAATTTAAGACTCATATATTGTGTGTATGTACATACATTTTGCCAATGTTTATGCTCCAGTACTTCGGCGCAATTGTTCGTTGTGCCAAGAAATGAGGCTCACCGAGAGAAACCTATCAGCGCAAGTTGACTACTCGAGCAACCACCAAGACGACACAAGAACACATCCTGTTGGTTTGACGCGTGGCGCATCACTATCGAGTCTCTTTCTAGCATCGGAAAAAGCTGCAGCGATGGTCGCTGCCGGCCGTACTCATAACTCAGTTCATGATAGCCGACCTGACAATCAACGGCGCAGCGGAACCCCCGATGGCTTGCCGCCATCTCAAGAATCGCCCTTATCGGGGCAAATTGCTGCTGCTGCTGCTCCCGCTGAACCTTCCTTGAGTACATTGCTACATCCTTCACGAGATAAGCCTTCGATAGCAGCAGATGTACGACCAGGGCAAGGATTAATTATGTCCTCGGCCCCAATGTTCGAGGTCGAACGCCACCGCTCGAGTGCTTCACGCCGGGAACGAAGTCGCTCAAGAGATTCAAGACACGATCAGAGCCGATCAAGAGAGTATCACGACGAACGTAGTCCCTCAAAAACTACCCACCAGAATCTAAGCTGGCCAAGTGCTTCTCACCATGATCGCGGTCGTTCCATCGATCCTGCCTGTGAAGCGCGTGGAATGCTCATTGTCAATAAATCGAAGCAGAGGAGGGCCCAAGAATTTCGCCGCCGGCAAGAAGACCGCCGCCGGCAAGAAGAACATTTCCAAATTTTCTCGTCAGAAATTGCCGGCGCTCCCTTAAATCCCTCGGGTGCGATGCCCCAAGATTGGAGTCGGTCAAATGCTTCACACTGTGATCGAAGTCGCTCCAACGATGCGCGCCACGAAGTGCACGGAACGGACAAGGATTTCTCAGCAAAGGTGAGAAAAGCCCAAGAATTCTCTCATCGACGGGAAAACCTTTCTGAAAGTCGTCGCCGCCTGTCGTCGGAGAGTACCCGCCTTGCCCATGCTCCCGTACACGAGTGCTCAACAACCAAGCAGCCAGCTTCTGTTGTGCTTTGTCGCAACTGGAAAGCGATCGGGCGGTGTGACATGGGTGACAGATGCAGATTTGCGCACAGAAATATCGGTGATCCTAAAGGCCCCAGAGAAGAAAACAAAATGGGGCCATTCATCAAGTCAAGAAGACTATGCAAATTTTGGAACACGAGAGACGGTTGCTTCAAAGGTGACAAATGTGAATTCTTACATCATGGAAGTGATCTTTATGGAGCCCGCGAGTCGGATAAAATCAAGGAAGTAAAATCTTTCCATGAAGCCATGGATTTTCTGGAGCGCGCGAGGAGTTCCGAGACGGCTACTTAGGAAGACAATTTATCTGTTCTGTTTCTTCAGAAGAAGCGAGCGAAATTAGAGATGTTGTGTCAGCCCAGTGATAGCCCAATGGCCCAGCTTTGGATGCGGATTTCAAAAATCCATGTAATCTTCAATCAGGAGGCAGCCAGGCTGCCATCATGCAGATCATAAAGAGAGCAACTTCGCCTGGTGTAGCCGCCTTGCAGACGAATGAGCCGCCTCGCGAACTCCCTGTTATATTAGTTCTCTTAGATCGTGGAATGAATTCAGTGACAGGAGTCCTGAGCTTGAGACATCAGGGCAAGACCAACTTGGAAGGGACCGCGAAAACTTGTACCGATTTTTTTTTCCGGAAGGAAAGTTCCGGCAGTTACGTTACACAGTCACACGGGCCATTCCGGAGGATTCATCCGTGTTCGCGGACTGTCTTTCATGAGAGTAATGAGAGGTTAATGGTTAAGGAGGTGTGGGGTATGATTTTCTTCGGGTGATCTGATTTCACGGGCCGCATCCCTAATTCTAATTCGCACCGAGGTTTAAGGAGAAGAAAATTGGTGGATCCTCAACAACAGAACTATTTGGACATAGTACCTTCGTGGTGTCTCGTAAAAAGAAGAGGCCGCTTACGAAAGTTATATGAACCCCGAGCCAGGCTTCCAGTCCGGCCCGGGGGACGCTGTAGACGCCGATTAGATGGCACCCTGTCTGTTAGTAACTAAATC